>JACCEA010387861.1_pt1 | contig 17398 bp, 10 predicted proteins | sample 7449851 | NCBI WGS metagenome assembly JACCEA01 (sample SAMN15323453, study PRJNA562643) | freshwater metagenome | isolation source: river surface water | place: USA:Blue River Watershed | collected 2017-08-18
ACCCTAGAAGAAGTTCGGAAGTTTGAGAGTGACAGAAGGAGTTTGTTGAAGAACAGCAACCGCAAGAGTTCCCAAGCAAGTAATCCATATAGCTCTTCAAGCAGCAGCGTCGTTCACTTGGAAGAGAAATATGTTGACACGGAATCAGCTTATAATAATACACCTGGCGATAGACCAAGAAAACGCGGTAGACCTCCAAAAAATGCCATCCAAATTGAAGAGGAGCCAGGTAAGAATAATTTGCAGTGTTGGGTTGCCACATATCTGAAAGTGGTTGCTTCTTTTAGATCGGAAATTGGCTACTGCTGCACGACCCAATAAATCGACCAGGAGTAGTACTGGTGGTATCATGCCAAGTTTGGATTCCCAAGGTCCCGATTTTGAAGAAGCTGCAAAATTTATTCAAAAAGCTCCTGGTGGAGACTTATTATCCAAAAATGAGTTCGATTTGTGTATGAAGTTACCATTATTTCCTTATAATTATCTTGCCATTAAGGATGTTCTTGTCCGCGAAGCACATCGTAATGGGATGCTTACCATGGAGGGCATCAAAAGGCTGTTGAAAACAACAGATGAGGAGAAATCAGCTCAAATTTATGATTTTTTTGTTCGAGAGTTAAGAATTAATGAAAACCCTAGACGTTCAGTGGGTTCAAGCGGCGTTATGTAGAAGTTGGGGGGTACTGCCCAAAGTCTGAAATTAATTCTTAATAAAAATAAAAATCAGGTTTTTTATTTCATTATTATGATAACTTTTTACTCAATCATCATTTCTACAATCTAACGAGTTGACTTGATTGGTCTCGTCTTGAAGTATCATGGTACAAAGTCCATTTGGTGATTGCTGTGAGGTATCTTGAGCTATTTTTTTCGCTTGAACCATGAAGAGGTTAGACTTAAATCTTGGTCGACAATAAGATTGAACTGTCCTTCACAATGTTCTTACTTTTGGAAGACTCGAAAATGTGAAAATTTCCCACTTTTTTGGCATATTTAGATAAAACTTTGACGCATGAAAAGTAAAGGGTGTGAAAGACCATCATATTCTTAGTCTACATGCAAAGTTTCAGTCCAATCTGATCATTCGGGATAGAGAATAAATTCGGGAAAGTTGGAGCAATGAAATGAATACGATTTATTTTTATTATATTATTTTTTGCAAATAATCTGTCTATTCTAATGTCACCGTGTATATTGAACACATATAAAATTGATTGACAAGTACGAAATATATATTAATCACTTTATTCTTCTTGTGTTTCGCATTCGAATCTCCACTTTCGACAGTTTTGTTGATCCCTTGATTTCGCTCAGATGGATGTGTGTGAGGGAGCGATGGGTAATTCGTCAATCTTGGCGGTAAGTTGGCCCAATAGTAGGGAAAGAGAAGTGATAGATATTTCAGGACGAGACAAATCGTATCGTTGCACGCTACTGGTTGAACTTGAGCAGTAAGATATAGGACTCTTATCGTATAACGGGATTCTGTTCTGAGAGAAGAAGTGATGAATGTGTAAGAGAGACACTTTTATATCGTCTGAAATATCCTCGATGACCATCGGACACCAATATACTGCACCAGAAAGATCTTTAAATGCAACTCTTAAAGGTACTTTTCAATGAAAATCGGTTATCTCCAAAATAAAAAGTCTACTACAAATGGATCTTTGCCATTCGTACCATATCATTCGCTTGTTCTATTCACCACGACATGTGAGAGAAATACGATTTAACAAGAATTTCTTTTGCTCTTCAAGTCGACCAAATTGTTTCTGGTGAGAAGCATAAACCTCTCATCCTTCTCATCGAGAAAAAACAAATTGCAACAACGTTAGATATGATTGGCAAATCATAATCATCGCTACCAATTTTCTATTACCATTTCATGATCCCCCTGACCTGTTGTCCCCCATAGTTATTCCTCAACAGACCTCGTGCTGGTCCAAATGTGTGATGTTAGATTGTAGAATGTCATGGAGTAAGCAACAGCAATGGGCAGTTACCAGCCCAAACGGATTGTTGATTGAATATTTAGGATCAATTTCAATAGTTTGGAGGTTTGTGCAGGGCTGGGTCAACCACAAAGACCTACGTTCATACCATGATATCATATGATGATATCATGGGACGTGGGGGATAAAGGGATAAATGTTCAGTTTATTATTATGTCTCACTTACTTCATTAATTAATGAATGGGGAGATTTGAGTGGTTAGGGATCTGGTTGAAATATTGGGAGCGCCTTGCTACAGCATACAGCAGCAGCAGCGCACCAAATCCACCGCTTTTGAGCCACCGCTGTTCACGCTCACTTCCTTGTCTCCATCACCACTCCATAACACAGTGCAATTGAAATGACAAATGCATGATGTGCTTTCACTTCCCGTGCTGTCACACTCACTTCATTGTTGTATGGTTTGACACGCATCCACCTTCATTCTATTGCTATTATCACAATTAATTAGAGAGGTTATTGAAGAGCAGACGTAATGCAAGATGTGCCAAACAAGAGTGAGTAAGCCAAAGTTACCATATTTACCATGCTTTACCATGGTTGCAACTGGAACATGTGCGTTTGGTGCGCATTGTTGTTTTATGCATGATGAACGTTGTCTATTGCGTCCAAAACATCTTCGCAAACAGATTGAACACGAAATGATCAATCATTTGTTGCAATATCGCTCCAGCAAGAAGAGAGCAGGTTTGGAAGCCAATATTGTTGGTGATCACTCTTCTGATGAAGAAACTTTTGTTCATCCTTTCAATCATCCCATTCATATTGATGATGAAACTATTGGATCTGATGAGTATTGTCCTGAGTTTAGATCCGCCGCTTCATCTATTTCCTTTTCCAGAGATTCTTTCTTTTGGCCACAGATGCAATATACTCCCGCTCAAATTGCTGCAATGAGTAAAGTACCATTTGGTAAATCCAAAAACACTTATTCATATGATCCTTTGCCCATGAATGACTTTGGTAAATATTTGGAAGAAATGTCAATCTTCTATCACTATCTCTCAACTTTAGAGTCATCAGCTTCCAATGTTATGTTTCGTGATCCTAACTATAAATGGAATGCAATTACTCATCGTACTAGATTACCAATATTATCGAAACTATCTTTTGGTCAATCGATATAATATTCGTGATTATTATAGTCGATGAATAGATTGTAGTTTAGGCATTGCTTGTCATAGGAACTGGCGTGTGTAAAGACTTTCCTCTTCCTCCCTTAACTCATCTTCTTGTGAGAATCTCCAAACCAATGACAACCCAAACAGAAACTGTTGCTGTTTCTCCTCAATGTTTATGTTTCCCTTCATTCAGTGGTATCTTGTGTATTATGTTAGGACTTGGAAAAAATTGAGGTGAAAACAGTTGTGAATGCAACGATGTGGACCTAATATTCTAAGACGTATTTTCCTCTGATTGTATTCTTGTATTGTATATAAATGCAAGTTGATGATGTCTTTTCGTTTGTTGTTATGTGGTGTACTGATTTTATGAAATTTGAGAATTTGTTACTGTTTCTTTTGCTATTGTGTATGTATTGCATGCGTGTAGGCCATGGCGACTGCTATTATCTTTGTCTCTTTCTTTGTATACTGCTCTTGCCTATTTTAAGCAAATGTTCAAAGCATTTGGGTGATTGCGTTGTTAATAGTAATATCCCCTCCATGCTTTTTGCTTATGTTTGAAATTTGGCGTAGTGCTTTGCTTTATTTATCTTCATGTTAATAACCTTTTTCTTCTCTGTTTTACTGTCCGCAAGGATTACAGAGTTGGATGGAAATGCAATGTTCGTGTTAAACTTTTTTGGGATGTTTAATAATATTATTGTTAGGATTATTTGTTTAATTAGATTTGATAAATAAAATTGTTATGGTATTGTTTCTTAATCGAGTCTCGAGTTTAGTTGCGTGCTTTTATGCTCATTCTATGATCAAGTATTGTAAACTGTTTGAGTCCTGACTATTAATAATGTTTGAGTTCAATCATTCCTAACGTACTGATATACGCTTAAGAGATTATCAAAGATGGAAGTTGGCAGGTTAATTGCTTTACAGTATGATGTAAGATAAAGTTCCTTTCCTTCCGATAGACGTATGTTGAGTTGAATCGAGCTGTCAAGTCAGTGGCTCAGCAAAATTTAGTGTGTAGTATAACATCATGTTTGAAATAATATTTATTGAATGCATTCACTGATTTAAAGCTTTTAAATACTAAGATGTTTATCATGTTTTCTTCATTTTCCTTCATATGGTACATGAACTACATTCGAATATACTCCAAATAAACAATACTTCCACAATAACAAGATAAAACACAACCCAAAACGGTATAGAGGATTAGAAGAGCTTGTTCTCCACAAATGCTGAATATTGTTTAATAGGTTCCAGTACAATATAATCTTCACTGAATTGTGCTTCTTTTGCAAGCCATTCTGTCAATGGAGTTGCGCTTACAGATAATTGTTTTGAATTATATCCACGAAGTATATTATCCTCCATAGTCCAGTGAAGATCATGGTGTGAAGATAACGAAATATTGTTTACAGGTGGACTCATACCTTCGTCAAAATCTTCACTCTCGGGAATGAGAAAGTGAGATTGATTTACGCTCACAGTTGGTTTATGTATTCCCACAAGACGATCTACTTTGGTAGAAATCCACAAATCGATACCCTTAGATGGATTCATTGGAACCAATATCAACCGATAGTAAGGAGACTCAATAGTTTCTACAACAATTGGGGACGTTTTTGGTTGAGAAGGTTTAACTGGTTGTTTTGCTACAATTACATTCATAGGATTTAAGAATTGAACAGGTGTGGGAGTAGATGAAGCAAAGGATATCGCCATATCATTCTTGATTGATTGTTCTTGTTTTTTCCTATTTTCCAATGCTAAAAGATCATTGTGTCGTCTCTTTTTATCAAATTCTACAAACGAACGAAATCCACGTAGCATATTATTTTCACTTACTAATGATTGAGTCATTGAATTGTCATGATTTATTTTTATCTTCAAACAATAATCTAATCGATAAAGTATATATTGTAGAATGCTTTTATCGATGAGACCATTAATTCGAAGTCTATTTGTTGTCTTTTTGGCTTCTATATCAGTCGATTGTTGTTGTATATCCTTTGGAATGTCCACAACTTGAAGAGATGAAGATAGCAATTGTGAAACTCTTTCCTTACAATCGTTATTATTTTCATATTGAAGTATTTTACATTGTATTGGAATAGACATACCATCTGATATTTCTCTATTACTTATAATACATGGTAACTCTCTCCCAATACCATCTTGTATACTCGATTGTATTATTGAAAATAGAACTTCTTCAAGTAAACAATGAATAACAATATTTATATTATTTTTACCTATTATTAAGATATTTTCACCAATCTTCTTTTTTGCTGTTAATGCAGCTGTACTTTGAGCCTGTAATGCAACTGCTGATTTAGTATTGTTCATAACAGTTTCTACTACAAATACTTTATCCTTTCCAGTAGAATTGATCATCCATTGTGATAGTTTCTTTAATAATGACATACTTGCACCATAAATACAACATCGGACAGTTTCTTCTTCTCCGATTGATGTTTCTTGATTGTGATAAAAAACGATAGACTGAAAAGAATATTGTTGTTGAATCGACACTGTTGTCTTATTGGGACCATTCGCTTTTAACTCTATCAATTGAGATTCAAGTAATGCAGGTGATAGTATGTAGAATTTAGGTACAATAGTGTGTTGTATTTGGGAATCATTTGAGTGATTCGATAAACTAGAATGAGATACAAATTCATCAAATGTTCGAAATAAAATTGTTTGCCATTTTAGAAATAAGGACTTTCCTAGATCCTCAGTTGAAGCGATAGACGTAGATATTGTCGCATTTTGTTTACTGGTTTCATTAGATGCGCGTAACAATACTCCTTTTAATTCTGTTAGAAGTGATCTATTTGATGACGAGGAGGATGGAAAGGTGAGCCTGTTGGAACCTGTCCCTCCTTTTGAGAAACAAACCATTTCCTTCACGGGAGGATATTTCCATAATGGCTGTAAGCTTTGTTGAGGTAATAATGTGTTAACCTTTCTGTCGATCTCTCTGTGATCACCGCAGTGATGAATATCTCGAAGACTGCTCATAGAGGAATCTAGCATAGGTCGCGTATCAAAATTCGTTTCGATCAATATCGATTGCCATAGGGAAAGAGACTCTTCAAAGAAATCCCTCTCCAAAGGTACACCTTGATGATGCTTCAATTGAAATGACGAAGAAGCTTTCCTAGTCTTGGGTGGGCTAGCAGCATCCAGGATATGGAGTTTTGCCAAAATCGAATCAGGGTCATGATGATTTTCATCTTGGGAGGATTTCTTGACTTGGGCTTTGTCTTCAGTACCCGCATCTTCCAACTGGCGTTTGCGAAGTTTCACTTTTGTGAACATGTGATAACTGTTTTGGATCCGAGTATGGTTCAATGCATCCCATCAACTGATCAAAGTAAATATAAAATAAAACTCATCACAGTACAATATTTTTTTTTTTTTTGCCGTGGATACACGAAGTTAATTTAACCGAATATGCTATCTGCTGCTGTAGCAGCTACACACGGCACCAACTGCATAAAATATTAGGTGTAATCACGTAAATAGTAAACTGCACCTCCTTTATTGTAATACGATCAAAATTTGTTTGGTAGCGCGGCCTGTGGCGGCCGTTGCTTCCGTTGTTTGCTTGGACGTTCGTCGTGAATAGAATAGAAATCAATCGTTTGGATTGACATCATGTGCAACTATAGGAAAGTTCAGCACTCTACACAGGCATGTGTGGAGGATGTGCATGATATTGTTCCTTCACCAGAGGAAGAGAGTGAATCAAGTTCTATTACTAGTTGCGAAAGTCATGATGTTGAGGAACATCATAATTGTAACGTAATGGATAATGATAATGATCTTATTCGACATGAAAACAAAGTATGGAAATGTCCTTATAAAATTATCCCACAATTTTATTTTCCTGGTAAACGTAATTGTGCCTTTAATCAGCCTAATCCTATGTATAAATTGACAAAATCAAAACAACTATTCATACTCAATCAATTTAGCAAATTTACCAACCATTGTATGCCAAAGGATATATTTGCAATTGTAATAACATCAGATTTCTTAAGATTACCATCGTATTGTAATGAACTTCTTATACGTCGTATTACTGAACATTATCAATCTATACAACAACCACAACCTTCTCTCACTACCACAACATCGTCACCTTCTTCTTCTGATAAGAGTCATGATAGTGATACTTCTATCACTGACTGTGAAATTGATCTTCTGCAATCTATAACCCCAACATCATATGATACGATATCATACGAATCATTCATCCAATATTGGAAAGATGAGATTTTACCATATGATAATATTGAGCAATTCTATCGCTTATTGAAACAACCTACCAACAACAGTATATATTTATTACCAAATGATTTTATACCATTAATACAATCAGTTGTTAATAATCATCCCGATCTATCACCAATGCATACAATCTCTCAACAATATGTTAATAAATACATTCTAACAGTAATTACTCGTATATTTTATGTAATTAATACTTCACGTACTGGTAAAATATCATTAAGAGAATTCCGTAATACAACATCATCACTATTAACTGCATTGTATCAAATAGATCATATACACAATAATGATAATAATATTAATAATGAAACCAATTATTTTTCATATGAACATTTTTTTATTCTTTTTTCAACTTTTTTAGAACTTGATAAAGATAATGATGAAATATTACATATTAAAGATATTCAATTATATCAAGATTATGCATTAACACCAATTATGGTGAATAGGTAAGTAGGTACAGTATATCTATTTAAGCATGATATATTGATAATATTACTGTTATTCTATGTTATAGAGTGTATCAAGTTGGTGAGAGAGCATTAACCGATGGTATTGTAGGCTTTCGTAGTCGTACACATGTACCACGTATAAATAATATTATAAATAATCGATTTGAATTTCATATTTCAAATCAAAATAATAATAAATTATTATCATCTCATAATATTGATGAATATCATCAAACAGGTTTGACTTATCTTGATTTTATCTATTTTTATCTTTCTGATATTAATAAAATGAATAAAATGTCATTACGCTATTGGTTTCATTGTTGTGATTTAGATGGTAATGGTATGATACCATTATCATTATGTGAACGTATATATAATAAAAATCAATATGAACGTTTTTTAATTGCATATAAAGATACAAATGGACGTGTTGATGTATTACCATCAAATATTATGATGGAATATTTAATAAATAAATTAAATCCTATTCATAATAATTTATTAATAATTGATGATTTTATTAATAATATTCATCAATTATTAGATAGTGGTAATTTCTTTAATGCATTATGTAATGTAAGTCAATATGTAAGACATGAAGAAAGATCCAATGATGAACGTAAAGTTCGTCGTAATGATTTTATTAATAAAGGTTTAAATGATTGGGATAAATATGCTGCAAAGGCATATCGTGATTATGCTTGTTATTCTCTAAAGCCAAATTCCAAGGTAAAGTAAGACTATCATTCATTCTATTTTTTTATTAAGCAGACAAATAAAGTTGCGGTCATTATATTGTATGTGTTTAAAATAGTAGTTATATGTTGTATCTCCTCCTCCTTTGAATCCCTCCATATCTCGTATTGTTCATGTAATAAATAGTAGTACAACTTCCTTTGAATATTATCAGTGTGTATTAAGTAGCAGAGTTCAAATAGCAGTGCTTATCAATCACTTCAAAAGTATACAAGTATATGTTTAATATGTTTCCATTGCGATGTAATGGTCTTAACATCTGTGTTTGTGCTTTTCCTTCCGTAATAAATAGTTAAGGAATTACTGCTGTACGATGCCTTCACCGTGTGTCTTTTAATTAATGCTGTTCTTTCTTGACAGTATGAAACAACTTTTGAAGAATATGTTGTTAGTATTGCAGTAGCACCATGCTGGTTATCAAATGAAAAAATAATATTATTAATATAGTGTTCTATTAAAATAAGAAATTTAATGTTAAATGAGAGTTTGCAATGCGTACGCTCGCTAATAATGTTCACCCAAGTGCAAAACATACATTCAATGCATAAGAACAAATAAACGATTTAGATCACCAATCCTAAGTACTGCACACTTATGGATTAATTCACGATTGATGAACATGCTACTATCTTCTGTAAAAAAAATGATAGATCAACGCAAATCGGGACCAAATGATGAGACCAATCATAGCAATCCTTGACTAACACACAAAGAAACGCAATTAAAAGTACACTCTTATAATAGAACCATTGAGAAAGATTATATTACAATATTAATAAATGAAAAGAGGAAAGGAAGCCGACAACCCTACATGAGTACAAACATTTAACCATGAATAATGGAAAGACTACATAATCACAAAAATGCAAAATATGCGGAAAGGAAGAATAGAGTCACAAGAACCATCGCATGCTTCAATGATTCTATAAACAATTCCACTGTGATTAAAATGGTCTCTCAAATATGAATTGAGCTCGTTAGTCATATTAATAATCGCAGGCCGGTATAAATATTTCTACTATGAAACTTGAGATGGAGATAGTACCATCCTTGCTATGAGGAGGGTAATCCTTCATATTGGCCAGATCTCCACAACATCAACCTAAGCTTGTGTAACTAACCACTTGATTGAATGAAAGGCGCAGACTGCATTTCGACTATAGACGATTTGAGGGGTCATTTGTTTATAAATTGTGGAGATTCTCTATCTTCAACCACACAATATTCCCAGGAAACAGAGTGCTCATCCGGTTTATCCAATAATGCAGCTCATCATTGCACTCATTTTCATTATGTTTTTTGCTTTTGTTGGTAGGGCGAGTCAGCAGGGTTGGTGTAGCAAGCCCAGCAGCAGCAGCAGCAGAGAGGCTGCTCGCCAGCACATATGCGGCGGCAGCAGAGAGGAACAGCGCGCGAAAAGCAGAGCGAAAAGCAAGCGCCGCCCTCAATCGCGAGCGAGCGAATCTACTTGGACTTCTATCTATTTGTAAGACATCAGACATCCAGATTCCACTATCAGGGAAAGCGAGATATGCCCAAGTCACAAAAATAGGGTGTCTACAAGTGGAGATGAAAATTAAAGCATTAACTTGATCGTGTACTGTACCGAAGTGCCAGTGTTCAACCTCTGTATACAGCGAACAATTAATAAATCACACATCCACGAAATGGAAAACATCAGAAATGGTTGATTTGCTTTTGACCTATTCGCCATGAAAGAACGATTAGGGCGAAGAAAAGTTTGTCTTAAAGTCACTTTCACTATTACTCTTAATAAGCAAGCATTTACCTCCCTCCAAAACACCAACCACACATAAGACAAAACAAACAAATGTAAGTAATGCATTAACTATAATCAAACATAGTGATCAGTGAGTATCACACAACACATCCATTCAGAACGTACATGAATAAATACACAATTCAACCTTTCCATTTTGACGAAAGGTTAGCAGGTATAAACTACTACTGTCAACGGAATTCATTCGTCATTACCAATTAGCATCATACAAGCATTAACTAATTCACTCACATATTCTACACACCATATTAGACATATGTATACAAAACATTTTGCATGCACAAATTCATACAAGTTCATTATAAGAAGTATGCGTGCATGAACTATTCGACGGTCAAGAAATAAACCGTATGACATTATTGTTAACATCCTTCAATACTAAGCAATAGTAGTCAAAGATGACAACAAATACTATGGTAGTTAGTACTTTACGATATACACTAAGGGAATAACAATCATACACAATGATTGATTGTTCATTCCAACAACAAATATATGCAGTGGTTGGTACTGTACCACTACTAAATGTAATTACCTCTACACAGATAGACAAACAAATAGAATGAGAGAGAAAAAATTCGGCTGGTTTAGAACTAACTGTTACAATCTACAAGTACATTCACTATATCAGAAAAGAAAGCGAGAAATGAGAGCGAATCAGGCGAACAAACGAATGAATTGATATTCGAGACACCTACCTTCTATTTCAGCAATCACATTCTTTATATTCAGAGTTTGATATATGCAGTTGAGAGGAAGTGTAGAGATGCTATTCAACAACACGCGAGTCACATGAAAGAATGACATCGCATTATAATAATAACGGAATTATAAAACAGCACATATTCGGAGAGTAAGAGTGATATAAACAAACAACCAAACAAACATTATTTGACATTTATAATAACGTTATTTATTAGTGAAATATTATTTCTTGATCAATTTAGAAAAAAATATTATTTAAAATAAATACTGCAGAAGAAAAACAGTTGACAAGAAATCATAAATAATTGGGGCACTAATAACCAAACTAATAGAAAGAAGTATTTGCTGAAAGACAAACATGAGATCATACAAAACAAAGCAAAATACAAACAAACAAAGAAGAATAATAAGCAAAGTATTATTATATTCAACGAAATTATTAACCAGCATCTACATCGGTAGTGATTACATTGTTATGAAACACAGAGACAAAATATAGGTAACAATACGAATAGGTGCTATTTCTATCCATCATAGCGAAGTAAGCAACAAAACTAAATACAATGTAGAAGTTGATATTATATAGTAGGTTTGAAGAACGGAAAGTAGAAATTCCAATCACATGGACTGTCGTTATGTATCTCTCACGTTACAAGGAATAGAGTCACACACCCAACAAACATTCATTACCATTAGGAAAGGGGAATCTATTGTAAGATAGTTAGGTAGATTATAGTAAATGTAGTGGATAATATAAAGCAAATGAAGAAAAATAATGAAAAGAAAAAAAAAGCATAATAACAGACTTACTTCAGTAGAAGGTAATATCTGACAAGTCAATTGTATAAATTATCCAGAAACTGCGATTGAGACCGTAAGAAAGAAAACATGAATCACTGCAACATTACCTGGAAATTCTGACAGTCATGATGAGAATATCGACAGACATATGTATTTATACTGTATGATTGGAAGAAAGAACCAATTTATTATTGACAGTCAGTAGTAATCACAAACAAAGAAACCCATTCATGTTCAATCAAAAGAGGACATGATATTAATCCACACCAACATATAAACAAAGAAAAAACATCGTTTAGTTGCTGGAATAGCACACAACCTTAATAATTGAAGAAAATACCGCAAAAAGGCAGTTGCACAAAAAATCGGAGAGTAGAGAAAGATAGGATCGTTTTCACACAACTAGTGAACCTGGCATAATCACAATAACACATCATAATGTGGCAGAGACGGAAACTTGCCAACTTATTCAAAACATGCACTATCCAATCATCATACAAACATTATCTCATCGTGTGCACGGACTCATGCACACTGAAATATATTATATCTATGACAAATGATACTAACCGCGCAATCAACAAAATCCGTTTAACTAAAAAAAGAAACATCCTTCCATGCTTTATAACAAACAGAATCAACATACAAATGTAACAGACAAATTGACAGACAAGGCAAATTTACGTACAGAAGGAGAACCACTGACCCAGACAAAACATACAAATGCAACACACAGTGGGCATAGACAATGGCATAGACAAGTTCAAAAAGGATAAAGGCAAAGATGAAGAAACTATTTGCTACCACCACAAGATCAAAGTATTGTCATCCCAGCAAGACGACAAGGAGAGTAAAGTGACCGCCAATACAACACCACAATACATGCATTGTACAACATGCATTGTAGATACATAGAAAGCTGTCGCTGCAAACACAATACAGGACCCCACATTACGGCATACCAAACACTCAACACACCACACAGTTTATCATGCATAATCGCAACCTCCAGCTCATGTATACATCGAGGGATCAACCAACTCAAGGGAGACCTGACAAGAAGCCTTCTGAAAAACACAAATAAAACAACTTAGCGCTGCTGTTGATGAGACATGTTCTCCGTATTGGGCTGGTGAGAAGGAACAGCGTGCGGTCCCGCATTATTTCCTGATGAAAAATAACGCATGGATGCTGCAACAGATGAAGCATCATTTGACAAGCCTGTCGAAGCAGCAAGCGTATGCTGGTAAGTTATAGTTTGTGGAGGAAATGGTGGATATGGGTAGGTATGTATATTCTGCTGATTGGAGTTATGGACCGTGCGAGTAACGGATTGAGAATTCAAATTTCCTTGTTGAGGGGAGGACAAATAGTTGCCGGTGTGTATGTGTTCCATGTGTTGATTACCTGCTTGTGTGGGCGGATATGCTTGATAATGCATAGTCACTTGAGTACCATATGGAGTACCAGGGAGTGCGCCGGATGGAGCATATGATCCAGTGCCATATGCGGGACCTAAGGATCCAGGACGGGGTTGTGAGGGACCATTGTGATGAAACCCATTACGATGGCCTCCTTGGTGATAATTCTGAGTTGGATTGCCTCTCGCTGCAGTATGTTGAGATCTGAATGTCGGATGATGATGATCAAAGGAGGAATTTGAACTCGTCGAAGACATGGTAGGTCCTCCTCTCCCAGAATTAGTTCCCGATCGGTTGATAGAAAAACTAGATGAAGGCCGTTCACGACTATGTTTAAACTGGCTTTGATCGGGACCTTGATAGGTATGGCCATTGCTGTTATCGATGTTGGCTCTACTATACTTCATCGGCTTCTCAACACTACCTCCTCCCCCTCTTCTGTTACTACCTGTGGTAGAAGATGCAGATGAGCCAGCGACGCTAGTTCCACTACTTGTTGAAGTTGTGTGTGTCAAAGAGCAAGTGACAGTGATGCCATCCACAGTAAATCCTTGCCCAACTTCACAAAGCTTTGATGCATCCTCTTGCTTGTAAAAAGTAAGAAATCCATATCCTTCTTGAGAACTTTTACCCTATTGAAAGAAATGCAATTAATTTCATCGAATCCTTAATATGGTTCTCACTTCATTTCTTACCTCATGTACATTGTAGACTTTGATAGTGACATCGAGCAATCTACCTCGCCCAATGAAGACCTTACGCAACCAAACTTCTGTGGGTTTCAATATTTCACCATTGCGGTCGTCAAAGTTGGAGCGAAAAGAGACATGAACTTGAAATCCGGTTCCATTACCCAAAGTGGAAGCGCTATTTTGAAACTGTTCGGTACTTCCATCGCTCAGAGCCACTCTATAAATTGGAGATCAGGATGTTGTCAAAAAGAGGAAAACGAGTTTGCTCACTTTAGTTTTCGGCCCATAAACAAATGCCCATCCAGCAAGAATACCATCTCTACCGCTTCAACCGTTGATTGCATTGTAACAAAGCCATACATCAACGACTTGTTCTGTTTACGGTTCAATAGAATGCGAATTCCTTGCACATGACCATATTGACTGAATAATTCCATCAAGTGACTTTCTTCACAGAAAAAAGATAGATTACCAACAAATAAAATTGTTGTCTTATCTGCAAGGGTTGGTGGAACTGGGGAAAGTGCATCAATAGATACATCGGATTTTACTTCAGGTGAGTGACCATTGGTTTCTGGTGGAAGTTGACTAGGATCATCTACAATTCTCTCACTATTACTACCACTACTATCGCCACTCTCTTGGCTATTACTATGACTGCCATCATTAATTATTTTATAACTATTGCATGATGAATTCATGGTTTAGATTATACACTATTATTGGTGATTATACAACTTCGCAAAAATCAATCCTATCTTCCTCAATAGCTTAGATGAATTGAACTTGTTTATTGTCCCTTAATGCAAATAATCTGACGATATAAGACAATTTTGAAAATCCGTTCTCAAGTTGAAGTTAGAATAGACTATGCATAGACAATGTAGCAAAATAGATTTGTGTTTTTGGCTTTCTATACGTTGAATTGAACGATAACGAATAAGCTATAATTCCTTTCGAATATCCTTGAATCTCCTCAATATTATATTTAATATTGAGTAAAAATTTTGTGGTGCGGGAAATATTGATGTTCTATGCTATATTCCGAAAGTTTGTCCGCCATCAATTCTTCCTCGAATCTTCAAATTAAAACAATTATCGCAACAATAAACACCCACTTGTTTCCCTAATTCGTTGTTGCTTTGAAATTGTTCCCAAAACCGGACCCCAGTCGATACTACGACTTGATATTTGCAATGTTCTTGCTACTTAAAAATGCACAATGCTCGACAAACCAACATTATGTTTGCGCAGCAAAAATCCCACCAAATTTTGATGAAGTTGGACATCCCATAGAATGAAATGTAATTATGAATTTCCTATGTGTTAGTCAGAAAGGGGTGCGACAGGAGTGTTTATGCCACCAGCAGAGTTAAGATTCATACTAGGGACTTACTTATTTGGTATTTATATTATTATTCCATTAGTCAAATAAATCTTTGTAGAGAGTAATACAAAATGATGTATGGATTTGAGTTGGAAGTTTCAATGAGTCATTTTATGGTGTTCATACTTCAAATTTAAAATTTAACATGAGGCATTGCAGCCACCAAAATTCAATAAAACTTATAACGAACGAAAGAAGAAAAAAAACTAACTATGAATCCTAAAAGTTGTTACATTCAAGAGTATCACATCCATTGCAATTCCGTTAAGATGGCAAGGAGTAAAGCCCTTTGAATCAAACCAATAACGTTCACATCAATACAAAACATACTTAATTGGATAGAAATACTAACAATTAAAACTCATGCAGCAGAGCCTTTGTAACCTGAGAAGATACTTGACAATAGGCAGCTAGTGGGCGAAGCAGTAACTGCGCAATACTTGGAAGAATACCATAAATGGAGTAAACTATCGCATATATTGGCGGTAAGAACATCGACAGAAGATGTAACATTGAATACACCGTGTAAGTAAATTCATATTGAGATATAGTAGTAGTGACAAGTAATTTCAAATAGTTTGTTGATAACAGTAGAATGCATGTAACTATATCTTTTCTTGTCATCATGTAGCATGTGCTTTGAAAAGTGCAATATGTAACAATACTAACAACACACTCAGCGATAGTTACTCCTGGTTGGTCACTCGATCACTATTTGCTAGTAATCGTGTTCGTTCCATCAAACACACAACACACATCAACTTCAATCAAATGACATCAAAATAAAGAAAGTGAAGCAGATATACAAACTAATAGAATGAAAGTATCTTTGATTTGCATATTCATTACATCCAATAAGTTAGGACAAGAAAAAGTGTGAACGTGCTTATTTAGTCGAAGAGATAGACCTTACACACACATCGACAGCGAACATAATCCGATATACATATATTGACCACACCGACATAACAAGAAGTAATCACGAAGGAGAATCGAATATGAACATACAAACTCACAAATATACATCATACTATCATATTTTAAAACATTCCATTTATTGAACAATCTATTCAAATCATACTTCAGTAGTAAGTAGATATGAATAGAGAGTAATAAGTGGAATTAATATGAATAGTATGTGAATGAAAAGGGATTAGAAGAATATTAACTGCTCTGTTTATATTATTTACAATTCCTATACATTTAGTTATTCTCATTAAGGTCCTAATTAGACATCATAATGGTTATAATAGAAGGTAGTAGAAGTAAGCGGAGTGGTGATAATAACAGAGAGTATACATGTTGTACTTAATGAATGCTCTATAAACTGAACACATATTCTTCTTTTTCTTTTGCTTTTTTTTATAGTTTACAGTCATAGTTCGTTATATCAGATACACAATTCATACACACAACATTACATGAATAACATTTATAATATATTTACTAGGCACGGATAGAGATGCCGAACTGGTGGATGATAAGAAGTTATTCTATTATTATTATATGAGAGTCAGTGAGTGAGAGTGGAAGGTAAATCAAATTTGATAGTATTACGATAAGAAGAAGATCAAAAGGTATCATGAATGAAGTAGATCTCACTGCAGATTACAACTACTGTTATTGGGATAAATGAATATAATGAATGACAAAACAAAAGAAAACTAAATATACATACATGGTAGATTACACATGAAGAATGTAGAACAATACACATTACCTTGTATGATAATGGTATAATGTACACACAATACACTAATTCACTCACTAACGTTCTACAACATGGTCGCAACAGTCAGAGTTATATGATACCGGCTGATTACATTATCGATAATGATCGTAAAATAATAAACTAAAATACAACCGACAGAGAAAATAGCAAGAATGCAATTCTCAATAATACTAATAGAATATAATACACACATAGAAAATGGTGAT
>JACCEA010659039.1_pt1 | contig 17395 bp, 15 predicted proteins | sample 7449851 | NCBI WGS metagenome assembly JACCEA01 (sample SAMN15323453, study PRJNA562643) | freshwater metagenome | isolation source: river surface water | place: USA:Blue River Watershed | collected 2017-08-18
GAAATCACCTGCACCACAACCCACAAGCGCAAGCAAAGGAACCAGCAAAAGAGAAAGTCTAGTCAATCTCATTTCTTCAGCCCCTGATCGTTATAGCGATACGTTTTGGCCAAAACACTCATGCGCAGCTTCGATGGTTCTGATGGATTGACAGGAGCCAAGTCAAAATCATGCAGAGTCACTATTCGAGGAAGGCTAGAGACACCACTCACAAAAGTGGCCAAATCGTGATAAGCACCCTCCACCACAATCTGAATCGGCAGTTCGATATAGAACTGCTGCTGCACTTCAGGCAGCAATTTGATTTCAGAGAATTCAAGACCACTGGCTAAACCGGTACGGGTTATGTCTTCCAGAAGACCGGGGACTTCGGTGTCGCTGGGCAATTGGCGAAGCAGCGCACCAAAAGACGTTTCCATCTCCTTCATTTGTTCTTTATAAGCATCGAGGTTCGCCGCCTGAAACGCTTTTGTAGAAAACTGCTCTTTAAGCGTCTCCTCCTCTACCTTCTGCTGATCCAGTTGAATCTCCAGATCCTCAAGATGCAACTTGTATCCTGCAACAAGCACGACCACCATCAATAAAACGCAGGCAATTGCCTTGACCGGCCCCGGCCAAGACCCAGCGTTATTGACATCGAGATCAGCGAGATCAATTTTACGCAGGCTTTCCAGTGATTCAGAAAAACTCATTTCTTGCCCCCTTCTGGAGCTTCCGAACTAGGTGCCACCTGCTGAACGCTCAATGTGAATACATTAGCTTGATCAACGCCTCCGGAAGTTACAGCTTTAACTTCCGAAAGATTAGGTGAAGCCAGCCACTCAGAGCTGTCGAGATTACGCATCAAACTAGAAACACGGTTGTTGGACTCAGCAGCACCGGTAATAGCGATATTACTGCCTGTCATCTTCAGCGAGGTAAAATAAACCCCGTCTGGCAAAGTCCTGACCAATTGATCAAATACTCGCCCGATAATCGAACGATTACCCTGCAGATCCTGAATGATCTTCATGCGCTCAAGCAGTTGCTGTCGACGGGTCTTAAGTTCGCTAATCTCAGCAATGCGCGCATCCAGAACGGCAATTTCTTTTTTAAGAAATTCGTTACGAGCATTCTGATTATCAATTGCCGAACTCAGGTATTGATCACCGAGAAACACCAAACCGCCAGCAACAATGAATACGCCGGCAAGGGTAACCAAGAACTGTTGCTTGCGCTCTTCACGCAGCTGTTCGCGCCAAGGAAGTAAGTTGATGCGAGCCATTAGTCGAAACTCCTCATCGCCAAACCACAGGCAATCATCAGAGCCGGGGCATCGCTAGCGAGACTGCCTGCGTTGACCTTGCTACCAAGGGCCATTTCGGCAAACGGATTTGCCACCAAGGTCTGTGTACCGATCTTCTGCTGAATTAGACGATCCAAATCAGGGATTGATGCGGTACCACCAGCCAACAGGATGTAGTCGACATCATTGAACTGACCTGACGCAAAGAAGAATTGCAATGAACGGGAAACCTGCTGCACAACCGCCTCTTTGAACGGCTGAAGCACCTCGGCCTCATAATCATCTGGCAGTCCGCCCGCCTTTTTGGCCAAGCCAGCTTCTTCCACCGACAACCCATAACGGCGCTGAATTTCCTCAGTCAGCTGGCGACCACCAAACATGGATTCGCGACTGTAAATAGTCTTGCCGCCGTGCAGAACACTGAGAGTCATCATTGTGGCGCCGATATCAATTATCGCCACAGTTAACTCATCGCCACCTGCACCCAGCTGTTGAGTCAACAATCCGTATGCACGCTCAAGCGCATAGGCCTCAACATCAACCACCTTCGCCGTCAGGCCCGCTACCGAAAGCGCCGCTTCACGAACTTCCACATTTTCTTTACGGCAGGCCGCTAGCAATACATCGACGCGCTCTGCATTTCTTGCTGAAGGCCCTTGAACCTCAAAGTCGATTGCAACTTCTTCCAGCGGATAAGGAATGTACTGATCAGCTTCAATCTTGAGCTGATTCTCCAGCTCATCATCGGAAAGACCCGCTTCCATCTCGATGGTCTTGGTAATTACCGCTGACCCCGCAACGGCAACAGCCGCATGCTTGGCGCTGGTCCTTGCCTTGGACAGAACACGCACCAAAGCCTGCCCCACTCCGTCGAGTTCGGCGATATTCTTTTCAACCACAGCATTAGGGGGAAGCGGCTCGACAGCGTAAGCCTCTACTTTGTAGCGGCTTCCCGAGCGACTCAGTTCGATGAGCTTTACCGAGGTCGAACTTATGTCGATCCCGAGCAGCGTATGCGCTTTCTTATTGAAGAGCCCTAGCACGACTGATTTCCTATCTACATCCGAGACTTACGGAAGGTTTATATTTTTCTACATTAAATAACAGTCTTGACAGAAGCGCAAATGGCGACCTAGCAAAAAAACTGCTTATAATGTGACCAGTTTTCCGTTTCAGCTGACTCCCCACGCATAACTCATTCTTTTATTTGGAAATCTAACCGTCTTGATACGCCTGATTAAGTTTTGCTGGTGGTCTTTTGTAGCTGTTTTTTGCGGGCTATTGCTCAGTTTGAGCGGTGCATACCTCTATCTTAGCCCCAGCCTGCCATCCGTCGAGTCCCTGCGGACAGTCAAGCTGCAAATGCCGCTGAAGGTTTTTAGCAGCGACAACAAACTCATAGCAGAGTTTGGCGAGATGCGTCGAGCACCAATTAAGTTTGCCGATATTCCGCAAGACTTCATCAATGCGTTACTCGCCGCTGAAGATGACAACTTCGCCAACCACCATGGTGTTGATTTCAAGAGTCTTATTCGTGCTGGCTCAGAACTGATCAAGAGTGGGCACATTCAAACGGGTGGCAGCACCATCACCATGCAGGTGGCGAAGAACTTCTTTCTGAGCAGCGAGCGCAGCTTTTCCCGAAAAATTAATGAAATCCTGCTCGCCCTTCAAATCGAACGGGAGTTGAGCAAAGACGAAATACTTGAACTCTATGTAAACAAAATCTACTTGGGCAATCGCGCCTACGGAATCGAAGCTGCAGCCCAGGTGTATTACGGGAAGTCGATCAGTGAAACCACACTGGCGCAGATGGCCATGATCGCCGGACTCCCGAAAGCTCCATCTCGCTTCAATCCGCTTGCCAACGCCCCGCGAAGCAAGGAGCGGCGCGACTGGATACTGGGTCGCATGTACAAACTTGGCCGGATCGACCAGGCGCGCTTTGAAGCCGCGATCGCAGAGCCCATTGATGCGAGTTACCACGGCCCAACACCCGAGGTGGATGCACCCTATATTGCCGAAATGGTTCGCGCCGAAATGGTTGGCCGCTTTGGAAGTGACGCCTACACCGAAGGCTTTCAAGTCACCACGACCGTACCCAGCAACCTGCAAGTCGATGCGATCAATGCAGTGCGCGAGGGACTCTCCAGTTACGATTACCGCCACGGCTATAGAGGCCCCGAAACCAGATTGCCCGGCATGACCAGAGAAAACTGGATTGAGGCTCTTGGGAAATATCGTAGTATCGGCGGACTGGAGCCGGCAATTGTCACCCAGGTCGAGCAAAGCGGCATTCTGGTTCTCACCCGCAGCGGGAAAGAGGAAGCCGTTCCTTGGGAGAGCATGAAATGGGCGCGCCCCTTCCTCAACAGCAACAGCATTGGCGCCCGTCCACAAAGGCCGGCAGATGTGGCTCAGGTAGGCGATCTGGTCCGGGTGAAGCGCGAAACGGACGACAGCCTCCGCTTTAGCCAAATCCCGGCCGCCCAGGCAGCGCTGGTCTCCCTTGACCCGAACAATGGCGCAATACGGGCACTGGTTGGCGGATTCTCCTTTGAGCAGAGCAACTACAACCGGGCCATACAGGCCAAGCGCCAGCCCGGCTCGAGCTTCAAGCCCTTCATTTATGCAGCCGCACTGGATAACGGCTATACCGCCGCCAGTCTGGTCAATGATGCCCCAATAGTCTTCCAGGAAGCCGGCATGGAAGAAGCCTGGCGACCGAAAAATGACAACAACACCTTCCTTGGACCGATCCGCCTGCGCGAAGCGCTCTACAAATCCCGCAACCTGGTATCCATTCGACTTTTACAAGCGCTCGGCATGGATTACAGCCTGGATTACGTCAGCAAATTCGGCTTCAACAAAGATGACCTTCCACGCAACCTCTCGCTGGCCCTGGGCACGGCAAACCTGACACCGATGGAAATTGCCGGCGGCTGGAGCAGCTTCGCCAATGGCGGGTACAAAATCACTCCTTACCTGATCGAGCAGATCCGCAACCGCGATGGCGAGATCATTTTTACCGCCAATCCGCCAAGGGTTCCCGTACTTGAGCAGAGCACAGTGGAGCTGATATCAACCGGCACGCTATCAGAGGACAGCCCGGCCGTGGCCGAGCGCATCATAGACGACCGCACAGCGTACATCCTGACCGACATGCTGCAGGACGTCATCAAGCGCGGCACCGGCAGACGCGCACTGGCGATGAAACGCAACGATATAGCAGGCAAAACGGGGACGACCAACGAATCAAAAGACAGCTGGTTTTCCGGCTACAACGCAGACTACGTGACTACTGTCTGGGCTGGCTTTGATCAACCCGAAAGCCTGGGCCGCAATGAGTTTGGAGGCACCGTAGCGCTGCCGATATGGATGAGCTTCATGAGTGCCGCACTCAAGGACCGACCCGAACACATGCTTGCGGAGCCAGAAGGCATCATGACCCTGCGCATTGACCCAGTCAGTGGACGAGCCGCATCGCCAGGCACTCCGAATGCCTACTTCGAACTGTTCAAAAGCGAAGACTCTCCACCCGCCATGGGCGATCTCGACTCTGGCCAGGAGATACCCGGCAGCCCGCTACCAGCGGATGAAATCGCCCCGATCGATCTGTTCTAAGTTCACGCGACAATGAAAAATGCCCCCATCTTGCGATGAGGGCATTTCTTCAAAAGACCCGCGCTTGCTGCGGATTATCCGTTGAACACGTCATCCACTGAGGCCAGCGGATAGTTTTTCGGATAAGGCAGGGTTGCCACACCGGAGGCGATGGCCGCTTTCGCTACTGCATCACTGACCACGGTTATCAGGCGCGCATCCATCGGTTTGGGAATGATGTATTCACGGCCAAACTGCAGATTGATACCGCCATAGGCATCACATACTTCCTGCGGAACCGGGAGTTTCGCCAGATCGCGCAATGCCAGCGCAGCAGCTACCTTCATTTCTTCATTGATACGCTTGGCGCGAACATCCAGCGCACCACGGAAGATAAAAGGGAAACCCAAGACATTGTTGACCTGATTCGGATAATCCGAACGACCGGTAGCCATGATCACATCCGGGCGCGTGGCGCGTGCCAGTTCCGGCTTGATTTCAGGGTCAGGGTTGGAGCAGGCAAAAACCACCGGATTGGGCGCCATGCGCAGCAAGTCTTCAGCAGGCAGCAGATTCGGGCCAGACAGACCAACAAATACGTCAGCCCCTTCCAGCGCCTCACTCATGGTGCGCTTGGACGTTTCATGGGCAAAGACCGCCTTGTACTGATTCAGATCATCACGACCGGAGTGAATCACGCCCTTGCGGTCACACATGAAAATGTTCTCAACACGAGCACCCATGCTTACCAGCAATTTCATGCAGGAAATGGCCGCCGCACCGGCACCCAAACAAACAATTCTGGCTTCCGGCAATGTCTTGCCAACGATCTCCAGCGCATTGAGCATGCCGGCAGCAGTCACAATGGCAGTGCCGTGCTGATCATCATGCATGACCGGAATATCACACTGCTCGATCAGCGCCCTCTCAATCTCGAAACACTCAGGGGCTTTGATATCTTCCAGATTGATACCGCCAAAAGTCGCGGAGATACGCTTTACGGTGTCGATGAATGCCTGCGGGCTTTCCGAATCGACCTCGATGTCGAACACGTCGATCCCGGCAAAACGCTTGAACAACACACCCTTGCCTTCCATGACCGGCTTGGAAGCCAATGGACCGAGATCACCCAAGCCGAGAATGGCCGTACCATCAGAAATAACGGCCACCAGATTGCCCTTGCCGGTGTACTTGTAGGCAAGTTCAGGATCACGCGCAATTTCGCGCACCGGCTCAGCAACGCCAGGGCTGTATGCCAGCGACAGGTCCCGCGCGGTAGCCGTCGGCTTGGTCAGCTCGACACTCAACTTTCCGGGGCGAGGCAGAGCGTGATACTCAAGGGCATCTTTTTTCATGTCAGTCATTTGGGCAATTCCGCTTCAGGGCTGGCTTTTATAGGGAGGCCGAGAATAACCAATAGCTCTCAGCCTGCAAAGGCCAAACTAGTGAACCAACTTGATATAGCTTCCGGGTTTGGCCTCGCCATTGGGATAGAGACCGTTAAGCAAACGAATCCTGGCAACTTTGTCACCTGGCAGATCAACCCCTCTGGCCAGACTTTCCAGCGTTTCACCGGGACTGACCTTAACCACCTGGATCACTGCAGGCTTGGCTAACTGCTTCTCCTTGGCCGTCAATGGCTTGAAGCTGCTGATCACCGACATGAACTGATCGTCCTCGCTTTCCAGAGAGCCTCGCCCCTTGACTGCCGCGACAAACATGAACGCTTCCTGATTTCTCACCAGCAGCGCAACACGCTTGGCCGGCTGGCCGGGAATCACTGCCGTCGTGCCTTGCAGCCCGGCCTGGGTGAAGCTCTCCTGCAGCGCCAAACGCTGGCTGCCCACCTGCTTGCGCAACATCTCTTCAGGCGTCAGCCGGGAGTCAAACCTGGCCATGGTCATGGCAATGAACGCCTGCTGATCCGGGGTATGAAAAACCACTGCATCCGGACGGTTCAGCAGATCCCAGCCCTGCGGAATGACCAGCGCGAAGTCGAGGCCTGCATGCAGAAATTGCTGCCCGCGACGCACGCCCTGCTCGGCCGAGTCGCCTATTGGCAAGCCCTGCAGGTGCTCCAGAAACACTTGCTGATTGCTTTGCTGCTGCGGAGCCACCAGCGCACGGGCGGGGCCTACCACCTGCTGCAAGCGCGTCTCGTTATCCGGATGTGAATCAAACAGCCCGTGATAACCGGACGCCGGAAGCGGTTTTCCATTCTTGACGGCCTGATCACGGGCAAAGTCGTCCTGCGCCTTGAGTACCTCAACCACTTGAATCATCGCCTGCGGGTCATACCCGCTGCGAGCCAGATATTGCGCGCCGAGGCCGTCGGCTTCGAGTTCCATGTCACGTCCATAGCCTTTCACCACCGCACTGCCCAGGACACCGGTCAAATCTCCCGCAACGCCTACGCCCGTACCGATCGCCACCGCCTGCCCGAGAATATTCCAGGCCTGCGCCTGGCTCTGCTGACGCACGCTGTGCCGTGCCGTGACATGCCCGACCTCATGCCCCAGTACAGCCGCCAATTCAGCCTCGGAGTTCAGGTACGCCAGCAGTCCGCGATTGATGAATATGTAACCGCCGGGCAAGGCAAATGCATTGATATCCGGACTGTCGACAACCGAAAACTGGTACTGCAGATGGCTGCGATGACTATTGCGCGCCACCTTCTCACCGACCTGTTGCACATAAGCACGCAGCTTTTCATCTTGATAAACCGGATATTGCTCAAGTGCCTGACGGTAGGCCTGGCTTCCCAGATTCAACTCATCCTGCTCGGTCATCATCACAAAGTCGCTGTCTCCGGTTACCGGATTGACCGCACAACCCGCCAAACTGACTAGGACCCAAACCAGTGCCACCTGCGCACGTAAATTCATCGGACTTCCTCAAGCATAAAATCGGCTGAGATTGGCAGCAGCCAGCGCGCCTGCCCCTTCTTCAACTGGCCGCGCCGGGCACGGTCCACCACCCATCCGCGCGCTTCAATCTGGCGGCCTGCGAGCGCCTGCAATCCTTCGATATCAAAGTGCGGAAAGAGTTTCGGCGTGACCTGCAAAACCACCGAATCGCCCATTTCCAGCCAGATGCCGCCACGATTGCGCTCCACTCGCAAGACCTTGCCGCGAATCAGCGCAAAACCGCCGGAGTCGACCTGCGCCGGCGTCAACAGGCGCGGCTGACGCCACAGACCCCGGCCTTCCTCACGGGCGCGACGTTCGGCCATTTGCTGGCACTGTGCCCATCGGGTCGCTGGAGCAAATACCACCTGATAGCCAAGCCCCTCCGCCAGCAACTGCTCCTCAATATTTCGACCATTGTCCGCAAAGGCATGGGCCAGCAGCCGGCCATAATGGTCTTTGGCTGGCTCGCCGATTTTCAAGGCCACTTGACCTGCATTGGCCCTGATCAGCTGTTCCAGACGTTTTTGCGCTTTCACCGCAAAAGGTTGAGCCGCACGACCCTGCCGCGACAGCTCAGGAGTATTCAAACCGATCAGGCGCACATTGCGCCCATCGGCCAGGCGCAAGGTATCGCCATCAAACACCCGCTTGACCTCGAACACCGGCAGATGCCCGGGCAACGGGCACGCAGCCTGAACCGGAAGACCCAGCAGCCCAATAAAAAAGGCGCCCATCAAGGGCGCCTTTTTCAACAGCTGCGAACGCATCCGCATGTGCATTGCGCTTAATCAGCCAATTACTTGGTGCCGAACACGCCAAAACGCTGCTTGAAGCGATCAATACGGCCGCCGGTGTCGAGCACCTTCTGCTTGCCGGTGTAGAACGGGTGGCACTCGTTGCATACGTCGATGCTGAGGCTCTTGCCCAGGGTAGAGCGAGTCTTGATCACGTTACCGCAGCTGCAGGTAGCATCGATTTCGACGTAATTAGGATGGATATCGGCTTTCATGGAAACTTCCTCGGGTCTGGCGTGCCGCCATCCGACCCTATGTCGAATACCGCACGTAAACAGGCGGCGGATGATACCAGAGCATCCTGACGATGCAAGCCGACCGTGGCATTGTGCGATATACGGCCATAAAATCGCGACACTCGCGGAAACCCATCGGCCTATCACCTGCTTCCAGCCGACAATAGCGGCAGTCCATTCTGAACATGCGATGCTGTCACCGCGCCAACCAGCTGTCCGGCATACCCGCCTTGCCACGCCCGCATCACCGGAGTCTGTTTTGTCCGAGCTTATTCTGCGCATTGCCCTGCCATCGCCCTTGCGCCGACTGTTCGACTATCGAGCCCCCGCCGGGCTGTCGAACGCCCAGTTGCAACCGGGCATGCGGCTGCGCGTCAGTTTTGGTCGCAGAGAAGTCATCGGCGTGCTGGTCGAGATAGCCGACCACAGTGACGTGCCCGCCGACAAGCTAAAACCGGCATTGCAACTGCTGGACGCGCAGTCGCCCTTGCCGGCGCCCATGCTCAGACTGTGCCTGTGGACGGCGCAGTATTACCAGCACAGCCTGGGCGACACGCTGAGCTGGGCCTTGCCCGTCCTGCTGCGTCAGGGCGAACCGGCGCAATTGCGCCAGGAACGCTATTGGAAAGTCGCCGCCGATGCACAGCCGGATGATCCACGCCTGCAGCGCGCTCCACGCCAGAGGGAGGCCCTGCGAACGCTTGCGCAGCACCCTCACGGCGTCGCGCATCAACTGCTGAGCCAGCTGCAACTAAGCCGCGACAGTCTTGAGTTGCTACAGGAAAAAGGCCTGGTCGAGATCGAAACAAGATGCAGCGCCCCCCGCGAACACCACGGCGGCTGGCTGGCGCAAGCCGAGTTGCCGTTGAATGCCGAACAACTGAGCGCCTGCAACGCGATCCGTTGCGGCCTGAACAAGTTCAATGCCTATTTGCTGGCAGGCGTTACCGGTAGTGGCAAGACCGAAGTCTACCTGCAGCTGATCCGCCAGACCCTGGAGGCCGGCAAACAGGCGCTGGTACTGATCCCGGAAATCAATCTCGGCCCGCAAACCCTGGAACGTTTTACCCGCCGTTTCAATGCCCGCATTGTTCTGCTGCACTCGGCGATCAATGACCGCGAGCGTCTGGACGCCTGGCTGGCGGCTCGCGATGGCGAGGCAGACATCATCATCGGGACGCGTTCGGCGCTGTTTACCCCGATGAAGCATCCGGGGCTGATCATTGTTGATGAGGAGCACGACGCCTCCTACAAGCAGCAGGAAGGCCTGCGCTATCACGCCAGGGATCTGGCACTGGTACGCGCCCACCAGGAAAATATCCCGATCGTGCTGGGCTCAGCCACGCCTTCGCTGGAAAGCCTGCATAACGCCCACAGTGGCCGCTATGCGCTGCTGCGTATGACCCAGCGAGCAGGTGCGGCTCAACCACCACGCTTCCTGCGACTGGATATCAAGAGTCGTCCGCTCGATTCGGGGATATCCGGCCCCCTGCAGCAAGCCATTGCACAGACCCTCAACGCCGGGCAGCAGGTGCTGGTTTTCCTCAATCGCCGCGGCTTTGCACCCACCTTGCTGTGCCATGACTGCGGCTGGATCAGCCAATGCAAGCATTGCGATGCGCGCATGACGCTGCATCAGCGTTCTGCCGAACTGCGCTGCCACCACTGCGGCCATAGCCAGCGCCAGCCCAAAGCCTGTCCTGATTGCGGCAAAGTGGATCTGCGTCCGGTCGGCGCCGGAACCGAGCGCGCCGAGGAGCGTCTGGGTATCCTGTTTCCACAGTTTCCTGTGCTGCGCGTCGATCGCGACAGCACCTCGCGCAAGGGCAGCATGGATACGCTGTTCCACACCATTCAGCGCGGTGAGCCGTGCATTCTGGTCGGCACCCAGATGCTGGCCAAGGGGCACCATTTCCCGCGCGTCACACTGGTGGCGATTCTGGATGCCGATGCCGGCCTGTTCTCCGCCGACTTCCGTGCCAGCGAACACATGGCACAGCTCATCGTGCAGGTGGCCGGGCGCGCCGGGCGCGCCGAAGAGCCGGGCAGGGTCATCATTCAGTCCCACCTGGCGGACCATCCACTGCTGGTACAACTGACCGAACAAGGTTATTTCGCGTTTGCCGAACAAGCCCTGAGTGAGCGCCGCAGCGCGGCCTTGCCACCGTTCAGCCATCTGGCGCTGTTGCGGGCCGACGCACAACAACCCGGACAAGCCGAGGAATTCCTCGGCAAGGCGTGTAGCACAGCAGAACAATTGCTGGCCGGCATACACGCGCACGGGGTCGAACTGCTGGGTCCGGTCCCGGCACCGATGGAGCGCCGCGCCGGGCGTCATCGTGCCCAGTTACTGCTGCAGGCGAGCAATCGTGCCAGTCTGCACCGACTGCTGACACCGTGGCTGCAGGCGCTGGAACAACTGCCGGGCAGCCGCAGCGTTCGCTGGTCGCTGGATGTCGACCCGATTGACCTGTTCTGACGGTTGGCAAGCCCGGAACAGCCACGGATAATGTCCGGCTATATCACTGCACCACGCCGGCATCCGCTGCCAGCCTCAAGAGCACATCATGAAAGACAGCATTCGCCACCTGATCCAGCAAGCCCTGCACCGCCTTACCGCCGAAGGCGTTCTGCCGGAAGGCCTGAGCCCGGTTATTCAGGTGGAGAACACCCGCGACAAGAGTAACGGCGACTTTGCCAGCAATATCGCCATGATGCTGGCCAAACCGGCCGGCATGAAACCGCGTGATCTGGCGGAAAAACTGGTTGCAGCCCTGCCGACTGACGAACAAGTCAGCAAAGTGGAAATTGCCGGCCCGGGATTCCTCAACTTCTTCCAGAACAGTGCCGCACTGGCCGAGCGTCTGGAAGCGGCGCTTGCTGACGCGCAACTGGGTGTGCGCAAAAACGGCGCGGCGCAACGGGTCGTAGTCGATCTTTCGTCACCCAATCTGGCCAAGGAAATGCACGTTGGCCATTTGCGCTCGACCATCATTGGCGATGGTGTGGCCCGTGTTCTGGAGTTTCTCGGCGACAGCGTGATCCGCCAGAACCACGTGGGCGATTGGGGTACCCAGTTCGGCATGCTGCTGGCCTACATGGAAGAAAACCCCGAGGCTGCCGAAAGCGAGCTGGCCGACCTCGAACAGTTCTACCGCGCCTCCAAGCAGCGCTTTGATGAATCGGCAGAATTTGCCGACCGCGCCCGCGAGCTGGTGGTCCAGCTGCAGGCCGGAGATGCCAGATGCCTGAGCCTGTGGAACCGCTTCAATGACATCTCGCTGAGCCACTGCCAGAAAGTCTACGACCGCCTGGGCGTCAAGCTGAGCATGGCCGACGTCAGGGGTGAAAGCGCCTACAACGATGAGCTGCCGGGTATCGTCGAGGCTCTGCAGGCCAAGGGCCTGCTCAGCGAGAGTAACGGCGCGCAGTGCGTCTTCATGGACGAGTTCCGTAATGCCGAAGGCAACCCGCTGCCGGTCATCGTGCAAAAAGCCGGCGGCGGTTATCTCTATGCCACCACCGATCTGGCCGCCATGCGCTACCGCAGCCAGACCCTGAAAGCCGACCGCGTGTTGTATTTCGTCGATCAACGCCAGGCCCTGCACTTCCAGATGGCCTTCGAAGTGGCCCGGCGTGCCGGCTTCGTGCCGGCCAGCATGGCACTGGAACACATGGGCTTCGGCACCATGAACGGCGCCGATGGCCGTCCGTTCAAGACCCGCGATGGCGGCACGGTCAAGCTGGTCGACCTGCTCGACGAAGCGGAAGAGCGCGCCTACGAACTGGTCAAGGGCAAGAACCCGGAACTGCAGGAAACCGAGCTGCGGCAGATTGCCCACGCCGTCGGCATTGGCGCCGTCAAGTATGCCGACCTGTCGAAACACCGCAGCAGCGACTACAGCTTCAACTTCGAACAAATGCTCAGTTTCGAAGGCAATACCGCGCCCTATCTGCTGTATGCCTTCACTCGCGTCGCCAGTATCTTCCGCAAGCTGGGTAAACCACTGGGCGAAGTAGATGGGCGAATTGAGCTGGCCGCGGCACAGGAAATCGATCTGGCGACCAAGCTGGCGCAGTTTTCCGAAGTCCTGAACGCCGTGGCCGACAAAGGCACGCCGCACAGCCTGTGCGCCTACCTGTATGAGCTGGCAGGCTTGTTCTCGAGCTTCTACGAGCACTGCCCGATCCTCAACGCGGAACAGGACAGCGTACGCAACAGCCGCCTGCGACTGGCCGCCCTGACCGGACGCACGCTCAAGCAGGGGCTTGAACTGCTCGGCCTGCAACCGCTGGAGCGCATGTAAGTGGCCGCCAGGAAGAAAGCTCCCGCAGCCAAGCGCGGAGCCAGCCGCTATCAGGCACCGGCGAAGCAGCCCGTCCCCGGCTGGGTCTGGCTGGCGTGCGGACTGCTGGTCGGTGGCTTTATCGTGTTTCTCACACAACTGAAGCCTGGCCAGGACAGTATCAAGCGCGATAAAACCGAACAGGCCGCCCCCAGAAAAGTGCAGCCCGTCAAAGAGCAGCCCGCCACAACCGCGCAGGCAAAACCGAAATACGATTTCTACACCCTGCTTCCAGAGTCGGAAGTGATTGTTCCACCCGACGCCATCACCGCCCAGCCGGCTGCACCCAAGCCGGTGAGCGCCGAGGAAGCCGCCAAGATTGATGCCGCCCGGGCGCAGGCGCTGCTGGACGGGAAGACACCGCCCGAAGCCCCGGTGGTTGCCAAAGCGCCTGTCACCACCGAGTTCTTCCTGCAGGCCGGCTCGTTTCGCAAACGTGAAGATGCCGACAAAGTGCGGGCCCAGATCATCCTGCTGGGACAGAGTGTACAAATCGAATCCGGAACCGTTCGCGAGGAAGTCTGGCACCGCGTACTGGTCGGCCCCTTTGCCAACCGCGAGCAACTCGGGCAGGCACAGAAAGCCATGGCCGCCAACGGCTTTGGCAATCTGCTGTTACAGCAGCGCCAGTCCCGATAGATCTGCCCTGGCTGCTGCCTAACCTGCTCAGGCTGAGATACCCAACCACTGGCTGAGTGCCTTTTTCGGCGCTCGTGGTTGAAAACCTCCGATGACTGCCCCATCTCTTCCAGCATCAGGGCCAACCGGCCCCGCCATGTGGAGCAGCATCCCTTGACCACTATCGTTTCAGTCCGCCGTAACGGCAAAGTCGTGATGGGCGGAGACGGCCAGGTTTCTCTGGGCAATACCGTGATGAAAGGCAACGCCAAAAAGGTCCGCCGCCTGTATCACGGTCAGGTCTTGGCTGGCTTCGCTGGCGCCACCGCAGATGCCTTCACCCTGTTTGAGCGCTTCGAGGGACAACTGGAAAAGCATCAGGGCCATCTGGTCCGCGCCGCCGTCGAGCTGGCCAAGGACTGGCGCACCGATCGCTCGCTGAGCCGCCTGGAAGCCATGCTGGCGGTAGCCAACAAGGACGCATCACTGATCATCACCGGTAACGGTGATGTAGTGGAACCTGAACATGGTTTGATTGCCATGGGCTCCGGCGGCGGTTTCGCCCAGGCTGCGGCCATGGCACTGCTGCAAAAGACCGAACTGTCGGCACGTGAAATCACCGAAACCGCATTGAACATCGCCGGCTCGATTTGCGTGTTCACCAACCAGAATCTGACCATCGAGGAAGAAGACTGCGCCGAATAAGCGCGGCTTCTGCTGGAGCACACCGCATGTCCATGACGCCCCGCGAGATCGTTCACGAACTCAACCGCCACATCATCGGCCAGGATGACGCCAAGCGCGCCGTGGCCATCGCACTGCGCAACCGCTGGCGGCGCATGCAACTTCCGGCCGACCTGCGCCAGGAAGTCACGCCCAAGAACATCCTGATGATCGGCCCGACGGGCGTAGGCAAGACGGAGATTGCCCGTCGACTGGCCCGGCTTGCCGGTGCCCCGTTCATAAAAGTTGAAGCAACCAAGTTCACCGAAGTCGGCTACGTTGGCCGCGATGTCGAATCGATCATTCGCGACCTCGCCGATGCAGCCATCAAGATGCTGCGCGAAGAGGAAATGCAGAAAGTCCGCTTCCGCGCCGAAGACGCCGCCGAAGAGCGTATTCTCGATGCCCTGCTTCCGCCCGCCCGCCCGGGCTTTGGCGATGAGCCGGCACGCAGCGAGGACAGCAACACCCGCCAACTGTTCCGCAAGCGCCTGCGCGAAGGTCAGCTCAACGACAAGGAAATCGACATCGAAGTGGCCGACAGCCCGCTCGGCGTCGAGATCATGACCCCGCCGGGCATGGAAGAGATGACCAACCAGCTGCAGAACCTGTTCTCCAGCATGGGCAAGGGCAAGAAAAAATCCCGCAAGCTCAAGGTGCAGGACGCGCTGAAGATGATCCGCGACGAAGAAGCGGCTCGTCTGGTCAACGAGGATGAACTCAAGGCCCGGGCCCTGGAGGCGGTTGAACAGAACGGCATCGTGTTCATCGATGAAATCGACAAGGTCGCCAAGCGCGGTAATGTCGGTGGCGCCGACGTGTCCCGCGAGGGCGTGCAGCGCGATCTGCTGCCGCTGATCGAGGGCTGCACCGTGAACACCAAACTGGGCATGGTCAAGACCGATCACATCCTGTTTATTGCTTCCGGCGCCTTCCATCTGAGCAAACCGAGCGATCTGGTGCCGGAACTGCAAGGCCGGCTGCCGATCCGTGTTGAACTCAAGGCTCTGACGCCGGATGATTTCAAACGCATTCTCAGCGAACCACATGCCTCGCTGACCGAGCAGTACACCGCGCTGCTGGCGACCGAAGGCATGCACATCGCCTTTACCGACACCGGTATTCAGCGCATTGCCGAGATTGCCTGGCAGGTCAACGAGAAAACCGAAAATATCGGTGCTCGGCGCCTGCACACGCTGCTTGAGCGCCTCCTCGAAGAGGTCTCCTTCAGCGCCGGCGACCTGGCCAGCAGCCAGAATGGCGAGCCGCTGACAATTGACGCGACTTACGTCAACAGTCATCTGGGCGAACTGGCAGAGGATGAAGACCTGTCGCGCTACATACTCTGATCAAAACCACAAGAGCATTGAGCATGCACATTCCCACCTCGATCCAGCTGCGCAAGGCGTCCAGAACGCTGGAGCTGGTCTATGGCAGCGAACGCTATTCGCTGAGCGCCGAATTTCTGCGCGTGCACTCACCCTCTGCAGAAGTTCAGGGCCATGGCCAGCCCATCCTGCAATACGGCAAGCAGGAAGTGGCATTGCTCAGGCTGGATCCGGCTGGCAACTACGCGCTCAAGCTGACCTTTGATGACGGGCACGACAGTGGTCTGTATACCTGGGACTACCTGTATCAACTGGCAACCCGCCAGGAGCAACTGTGGCGCGATTACGAACAGGCCCTGCATGACGCCGGCCGCACCCGGGACCCGGCAGCCAGCGTCGTGCGCCTGATGCTCTAAACGTCTTACCCTGACCGCTGGCCCGAAACGGCCGCACAGGCTATTGTCAGGACCTATCTCAGTGATCAGAGCAGGCCATGAAGACCCGCGACCGCATCCTTTTATGTGCCCTTGATTTGTTCAATCGGCAAGGCGAACCGAACGTCACCACACTGGAAATCGCCAACGAACTAGAGATCAGCCCGGGGAATCTTTACTACCACTTTCATGGCAAAGAACCGCTGATCATGGAGTTGCTGAAACGCTTCGAGAGCGAGATGGCACCCCTGCTTGATCCACCCGAGGACATCCAGCTGGAGGCGGAAGATTACTGGCTGTTTATCTCGCTGATCGTCGAGCACCTGTCCAACTTCCGCTTCCTGTTCCAGGATCTGTCCAACCTTGCTGGCCGATTTCCCAAGTTGGGCCGCGCCATCCGTGACTGGCTGAACGAGCTGAAGCAAACCATCGCCTCACTACTGGCTCGCCTGAAAGCTGAAGGCTATCTGATCAGTGATGCGCCAGCGCTTGGCCAACTGGTCGAGCAGATCACTCTGACGCTGCTGTTTTCGCTGGATTACCAACGCATCCTGGGCCGCCCCGGCGAAACACGACTGGTGGTGTTTCAGGTGATGATGCTGGTGATTCCGCATCTCAAAACCAGCTCCAGGGATGTGGCTGAAAAGCTGGCCCGAAGCTATCTGGAAAAATGAATACCCTTGAATAAGAAACGCCCGGCATGCCGGGCGTTTTTCTCTGCTGCTGCAGAATCAGGAAGCTGACGGCGGCGTGACTGCCGGAGCCGCAGCTGCTGTCGGAGCTGCCGGAGCAGCTGCGGGTTTGGCAGGGGCTTTTACCGGAGCCTTGGCTGCAGGCTTAGCCGCAGGTTTGGCGGCTGCTTTAACCGGCGCTTTGGCTGCAGGTTTAGCCGCCGGCTTGGCAGCCGCTTTGACCGGAGCCTTGGCAGCCGGTTTAGCCGCAGGCTTGGCGGCCGCTTTAACCGGCGCTTTGGCTGCAGGCTTAGCCGCTGACTTGGCGGCAGCAGTCTTAGCGGCCGGCTTGACCGCAGCCTTCCTGACCGGTGCCTTGACGGCTGGCTTGGCAGCCGGACTGCCTGGCAGCTTCAGGGAAATACCAGTGAGCTTTTCGATTTGCCGA
>JACCEA011518767.1_pt1 | contig 17390 bp, 16 predicted proteins | sample 7449851 | NCBI WGS metagenome assembly JACCEA01 (sample SAMN15323453, study PRJNA562643) | freshwater metagenome | isolation source: river surface water | place: USA:Blue River Watershed | collected 2017-08-18
ATTGGATTTTGTATTTTTTCCAAAAAGTCATGTGTTAACATATATTTTTCAAGAGTTTGTAAAAAATTTTCTTGTATTTTAAGAAAATTTTTTTTGTCATAGAAGATTTCATTCATTTGAACAATATTCATTTGATTAAGTATTTTTATATTAATATGGGTTTTGTTTTTATGTTCTTTACATAAACTGTGTGTTGCCTAATCAAAAAATGTACTTTTAAACTCCTGCTTCTTTAATTCAACTGTATTAATAATATTTTCCTGATCATTTACGTAACTTACATATTTATTTATTTCATCCAAAATGTCTTTACATAAAAAAGAGAGATTTACAAAAACACCACTTTTATTTTCATTCAATTTAATGTTTGGGTTTGTATTTTGAAACTTTTTTAAGATTCCCAAAACTTCAATTTGATTATTTTTTGGCATTTTCTCTATTTTGTCTTTTAAGTCACTTAATGTTTCGTTCGTTATTAACATAGTTTTATATATTTTATAAAAAAAAATGTTTATATTTTTTCATAAAATATTTATTTGGTTATTCTTTTTCTTCTTGAACTAAATGTGGAAGATTTGGGTTCATCAAATACGCAATCGCAGTAATAGAGGGGTCATTTAATTCAAATCGCACACCAATTATTTTTGCGTTTATTACTTTATCTTTTTCCACTTCATCAAACAAGTAATTGCTGTAGTTATGGTCACGCGCAATAAACACAATAATTGGAATATTATCTTCGTTGTCTTTTACTTCAGCGTGTATTCCTGCTTTTGTTATATTTTTCACTTTACATTCCACTTCCATACCCTTAACTGGATTACATATTAAACAACGGTAAACAACTTGAAACTCAATTTGGTCATCTTTTATTAAACCACTTGAATATGAAATAACATCAACAGTATTTGGTCTAACAAATCCTTCGGTTATACATTTGCCCTCAATACTCAATTTGATTTTCTTCTCCAAATTGCTTTTAATGTTTTTGCCAATTTCAGTTATCTTTAAAACTATTTTTTTGGATAACATCGAATTGATGTATACACCATACTTTTGTTGTTGTTTTACCACCGGTTTCATTATTCTATATATTATAAAGTTCTATATTTTCATTATGTTTCAAATCATTATATTTGAATATTTTTCAATTTTACGCGTTTTTAATATTATTAAAAATTGCTTGTTCTGGTTTTAAGAACCAAGTTTTTCCATCTTTTTTCTCTTCGTTCAATTTACGAATAAGCATTTCAAAAATACCGGAAAAAGCAATCTTGGAAATATCATCAGTATTGCGAGTTGCCTCTGTATTTGTTGAATCATCAAATTGAAATACATAACCACCCATTCGCAGGATTTCATTCACTTTATCTATGACTGCTGCTTTTTTGCTATCGTTTTGTAAATATGCGCCTTGATTATTTCTCTTTTGTTTCATATCTTTGCGTTTAAAAACCATTTTGCTAATCATATCTTTTCCAGCAAACTTGGCAACAAATCCAACAATATCTGAATATATGGAAACATCCATTTTACGATGCATTTCAGCATCCAATTGAACTTTCTCTCCATAACTCAATTCTTTCCAATCACTTGTATTGTAATAAATATTCTCTTCCTCTTTTGTCAGAACAATTGCTTTTCCACCATCTAAAACCAAGAAGTTAAAATAATTAAATATTTTTTTTTCTAAAGGTGAGTTTTGTTCAAATCCCGGTTTTAAAACCGTTTTTGCAAGAATAATTCGGCTTTCATGTGGAAGAGTGTCTAAAATATGTTCAACCACATATTTTTCAAGAAGACTTTTAGTAAATCCGAGAAAACGAAGTCTTGTCATAACTGAGTTACAGAGAGTTCCATTCATTAATAGTATGTATTCTTCTTGATCACTTTTCGATAATTTTTTAGTCTGTTCCAAAATGTGTTGTTTTTCATAATCTATACGTGTCATTTTCTTTTTCTCTTCATCATTGTCTTTAAGTTTGTGTTTTTTTTTGAACTTATCAAGGTCGCTCAACTCTTTTTTACAGTTTCTTGAGTTCAAATTATAATACCAATCATAATCGTCCCCATTTGTCAAAATATCATTTGGTTCATCATTTGTGGCATTTTCAACATTCTTTTTAATCTCTGTAATCAATTTGGAATATTCTTCAGAAATAGGTTGTTGTTTTGCGGGTGTCTTAATATTTTCATCATTTGTGTCAATTTTATATTGGACACGTTCATTTAAAGTTTTTACTGGTATGGTTGATTCATAAAAAGATGGATTTGGATTTGTTGCATTAATCGGTTGAAAAAAATAATAGAGTCCGCGATTTATTAAGCGCCCAATCCTACCATTTTTATCTTGAATATTTTCCGGACCATCAATCAAATAAGTTAGAGCATAATAAAGTTCTTCCTTATTAATTGTTTTGAACAAATCCATTTCTTGAATTGTATCAATGTGATATGCGTTTTCTTTTTTAAAAATAGTTTTTATTTTATCTAAGATTTGCGCCGAGTTCATAGAGATTTGCTCTTTGTCATACATTTCGTCATATGTAATGGATTTTGGTAGTTCAATTTCAGGATAGCATTTATGTTCACAATTATCCATATAGTCGCAAACACTTGAGAATGGTTTGTCTCCAAGTTTGTAAGGAATAAGTGTATTACCAGTTGATTGTGTAATTAATACAACTCCATTTTTAGCAACGGTTTCCATTTCTTTATCTGTAAAATTGGTTTGTGAATGATTGAGAATACAATCGACTGAAACTGTTTTCATAATACGCGTAATTATTCCAATTTTCTCGGCTTTTGTTTCCGCATATCTATAAACATATAAATCCGCAGTTTCCACTTCACCATTTGTTGTTGCGTGTAAATAAATCTCTACATTTCGTTCTTCAAAAATGAGACCACAATGACTTCGGTTGCGAACACCACGACCTATAATTTGTTCAATACGATTTAAATTGTACCATGGATCTAAAATGTGAACTTGGCGAATATATTTGAAATCAAGACCTTCGGATGCTGCGCGAGAAATAAGAATGACACGGACATCTTCTCCATATTTATTCTTTTTGCTTGTGGCAATTTTGATGTCTTCAGCATTATTTTGAGAGAAATGTTTATCACCTGAAATAATCATATATTTGGCTTGTTTAAACTCGCTTGGAGGAACTTCTTCTTTGAGTTTCATTGTGTTTGAATCAATGCGCTTTTTAATAAAACCAGGTCTAAAAAGAGAGTTTTGTCCATGGCGGATAAAACCCATTTCTTCCAAAGCAAGAGCCATTGGCACAATTCCACCATAAATATATTGAGTATAAACAATAATAATTCCTCCATGAACAACTGTTTGTATCCCGTCTATTTCTATTGTTTTGTTTACTGACGCACGAATACAATCACATACACTGGCAATTTTGGCACTATATTTTGGCAACTCTTCTCTACTAAAAATTGGGGGGACATCAGGTTTATATTCATAGTTGCATTTAATGGTTATTTTTGCGGTGTTGCCATCTTTTATATCTTTCTTTTCAAAATGCATATTATTTTCTAGACCTTTTTGGCCAAATAGTTCGATATAACGATTGTCAGATTCATTAGCAATAATAGATTCAAAATCCTTGTGTGGAAATGTAATAATTAATGATTGAAGAGGACCTTGAAGTTTTGTGTATCCAAGTCTCTCCATATTTTCAAAATCTGGTGCTTCAATTACATTAAATAGACCATCGCCTTTATCAAGAGATTTTTTCATAATCATTGTATAAACTTTTTTCTGTTCTTCGCCAATGTCAGTTAAATAGATTTTTCCATGTAAAGGAGTTTCTACTTTTTCTTTGGTATCAATTGTTATAAATTGGCGTTCAAATGAAGGATATATACGAAATGGAAATGTATATGGATTCTCTCCACGTACATATGAAACATAACCATTAAGTTTGCGAAGTAATAAATTAGCTCCAACATCTTCTGATTTTTTTGGTGTAATAAGGTTTCCTTGTTTGTCAAAGACATCCGAATATTGAATTGTTGTTCTTCCGTCATTCATATTCATCAAATTAACAATCCATATGATTTCTCTTGGTGAGTTATACATAGGTGTTGCGGAGAGGAGAATCATTTTTACATTGTTTGCGTGTTTTGCAAGTTTTTTCAATTGTCGGGAAAGAGTTTTGCTTTCTTTTGTACAATTGTGGACTTCATCAATGACAATAAGACTGTTGCTGAAGTTTTTGTTGACAAGTTCTTTTTCATAGCCTTCCGATTTTATTTTATTTTCAATATAGTTTGAAAATTGGAGATAACCCATAAACTTGTAGTCGCGATTAATAATCGTATTGGCTTGTGAAATAATACGGTCTCTCTCTATGGGAGAATTTGTTGGATTAATTTCATTTAGTATTTTAGTTCCGATACATGTATTCATAGACCAGATTCCATTGTTTTCAACAAGTTTTGTTTCGTCAAATAATTGGAGTCTGAAATTGTCTTGGACGTTGGGTGAAGCAATAATGTAGATGCGTTGTTGGATTCCAGTTTGTCTGGTGTAATTTCTCATTTCTTCAGTAATTCCTATGGCAGAGCATGTTTTGCCAGAACCAAGACCATGATAGAGAAGAATACTTTTATAAGGTGTCTGACTAGACATAAAACCTTTTACAAAAAGTTGGTGGGGAGAAAGTTCAAACTCGGCATTTGAACAAATTGCGTCGGAGATTTTTTTGATATTTTTTCGGTGTTCTATTTCTCCATCATATTTTAATAGTTTAAACTCTTTTCGTAGAGAGATTTGTTTGTTAAAATAGGGATTTCCTAAAGACGGATAAAGAAAATCTGTTTTTGAAGTTGGTGTTTTTAAGCTTTCGTAATATTCATTTTTCTCTTTAATTTTTAATTCAATATCTTCGTCTTCGTCGCTTAAATCATCTATTTTAGGTTGGTCGGATTCTTCGGAGTCAATGATGGATTCGTCTTCGCCAATAAGATTTTCTTCGCCTTCAACAATAGGTTCTTCGCCTTCAACAATAGGGGCTTCACCTTCAACAATAGGGGCTTCGCCTTCAACAATAGGGGCTTCACCTTCAACAATAGGGGCTTCACCTTCAACAATAGGTTCTTCGCCTTCAACAATAGGTTCTTCACCTTCAACAATAGGGGCTTCGCCTTCAAAAGCATTTACTTGAGTCTTAACAATAGATTTTTTGGCAGATTTTTTTTCTGTTGGCTTTGTTTCTATTTTCTTCATTGTTTTATTTTTATTGTGTTTTTCAATCTCTTCAATAGTATAACAACCATTACCAAGTGGTTTATGTTTGCGCGTTCCTTTTGGACATCTTTTTATTTCAGCAACTTCTTTTTTTTCTTCAATTTGCAAAAGTTCTTCTTTTGGCTCTTCTTCTTTTGCCTCTTCAATATTTTCTCCAATTTGCAAAAGTTCTTCTTCTACGATTGAATCTTTTTTCCGCACAGTTTTATTTTTCTTATGTTTTTCAATCTCTTCAAGAGTATAACAACCTTCACCAAGTGGTTTGTGTTTGCGTGTTCCTTTGGGGCATCTTTTATTATCCATTTAAATATGTATTATATTATAAATACATATTTTTAGACTACTTACATCAATGACGTTTTTTTCAACAATATATCAATAATGGAAAGCATTCTCTTTTTCTCTAAATTGTAAGGCCGAATAGATGCAATACAATCGCTATATGTTTTCCATTTGATTCCACTAACTTCATTCGATTTGTCATTTAATTGTGGTTCACTATTTTCATAATCCATATATGATAAAAAATACTTATGCTTATAAGATTTATAATTTGACCCACAAAAAATCTCTTCAAATGGAGAAATATTATGTATGATTTTTGTTTTATCCAAATTAAATCCAGTTTCTTCATTAAACTCGCGAATAGAACATTCCAAATCAGTTTCATTATAATTTCGGCGACCTTTTGGAAATCCCCATTCCGGCTCTTTCCAATTTGTTGTTGATGAATCTACTAATTGAGATAATGTATAATCATCAATACCGCGCCGAAGTTGATTAAACTTTTCACAAGAAATAAATTCTTCATTTTTGTGATAAGACATATTTGCTGGTTTTCCCCAAACTTCTAACCATATTTCTTCAAATGTTTTTGTTTTAAGCATCTCTTTCTCTTCACATGTCATTTGATAAATCATATTTGAAATATAGTAGCGATTATTTACTGAATATTTTCCTCGTATAAAGTCAATCAGTCCTAGCGTATGTTTACGTCTTATCATTAAATATTCAATTGCGTTTGTTTCCGGACTTTTGCGAAAAGCAATGATTCCATTGCTTGTAATTGGAAGACAACAATTATAAAACATATGACCCTTCTTCCCGCAATTATTGCAAAAAACGTTCATTCCTGCTTTAGATAATATAAGTGTTTCTATATACTTTTTGCTGATGACAAAACTAGAAGCAAAAACGTGGGGACCACATTATTGGTTTTTTATGATGACGGTTGCTTTAACATATATGGATTTTCCAAATGAAGTAACAAAACGCAAATATTATGACTTTTATATGAATATTCCAATTTTTATTCCAGATGATGAAATGGCTAAAAGTTTTAGCACAATGTTGGACAAATACCCGATTACGCCGTATTTGGCCAGCAAAGATTCATTAATTAGATGGGTCAATTTTATTCACAATAAACACAATGAAATGCTTGGAAAACCGATTATTTCATTAGATGAGGCAATGCGTAATTATTTTGATAATTATATGCCAAAACCCATTTATTTACACCAGGCTATAAAGATGCGTAGATATTATTTACATGTTGCTTTTATTTTAGGATGTTTCGCGCTTATATATTATTGGAGTAAGTAAGTAAAAAATTACTTTACACACTCTTATATAATCCAACTTTTTCAGACATTTCACACATTTCTGCTCCACCAATATAATCAAATATTTTTATTGCTTCGCATCTTACTTGATTAAAAAATAAAATATCTCGTTCTTGATGATTATTTACCCATTTATTTGTATATTTCATAATAACTAAATCAACTGGTTTGCCAAGTGCTAAACTTAATTCACACGACATCTTGTAAAAACGTTTAAAACGTTCTTCGTCATTTTCTTTATATGGAAAACAAGACCTTTTGAAAAAAACCATAATATCATAGTCACTAGAAGGTTTACATGAACCAGTTGCTCTAGACCCATAAAGAACTGCTTGAAGAGGGTTATACTTTGCTAAAACTACGCGTATTTTTTGAATATCTGTTGTCATTTTAAGTCGTTGACTCTTATCCTTGAATAATTAAAACTATAAAAAAACTTTATATCTTTTTCTAATTTTTCTTTGCTTAACAAGTGTTATTTTGTAATACTTCAAGTGCGTGTTCCCTTGTATAAAAATTGCCAATATTCACAAACTTATTCTTCTCTCCATCTTTGTAATGTTGAAGAAAATATTTGATACAATTAAGGTCATGTTCATTTATGTCTGAAATATTATTGAAGAATCTTGATTTGGGATCTGCATTTTCAATGAGGACCGCAATAATTTTGTCATCTATACCATTTTCATCCTCTGTATAAATACCTCCAATGATTTTACACATTACCATTGTTCCTGGATGAATAGCATAATCACATATAATAATAATGTCAAGAGGATCACCATCACCTGATAAAGTTTTGGGTATATATCCATAATTGTAAGGATAAATATTTGAGTTATGTAAAACACGATCTAGAACTAAACATTGGTTTTCCTTATCAAACTCATATTTTAAGTTGGAACCTTTACTTATTTCTATAAAAGCAGAGCAGTCCATTTTATATACAAAATTATTATTTAATTGTGTATATTGTTTTTGGTTTACTATTTAGTTTTTTCTTTTTTTGGTTTTTTTTATTTTTTTTTTATTTGTTTTTGTTCCTCCATATATTTGTTGAGGTTGAGGTTGAGGTTGAGGTTCTTGTGGCATAAATGATGGTTCTTGTGGCATAAATGATGGTTCTTGTGGCATAAATGATGGTTCTTGTGGCATAAATGATGGTTCTTGTGGCATAAATGATGGTTCTTGAGGCAAAGTTTCTTGTACTGGCTCTTCAATATTATTTTCAAAAAATGTATAATAACCTAAAATAACAGTTGTTATTCCAATAAATCCATATGTAATAAATGCTGGATTCATTATTTTTCCAACATCACTTAAACTATTTCTTGTTTTATCTATAAAACTCATTCGTTATATATAATCTTACTAAAATTATTTTATTATTGTATAGAGAATGTTTTCTGGTAAAAATAATAAACTTCTGAAAAAAATATTTCAAAATGGTGGGCAACAACAAATATCTCAACAAATGCCTCAACAAATGCCTCAACAAATGCCTCAACAAATGCCTCAACAAATGCCTCAACAAATGCCTCAACAAATGCCTCAACAAATGCCTCAACCAATGCCTTCCAAAAATGAATATCCAAATGATGATTATTTGTATGATAAAATAACAATGACTGGAACTATTAAAACATATGTTTGTGCTTTTACGATTAATAGAGAATTAGAAACACATTTTTTAAAATACATTGTTCAACTTGGTAATTTTGCAACTTTACCATTTTTTTTGTTTGAAGAGTCATTGTATTCAAATCAAATAATCCCTCAACCCAATGTGAATCTTCAAGTTGGAGGAGATGGCGATGACAATTATTTAGAAACAATATTTTCAACAAAGCTTACAGAGTTTGTCAAAACAATGTATCAAATTGATAACATAACAACATCTTATAGTGGATATATTCCTAATATATCTGAGCCAAACTCTATATTTGCCTTTATTATGATAGAGAATCCAACAGAGCTTAAACCAGAATATTTGGAAACAGTTCCAAATGAAATGATTTTTTTATCAAGAGTACAAAACTATGATATAGATAAACCAATCAAGGATTTATTTAACAATAATAAATGGCTCTATATAGACCAGCCATTATGTTCACCTTACAGTGGTTATATGTGTAAATTAGAAAATAATCAATTTGTAAATGCTACCAAAGAAGAAATAATAGAAAATATTTTGATAGAGTTTAATGAAATGGGAAACCATTTTTATTTTAGTTTTCTACCACTTGATACAAGTAAAACATTTCAACGATTTGCTTTATTTCCAATGAATTATGATTGTATTATGACACCTGAAAATGTTATGTATTACAAAGAAAACAAAATATTATTTGATAATACGAACTCGTTTTATATAAATAAAGGTATTTTTGTAGAAAATCATTCTTTTTTTATTATAAAAAGCCCGTCCCAATTTACAAAGATATAAACTGTTATCTATATATAATAGTTTATATGTCGGATAAACAAGATTTAATGGAAGAAGGGCCTTCTCTTTTAAGTATTATTGGAAAATATGTTAACAAAATATTATTTTTAGAGTTTCTTAAAGACAGTTCAAGTTATGGATTTTATTTATTTATTTTGTGGATTCTATTTGCCGGAATCATTTACGCAATAACTTTTGGAATAAAGTCCTCGCAAATGGTTTATACCTTATATTGTTGTGATGTTTGGATTTTTTTACTTGCTTTCCTTTTTCTGTAGGGAATCTACTATTGGAACCTACGGTTCCAGTAAAACCTCCCTTGGGATATAAGGTGAAGGCGAAAAGGAGAAGGTGAAGCCTTCGACTTCACCTTATAGCCTTCAGCTTCACCTTATAAGGCGCACCAAAGGTGCGCCGAATCCATTGTATTAGAACAATCTTATCAAAAGGGAGGGGTCGTAGGGGAAGAACGTCGATAAGGAGCGTCGCATCTGCGATGCTCCGATAGCGTTCCGCCTTAACCGTAGGTTCCAATATTACGGTTCCCTACTCTAGACTCTCTCATCATTTAAAAATGGATCTGTCATAAACCCATTTATTTCGTCGTCTTCAATATCTAAATTAATTGCTTCACTATTTTTATAATTATTTAAATATTTTGATAAAATATCCATATCAAGTTTTGTCTCTAGCTCTTCACGGATTTCTTCTTTAAGAGGTTTGCGACCGTGATTTTGTGTAAAAAGCCGAACATATTCGTCTGCTTGACGATTTTGTTCTTTCATTTTATTTGCTATGGCAACTGTTCCATTCATAAACTTTTGTTTTATTTCTTGTTTTCTTTTTTTTTCATTTTCTTCTTTCTCTCTCAATTCTTTATCGCGTTGAATCTTTTCTTCATATTCTTGTTTAATTTCTTCTTGTTTCATCAACATTTCTTGTTGCATCTTTGTAATTTTCTGAGAAACAACTGAATAGAGAACTGTGTCATCTTTCTTTCTTAAAGCATCTGGATTCTTATACCACTCATGTCTATCATCATCCGCAGTGGAAATAATATTACAAACATCTGGTTTCTTAATTTTCTCAAAAACAATTGCTTTATTTCTTGCTTCTTCTTTCTTCTTAAGTTTTCGTTCAAGTTTCTTTTTCTTTGAGCAATCATACCATCTTGGTGGTTCTTCGCCAGAAAATATTTCAATAAACTCATCCACAATAGGAATTGGAACAGAAGGACTTGTTTCCATCAATCTGTCAAACTCATCCCGATTTATTTTTAAGAACTGTCCGGCATCCATAGAACGCTCATCTGGATGTTTTGCCAATTCAATCCTAATATTTCTGGCAAACTTATCCCAAGAAATCGCAGAGACGCGATGAGATTCATTGTATTCAGAGATTTTCAAATATTGTTGAATTGTTGTTAAAATACCAATAAAAATATTGACAGAACCAATTACCATTGGCGCATACATTTGCATTGGTAATGGCAAACTGCCTTGGGCGAAAGAGGCTGTTCCAGAAATTGTAGATAAAATAATGGCTGGAATAGTAAACCACGCATGTTTCTTTGAAAAGTTTTGATGTGCGCGAGTGTGAAGCCATTTATAGCATTTGGCAATATCACACCATTCTACAAGTATTTTCTCATTTTCATTGGACCATTCTACTTTGACAGATGGTTCTTTTTTCTCTGTTTCTTCTTTTTGGGGGTCTTCTGTTTCAGTGGGCATTATTGTATAATATACATAAGAATATTATAATAAAGAATAAAGAATAAATAACAAAAAATATAATGTCTGTCAAACTTATTGCTAGTTGTAAACTCTACGGCGGTCTTGGAAATCAACTTTTCCAAATATTTGCTACAATTGCGTTTTCTCTGCGAAACAAAATGGACTTTTGTTTTGTATATAGTCTAAATCTTGGAAAACGGAAAACATATTGGCATAATCTCTTAGAAAATATTTCGGATCATTTGGTTGAAACATTTGAACCAGCATTACAAATTGATCAGGGTTCGCAAGATTTTGAAAATGTGCCTTCACAAAATATTATTCTCAATGGTTATTTTCAAAGTTTTCTATTCTTTCAAGACTATTTTAAAACCATTTGTCAAATGATTGATATAGAGAAACACCGCGAAATTGTAAAAATGCGCATTTATCCTAACTCAATTTCTCTCCATTTTAGAAGAGGAGATTACAAAGATTTGCCAGGGTGTCATCCAATATTAGATATTGAATATTATATGAATGCTTTGGATTACATATTGTTAATGGATGAAGAAATAAATACTGCTTATTACTACTGCGAAGAAGAAGATATAGAAGATATTTTAAAAGTGGTTGAAAAGTTGGAAGGAAGAGTTAAGTTTATTCGGCATTTAGAAGAGAGTGATTGGGAAGAGATGCTTTCGATGAGTTGTTGTAAACATAACATTATTGCAAATAGTAGTTTTAGTTGGTGGGGGGCTTATTTAAATCCAAATCCAAACAAAATTGTATGCTATCCATCAGTGTGGTTTGGACCATTAATTTCGGAAAAGCCGGACAATATGTTTCCTGAAAATTGGATAAAAATATAATATGACAATAAATATTATAATGGAAGACGCAATATATAATTTAAAAAACGACTTTACAAATGTGAAAATTATTATTGATAAAATCATAGAGACCAAAAGTTCTATCAAGAAAAAACTTTCGCAAATGAAAGATATTCATACTGAACTTATACACGACAATAATTCCAAGAAAATATTTCTTATTTGTCTGGAATCTTTTCATTTCCAATACAAAGTAATGTTGGTTGATACTTCCAATCTTCATAGAAACTTTCTTCTCTTCACAAATCGTGCATATTGTGATTATTATGGTCTATACAATATATTGGAGAAAGTTTTCAATGATTATAAGATTGATGTTCCAACAACAAAGATTCATCGTGCATATGACAATTTAGATCAATTTGCCGAATATAAAACAGATGATATTTTTTTGGTTAGAGACAATGTTATTGAATTAATAATGTGTTTAATAAGCAAATTGAAAGAGAATGAAAAAGAAATTGTCAAATACAAGTCCAAGTCTCAAAGTGGAATCCGAATTATGAATTTTATAAATACTCTTGAATATGACAACAAAATATTGAAAGACCAAATAGAACTTTATGTTAGTTATTGTGATTTTTTTCAATCCACACAAGAGAAATATTTTTCTAAACTTTTGGAAAAGTTTGAAACACTACAACACGAAATTGATTCCGAAATCCAATTTCAAGAAACACCTTGGGATAATAAAGTAATTGGAGAAGATGACACAATTATTCAAATTGTAGATGATTGTCCGGTTTCACAATGGGATGAAACAGGACAATGGGGTGTCTCTATTGAAGAAGTAGAAAATGAAGAGAAAGATTGGACAATAGCCAATAAATCCAAAAACAAGAAAAAGAAGAAATAAAAATGAAATAACTAAAAAATAAAAGAAGCATTATTTTGTTTATTTTTTGCAATTTTCTTATTTTTTGCTGTGTTCTTTTTTTTGATAACAGTTTTGTCTTTCTTCTTTTTTTCTTCTTTCTTCTTTTTTTCATCTGGCGATTTTATGATTTCTTTTTTAGGGCTTTTTAATTTCTTAGTTCTTCGTCGACCTTCATTTGGATTATATTTAAGAAACCACATGTCGTATTCAGGCGTTCCCTTTTTTGATAAAAGTTCCTTATATTTATTTGCCTTCTCTGTGCGAATATCTTCCAACATTTTCTGTTTTCCATAGCAATCTATGGAAAATCGTTTGAGCAAACCAGTTTGATTAAGTCGGTTTCTCTGTTGAACATCAAAGAGAAACATTGCCATACATAAAATCCTGTCTTTGTTATTATAATATTCTTTCTTTGAATATAAGAATGCCAAATAAAATGACAACAATGTATCAATGGTTCCAATATTTATTTCTTTCTTTTCAACTATTATTTTGTTATAACTATGGCACGCAATTGGTTCATAAATAAAAGCAACAGAGTCTTCACCAATTTTTACTTCAATATTTCGCGGAATAATTTCACTTATTTCTGCGTGTTCAATTAATGTTATTTTCTCTTTTACAATATTTTCCAGTTGTTCTTTCACAATAATAGAGCATTTGTCAATATCTTCAACAATAACATCAAAGTCGGCAATTTTCTCTATTTTCCGTTTTTCTTTTTCTGGCATATATTTTGAATAAAGAGAACACGCATAGCCACCAATAAAAACTGCGCCCATTGAAATAAGTGTGTCTCTAATAACAATATGAATATCTTCTTCTACTTCTTTGCTCTCAAAACCACTTGCTACAATTGATTTAATAGTTTGGTCTTCCATTCTTTTTTGAAACTCTACTTTATCACAATCAGTTTTAGGATTTACTGGGTAATGTTTGTTAAGAAGAGTAAGACGCTTAAATACTTTTTCCCAGCGACTTACATCGCCCATCGGTCTTGAAAGCTCTAAATACATATTCATTCTTAAAAAGTTGGCAGGTGCGTATTTTATTCCGGCAACTTTAATAGCATCTTCATACAATGCGTAAAAAATGCTGTCATCCAAGTGTGTAATGTCGGCAATAGGAATAAAATTGACAAATACCTTGTAAGTTCCATGATGCATTCCAGATTTTGCCTCTACTTCTTTATAACCAGCATCTGCGTAAATATTAGCAAGCTCAATCGCATCATTAAGAGCCGTCTTAGAATAAAAGTCATAATCAGGTATTTCCAAATCTCTATTGTAGAATTGGTCTTGTCTTGGTAAAATATTGTTAATTGCGGTTCCACCATAACAAATAAGAGGTTTTCTCTGTAAAAACATTTCTAAAATATTTATAATTTTTTGAACATCTTCATTCATTGTTGTTTTTTTTGCTTGTATGGCTTCACTTTTATCAACCGCATTACGCAAAATTGCTAATTCACAATCTTCAAATGACATTTTATTATTGCACAATGGATTATTGTATCTACTCATATGTGTTAATATATATAGTATTAACACATTTATTGTTGGTCTGAATTGGATTTTCTTTCTATTTTTACAATACTAGAAATTGGAACAAGTGATCCTTGTCCTTTGTTAAATATTTCTTCATAAGCATTAAGCTCTTTGCCTGGTTTATAAAACTTATATAATAAGAATTGTGGATGCCATTTTTCTATAACTTCATTTGGATCTGGCATTGTCAGTTGGTCTGTTCTAAGTGGCGTTATCATCATAAAACTTTTTACATCGGTTTTATTTCCTTTTACCATAACTGGTTTTTGCGGTAGTGTTTCCAAGTTTGTGTATGTATATTTTGAGAACTGAATGGTTCCAGCTTCCAATTGAACATAATCTGATAGGTCATAGCAAGGCGAAGACAAGCATTTTACATTTTTATAGTCAGGTGAACTTGTTGTATCCATAATAATAATAACTTTGCCCATTAAATCGCTTAATGGTGTTTCTCTGCTTACTTTCCCTTTATAAAGCTTGTTTTTAAATGAAAAGTCAATAAGTGTAGCAATACGTTGATAAGCCTCTGGACTATTGTTCTTAATACGGAGAACTATGAAAAGAGGATCATTTGGAGAAGGTACGGGTTCAGTAAAGGCATATCCAATTAATGTATTAAATGATTCGCTAAGTGGAACCCGATTATCAATATCATTATTTGTATCCATACTCTTATATTGGGGATCATTTGAATATGAGACATATTCAATATTATTGCGAGTATAAATCTCAAAATCTACTAAGCGACAACCGCGCTCCAAAACGCGTTGTATTTGTTTTTTCTCAGCAATATTTTCATTGTTTATGGCGCTATTGTATGAAGATTTTACAATAAACTCGCGGATTGGTAGAGAAAGATATTTTTGCGGAATTGGTTTGATTTCAGTTCCTTCTTTTTCGCTTTCTTCTGTTTTGTTAGAAAATCCTTCAAGCTCGAAAACTTCTTTATTGCCAGCATATTTTATTTTCATTATTTGCCTTGTTTTTAACAAATTATAAATTATAAAAAATGTAAGCAAGACAATTACTAAAACTAATAGTTTTTTGATTGGATGCATTTTATAATATTTGCATATAATTATTCGGACTAAACAAAATTAAATACACTATTGTATAATACAATAAAATGGCCGGTGGTTTACTAAATCTTATTGCCGAAGGAGCAAATAATACAATTATTCAAGGTGGAGATAGTCAGAAAACACTTTTTCGCGCTACTTACAGAAAAATAACAAACTTTGGTCTTCAGAAGTTCAGAATTGATTATGATGGTTTGCGTGATTTGCGTCCTTCCGAACAATCGGTTTTTTCATTTAAAATGCCACGTTATGCGGAACTGTTAATGGATACTTATGTTGTTATTACACTACCCCATATTTGGAGTCCTATTTATCATCCTTGCACAGAGACAAATAACAAATGGGCTTCATATGATTTTCGATGGATTAAAGATATTGGAACCCATATTATCAAGGAAATCGAAATAAAATGTGGCAACTTTACATTACAGAAATACTCGGGTGATTATTTAGCGGCAATGGTTGAACGTGATTTTGATGAGTCTAAAAAAGGGCTTTTCAACCAAATGTCTGGAAATATAAGTGAAATCAATGACCCAGCAAACAGTTATGGTCGCGCAAACTCATATCCATCTGCTTATTATACTACAAATACAGTTGGCGCAGAGCCATCAATTCGCGGTAGAACTCTTTATATACCAATAAATGCGTGGTTTACACTTGACAGCAAATGCGCATTTCCAATGGCATCTCTCCAATACAATGAACTTTATATCAATATAACAATGCGACCTTTTGAAGAAATTTTTCAAGTGCGTGATGTATTTGATGATGTTAATAATTACCCATATGTACGTCCAGATTTTACACAAGACAGATTCCAGATGTATCGTTTTTTACAAACACCACCATCAGAAGTAATTACAAGAGATAATTATCCATCAATTATTAGTGGATGGAATGCTGATATTCATATTTTGGCAACATATTGTTTCCTTTCCAAAGAAGAAACGCGATCATTTACCGCGGAGAGCCAAGTATATTTAATCAAAGACATTTTTGAATATAATTATGAAAATGTAGTTGGCTCAAAGAAAATAAAAGTTCAATCAACGGGAATGGTTGCTAATTGGATGTGGTATTTACAGAGAAATGATGTTTATATGCGAAATGAATGGAGTAATTATACAAATTGGCCTTATAGAACAATTCCGGGTGATATTCAGAACGCACCAATTACAGGAACAAATCCAAATATTTATTCAAATGCTGACAATACTTTATTAATTGGCCCATTGGTGAATCCTGATGGAAAAAATACGGGTTATTTTATAAGTGGAGATTTTACAGTTGAAAATCGCAAAGAGATATTAGAAACAATGGGGATTCTTTTTAATGGAGAATATAGAGAAAATGTTTTGACTAGAGAAGTTTTTGAATATGTTGAAAAATATACAAGAACATCTGGATTCTCTAACAATGGATTATATTGTTATAATTTTTGTTTGAATACAAATCCGACAGAATATCAACCATCTGGAGCAATTAATTTGTCCAAGTTTAAAACAGTGGAAATAGAGATTAATACATTTGTTCCGCAGTTTGATTTACAAAATTATGATTATCAAATAACATGTAATACAGATGGAGCAGTTATTGCTACAAATGCGCCAACTTGGCGTCTCTACGAATACACTTATAATATGAAACTTTTTGAAGAAAGATATAATGTTCTTTCTTTTGTGGGTGGATATTGTGGGCTTTTGTATGCCAAATAAGGGAACGTAGTTTCCTTATGAACCCTCCTTTTTCTTCTTTACAAAGATAAATTATTACTTGTAATTTTAAATAATTTATACATATACATATTTATAAATTATTTCAGTGGTATTTTCAAGAAGAAAAGTCCTGTAATAATTAATCCAATTCCTATATATTGATTTGGGTCGCTGAACCGTTCACCTAAAATAAGATAGGCCATTAGAGATTCAATAAA
>JACCEA011892524.1_pt1 | contig 17390 bp, 14 predicted proteins | sample 7449851 | NCBI WGS metagenome assembly JACCEA01 (sample SAMN15323453, study PRJNA562643) | freshwater metagenome | isolation source: river surface water | place: USA:Blue River Watershed | collected 2017-08-18
TAATTCTACTAAATCCATCATTGCTCCGTCAGTTGTAACTTGTTTTGTGAGAAACTCATTTTAACAACTATAAGTGTAATGGTGGATTTTTTATATCTTTAATTCCTTATCCCGAGTTGGCGTTATGGAGAACTTGGTGGTGGTACTATAGGTACTCCACCGTATTCAACACTTCCTGTGAGGGTCCTAATTCCATAATTTATGTTACAAGTGATGAATTGTGATGTGCCACTATAATAGTTGGTGCTAAAAAGCTTCAAGTATTTATACTTGAAGCTTTTTAATTGGTTAATTTAGTCTAAAATTTTGCTCCTCAAATATAGTATTTATTTCAAGATTCTATAAAACTTATTATTATTTTTTAACTATATAAACTATATTTTATAATTGAGTAATGGTTGCGGCACTGTATAGTATAATAACTCATGATATATGTCAAATACATGGTTATTAAACATGCTTAGTTAAATATAGTTTTATTTTTCAAAGTAGTTTGTCGTGGAGATCTAAATTTATTGAATAATGCCAAAAGGTGTGTGTAAATTTTTCATAGGTATAATAGTATGTTAAATAAAGTTGTCGAACAAGTAACTCAAAGAATTATTGAACGAAGTAAACCTACTCGTGAAGCTTATTTAGCACGGATGCGTGAACATTATGGTAAACGTGTGCAACGTGCAAGTTTAGCTTGTACCAATTTGGCACATGCGGTTGCAGCCGAAGAAACAACTACAAAATTAAGCCTTAAAGCAATTGAGAATCCAAATATTGGGATTGTAACTGCTTATAATGATATGTTATCGGCGCATCAGCCATATTATCGTTATCCAGAATTAATTAAAAATGTGGCTTTACAAAATGGAGCAACTGCACAAGTAGCTGGTGGTGTTCCCGCGATGTGTGATGGTGTAACGCAAGGGCAAATTGGGATGGAGCTCTCATTGTTATCACGTGAAGTAATTGCAATGAGTACAGCGGTATCTCTCTCGCATAATGTTTTTGATGGTGTGGTGTGCTTAGGTATTTGTGACAAAATTGTACCTGGATTATTAATTGGTGCATTAAGTTATGGCTACTTACCAACTATTTTTATTCCAAGTGGTCCAATGCCAAGTGGTATTTCAAATAAAGAAAAAACTGAGACCCGTAAGCTTTATGCTGAGGGGAAAGTTGGTTCTGAGGCGTTATTAGAATCTGAACTAAAATCATATCATGCGCCAGGAACGTGTACATTTTATGGTACGGCAAATACCAATCAAATGATGATGGAAGTTTTTGGTCTACATATCCCAGGTGCGGCATTTATTTTGCCAAACACTCCTTTACGTAAGGCAATTACGGAGCAAGCGGTGACGCAAATTGTTAAAAATACTGCACAGCGCGAGAATTTCACACCTCTATGTGAAATTGTAAGTGAAAAGAGTATTGTAAATGCTATTGTAGGTTTATTAGCTAGTGGTGGTTCTACTAACCATACTTTACATATTCCAGCAATTGCGAAAGCTGCAGGAATTATTGTGAATTGGGATGATTTTGCTGAATTATCTTCGGTTGTACCATTGTTGGCAAAAGTTTATCCAAATGGTGATTCTGATGTGAATCAATTCCATGCTGCGGGTGGAATGGCTTATATTATTGAGCAATTATTGGCTGGTGGTTTTGTACATGATGATGTGAAAACTGTTCTTGGTACTGGTTTATCGGCACATGCCAAATTTGCTGCATTGGAAAATGATAAATTAGTGTGGCAAGAACCATTTAATCATGATAACAGCATTTTAAGTTCAGTGGTTGACCCATTCAGCCATGAAGGTGGTGTGCGCTTACTTGAGGGTAATCTTGGTCGGAGTGTGACTAAAATTTCTGCAATTGCTGAAGAGCATCGTTATGTTAAAGCACCTGCGATGGTGTTTCATAGTCAAGATGATATGTTGGCTGCATATAAACGTGGTGATCTAAATAAAGATGTTGTGGTGGTATTAAAATATCAAGGTCCACGAGCAAATGGTATGCCTGAATTGCATAAATTGGTTCCAGCTTTACTATCGGTGCAAGGTCAGGGTTTTTCGGTAGCTTTGGTGACAGATGGACGGATGTCTGGCGCAACTGGTAAAGTACCAAATGCAATTCATTTAACGCCTGAAGCAGTAATGCCAAATAGTCACTTTGCTAAAGTATTAGATGGTGATATTATTGAGCTTGATCTTAATTTAGGTAAGCTACAATTACACGTAAGCGATGCTGAGTTAGCGGCTAGGACAGTCGTGTTGCCAGATTTGAGTGCGAATCAAGTTGGTTTGGGGCGTGAATTATTTAGTCATTTACGTGCAAATTTAAGTGAGTCTGAACTTGGCGCAACTTTATTTTAGGATAAAAAATGAAAACAATTGAACAAATTTTTGGTGCAAGTAAAATCGTCCCTGGTGCAACTTTAGAAGACCCAGTTATAGCATTAGCTGTTGCTGAGGCTTTACTTCAGGCTAATGTAAGCGCAATCTCATTGCGAATTTTGTCGCAAAACTCTTTACGTTCGTTAGAGTTGATTTCCAAAGAGTTACCAGAAATGATGGTTGGTGCTGGTGGTATTATGGACGCTGCAGGTTTCCTAAATGCAAGTATTGCAGGAGCAAAGTTTATTTCCTCACCTGGTTGCACTTCTGAGTTGTTTACTGCCGCACGTACTCGTTATAATGATGCACATTTTTTACCTGGCGTTTTGACACCAACTCAAGTGATGGAAGTTATGACGCGTGGGATTAATATCATGAATATTTATCCTGCCGAGGCTTTAAATGGCTATGAGTTAGCTAAAACTTATGCTTATGCATTTCCACAAGTTAAATTTGGTATGGTAGGTGGAATTACTATTGAGAATATGCAAAAATATTTAGAATTGGCGAATGTGATTGCTGTATCAGTAGCATCCATCACAGAGCCAGCATTGGTTCTTAAGCGTGATTATGCAGAAATTCGCCGTCGTGCTGAAGAGGCTGTAACAATCGCTAAACAGGTAATTGTGGATACCAAAGCTGCTCCAAGTAATGTTATTTAATCAATAAAGGATTATTTATGAAATCAATGGAATCAATATTTGCACGAAATAAAATTGTCCCTGTAGTAGTAATTAATGATGTTGAAGCTGCGATACCTTTAGCTGAAACTTTGTTGTCTGCTGGAATTAATAATATGGAAGTTACGTTACGCACTGACAATGCTTTGGCAGTAATTAGTAAGGTAGCTAAACATGTCCCAGAGATGGTGATTGGAGCTGGAACAATTTTGACTGTAGATCAATTTAAGCAAGCGCAAGCAGCTGGTGCGGAGTACATTATTTCGCCTGGAGTAACGAATGAATTGTTTGCAGTTGGTCAGGCTAATGCAGCGCAAGTACGTTTTATTCCAGGAATTTGTTCACCAAGTCAAGCGATGGATGCTGCGAATCATGGTTTGGGTTATGTTAAATTTTTTCCAGCCGAAGCCTATAACGCGTATAATATCATTAAAGCTTTGGCTTCACCATTACCGCATATTAAATTTTGTCCAACTGGTGGTGTTACTATTGAAAATATGCAGAAATACTTATTGCTAGAGAATATCTTTGCAGTTGGGTTATCTTCAATTGTTGAAGGTAAATTAATTGCGACCCACGATTTCACAGAAATTCGCCGCCGATGTGAAGAAGCGGTTGCTTTAGTTAATCAAACATTACAACTTAATTAATTTTTTGGAGCATTAATCTTTATGAACATTAATCAACAAGCCTTAACTTTAATTCGTAATTCGATTCGTGATATTCCAAATTGGCCAGAGCCAGGCGTAATGTTTCGTGATATTTCAACATTGTTACAAAATCCAGAAGCGTTTCGTGCTGTAGTTGATATTCTAGTTGAACGGTATCGGGATAAAGGAATTACTCAAGTTGCTGGTCTAGATGCACGCGGGTTTATTTTTGGACCGATCGTAGCTTATGAGCTAGGAATTGGATTTATTCCAATTCGTAAGAAAGGTAAATTACCATATACAACGGTTTCTAAAAGCTATACTTTAGAGTATGGTGATGTCAATACCGTTGAGATGCATATTGATGCGGTACATAAGGATGATAAAGTTTTAGTTATTGATGATTTGATTGCTACAGGTGGCACTATGTTAGCAGCTTGTTCATTAATCACCGATTTAGGTGCTAAAGTGGTTGAATGTGCAGTAGTTAGTGACTTGTTGTATTTAAATGGTAGTAATTTTATTCGTGAACAAGGGTTTGAAGTGTTTAGTGTTTTAGAATATCGCGACTAGACACCGATTGTCAGAGATCGTATAGATGGTCTGAATCTAACAAAAAGCTAAATGAATATTGCTCATTTAGCTTTTTGTTTTATGTTGCGAGAACTTAGATCATTCTATCTTAGTCATCATTAGATTAGAAATGTCCCTAACGACAATTTATTTCTTGATGGTATGAGTCTCTAGAATTAATTATGCGTCATATCTAATGGAATTAACCATTGATTGTATTCATCTTCAGTTAGAAACCCTAAATCTAGAGCTGATTCTTTTAAACTAATGCCTTCATGGTGAGCTTTTTTAGCAATTTTTGCGGCTTTATCATAACCAATATGACGATTCAATGCAGTGACTAGCATTAGATTTTTGGTCAAATTTGCTTCGATAATTGGTAAATTTGGCTCGATTCCAATTGCACAATGCTCATTAAATGAACGACAGCTATCAGCAATTAGCTGAATGCTTTCTAGCACATTATGAATCATCACTGGTTTATACACATTTAATTGAAAATTGCCTTGACTGCCTGCAAAAGCTACTGCAGCATCATTGCCATAAACTTGAACGCAAACCATCGTCATTGCCTCGCATTGGGTTGGGTTTACTTTACCTGGCATTATGGATGAGCCAGGTTCATTTTCTGGGATAATGATTTCTCCAATGCCGCAACGTGGACCACTAGCTAACCAACGTACATCATTCGTAATTTTCATTAAGGCACCAGCTAAAGTTCGTAAGCTGGCTGACAGATTGACTAAACTATCATGTGCGGATAATGCAAAAAATTTGTTTTCTGCCGAATTAAATGGTAGTCCAGTTTCTTGGCTAATGTATTTGGCGGCTAAGTCACCAAATAATGGATGAGCATTTAGTCCTGTGCCAACCGCGGTTCCTCCAATTGCCAATTCAAAAACTCCTTGAAGATTCTGCTTTATATTAGTAAGAGCATGGTCAAGTTGTGAAACCCACGCACTAATTTCTTGACCCAAAGTAATTGGTGTTGCATCTTGTAGATGTGTTCTACCAACTTTCACTAAGTTGGTAAATTGTTGTGATTTTTCATGCAATGTATCACGTAGTAACTGTACTGCAGGAAATAATTTGTGTGTTATTTCCTCTGCTGCTGCGATATACATAGCTGTTGGAAAAGTATCATTTGAGGATTGTCCACGATTGACATGATCATTTGGGTGTACAGGTTCCTTACTACCCATGACTCCATTAGCAATCTGAATAGCTCGATTGGAGATTACTTCATTGGCATTCATGTTGGATTGTGTGCCAGAACCTGTTTGGAATACTACCAATGGGAAATGTTTATCCAATTTACCAGCAATAACTTCATCTGCAGCGGCTACGATTAGTTTTGCAATATCATTATCTAGCTCTCCTAAATCTGAGTTAGCTTTGGCTGCTGATTTTTTTAGAATTCCAAGTGCGCGAATGATTGCTGGAGTAAACTTAAACCGTTCAACGCCAATATGGAAATTATTTCTGGAGCGTTCAGTTTGCGCACCCCAATATTTATCTTCAGCAACTAAAATCTCTCCCATAGAATCGGTCTCATGGCGCATATTTAAACTCCTTGTGGTTAATAGATTAAATTATTAATAGTTATTTTAGCAGCTTCAATCCATTTGGGTTTGGTTGATTATTTGGTGAGTGAATTTTGTCGTAATTATGGTTTTGAAGTTGAGAATAATTATATTGAATTGTAGTTGTTAAGGTAGATATATTTCAATATACTGTGCTTTATTGTTAATAAGATTTGGGCACAATATATTGAAATTCTTTGTTAGTATGTTTTAATGTGGTGTTGCGCAATACTGATTAAAGCGTTTATTTAAATCTGAGCTATAATTTGCGCAACAATAATCTACGGCATCACTTAAAGAAGAATTCAGCTTGGTGTATTCAGTTGGTGCTACGCAGGAGTTATGATTGTTTTTAATTGTAAGGACATAATTATTTAGTTGATTAATAATTCCATCATATACGGCAACTTCTTGGTCTTCAGGTACACCGAATCCATCTGGGACGCTTACATATTTGCCAGTTGCACAACTACTAATTAAATGTACCTTAGCAAACTGTTGTTGAGCCTCGTTGTTAGAGCCAGCATTTGTTTGAATATTTAAAACAATCCGACACATATGGCCCTCCGTCATTGGATAAACGGCTGAGCTTTTTACAATATCAGAATAGTTCACTTGTTGTGCTTGGCGTCCTTGTACATATTTTGTATAAAAATTAGAGGCTTTGTTTTCGGAAGTGGCTAATCTAGTTAATGCATCTAATGCACCTTGTTCCATTTCAAGTGGATCGCTAGCATCTAAGCCAGATGCACGTGAGAAAGCATTTATGCCATTGGCATTAGAAAGTGCTTCTGCAGATGGGCTTCGTCCAGTATTACCACCACAAACATATAGTACATTTGTTGATGAAGTAGTTGTTGGCGCTGTGGTATTTGAACCACCGCTATTACATGCGGTCATTAGTAACCCAGAAATACTTATTATCAATAAATTTTTAAAGTTATTTTTCATTTTTAAATGTTTCTCCTGCAACCTAATATTTATTTATAACTGAACTAAGACCAGATTTTAGCAGCTTATTTTAAATTTTTTGACGACAATTCTGTTGGTTGCATTTTAGTCAGTTATATGAGCTGAGCAATCAGTCTGTTTTATTTTATTTGAATAATTATATAGATTTTAGCTAGAAATACTATGATTTTATATTTTTCTGATTTTTGAGGTGCTCCATGTAATTTGTTCATGCTGTTATAATATTGGTTATAGCGAATCTGAAGCATCAACATACACCCCACAAAATAGCCCTTATAAACAGTCAGTTAACTACGAAACTGAATTAAAGAAATTCGCACGTGAAATTGCCAATGCGGCATTAATTGAAGATGTAACTTATACTATATCCCCATTTATACATGTACCATTTCCACAACAAAATTCTAGCTATTTAGCTACACCAGCAAAACCAAATACTCCAAGTCAATACACTAAAATCGTCACTATCGGTGATAACAAACTAACCGTTTCATTTCATAATCCAGCGGATGTTTTACCCTCTGGAATGTACCCAAGAAGATTTTTTTCACACCTCTGCAAATCAGTAATATCAACTCGCAAAAAAAATAAAATAATTAAGTTACCACGCTCAAAATCTCAATTCCATAAAGAAATATTAAAAATAAATTACGCTTGTTGCAAAAAAGAGACAGATGCAATTAATTTACAGTTAAAAGCCCTAGTAAATTGCAATCTAACTATTGATTACAGCAATCCGAATGATGCATCGCGTATGCCATACACAGCAATCCAGTTCTTTGCTGGCGATTGTTCATTTTTACATGATGATAATCAAGACTGGCAAACTGAAATAACACTAAGCGATGAGATGTTTGAGTTAATAAAAAACAATAGCGTACCGATCTCAGAACATGCCGTTAATACGTTCACCAGCGCCCGCAAACTCGATCTATATAACTATTTTAGTTACCAAAATTATAACTTATACCAAAAGAGTTTAAACCATGTTTATGATGTTGATGTGCTTAAGTATCTATTTGGTGGAGCGATTGAGCAGACATCACATTTTCGGCGTGTATTCAAAAAAATACTAACCGATTTGAAAGACATTTCGACCTTAGATATTGCTAAAAAAGGGCGCTATTATTATGCTTTAACCAGTAATTCTGAAAGCTTACTTAAAAAAAAAGAACGCCGAAAAACAAATAAAATCATTGAAACTAAATTAAATATTACCGAAGACTTTAAGGACAAACTAGAAAAAGAAACTAAATCAACGTCGTTAAACGTTGAATCAGCCTGTTTATATGTGGCTAAAAGAATTCAGCGCTGGGTTGAGAATGGCGGTAAACCAGTTGAAAATCAACACGCGTATTTACGCGATGTGCTCAACAACCCAAGTTGGTTTTACAAAGAAAAACAAACTATTATCAAATTAACTCATCAGTTGCAATTTAAAGAATATGAGGAACTGCCAAAACCAGCGCGTAAAAAAGGCAATGAAGAGCTGAGGCATCGAATTAGATTAACTCGAATTAGCAGCGTGCCAATAGAGCTTCAACCTGTTCTTGAGCAACTGAAAACACCAGGGCTGGATATTATTAAACTGCCAAACTTTACATACATTTGTTACTTATTCTGGGCGTGGAATTTCGGAAAAAGGCTCGACGTTTGCGATGATTGTCAGGGGGAGCAGTTGCTTTTAGATTTATTTAAGCATTTAGGTTAATTTTAATTTATTGTTAATAGTCTTTGATGTCTTTAAAGGTTGTACTCATGAAAATAGAAAATATAAACAAAGAAACTCTAAAATTCTTCAGTAAGGCGTTTGATCCAACTTATCAAATCCATACGACATTAAGTAATAAGATTATAGATTTTGATACAAATCTAATTAAAGATTTTCAATTTGCAAGAGATGAAAATAATGAGTATTTTGGTTTAGATGTAATTTCAATCCTAAATAATGATAAAAACTACCAATATGAGTTTATTAAGACCTTTAGCACCATTATAAATGAATATGGTTGCGGGATTTGCGCAATTAACTCCACTATTAGTGTTAATCACTTATTAAAAATTCCAGCAATATACCTCATTCTAATAATGGTAGAAAAAAAGATAATCGGCAGCAGTGAGGTTAAAATTATTAAGCTTTATAATTTCTTAGAAATTACTAAATTTATTTCTGGGATTTTTTGCGAGAACCTTACGAGCCAAATATTAAACTTGACTACTCAGTTTAAAGACAGTGTACAAAATAAATCAATTTATTTTGCTTATGAATCTTTAAAATCATTATCAACATTCATTCCATCAAAGACTTCAGAAAAAATTAACCAACAAAACCTCGCAAATTTGATATTCAATTTCCATAAAAGTAAAAATGGTCAAAATAATAAAAGTTTCATATATCATTTATTCAAGTCTGACGGATACATTAATATCGATAAAAATATAAAAATACAACAGGTGTCTATGGCATCATCTGAAATAATTACTCAAAAAAATTGTATCCCTTTTAACTCTTTAGAACGGAATTATATCATCCAATTAAACTAATTTTGTTAATAGTCTTTGATGTCTTTAAAGGTCGAACTCATGAAAATAGAAAATATAAACAAAGAAACACTAAAATTTTTTAGTAAGGCATTTGATCCAACTTATCAAATCCATACAACACTAAATAATAAAATTATAGATTTTGATATTAATTTAGTAAAAGATTTTCAAGTTTCAAAAACCAATAATGGTGAGTATTTTGGTTTAGATGTAATTTCAATCTTAAATAATGATAAAAACTATCAATATGAGTTTATCAAGACCTTTAGCACCATTATAAATGAATATGGTTGCGGGCTTTGCGCGATTAACTCCACTATTAGTGTTAATCACTTATTAAAAATTCCAGCAATATACCTCATTTTAATAATGGTAGAAAAAAAGATAATCGGCTGTAGTGAGGTTAAAATTATTAAGCTTTATAATTTCTTAGAAATTACTAAATTTATTTCTAGCATTTTTTGCGATAACCTAACGAATCAAATATTAAATTTAACTACTCAGCTTAAAGACAGTGTGCAAACTAAATCAATCTATTTTGCTTATGAATCTTTAAAATCATTATCAACGTTTATTCCATCTAAGACTTCAGAAAAAATTAACCAGAAAACCCTCGCAAATTTAATCTTTAATTTCCATAAAGCACGAAATGGTCAAAACAATGATAAATTCAAATATGATGCATTTCGTGCGCGTGGACATATTAATGCAGATAAAAATTCAATGATACAACAAGTATCTATGGCATCATCTGAAATAATTACTCAAGAAAACTGCATCCCTTTTAACTCACTTGAAAGGAATCATGTTATCAAATTTAACTAATTTATTAGTCTTTTTAAACTTCGTCATAATTCAATTTTATAAAGGTTCTATCATGAAAAAATTATTAGTAATTTTAAGCACAATTTCACTTTCAAGTTTCGCAATGGTTCCAATAACAACAAGCCTAGACCCATCGGCTCTTGAAGCCGCTGCATTGGCTGCCAGCCAAGCTAGTACCTATATGCAGCAAATTAGCCAAGCTAAAACAGTGCTTGATCAAGTACAAGGATTAAAAGGCTTGCAACAATTACAATCTGCGGGGTCTGGGCTTTGCAATTTGTGCAACAAGAGTGATCAAGAGCAATTAACAGAATATGTTAATAATATCAACGGTGATTTATGCACTCAATTCAGCAATTCAATGCAAAATCTAGGTGCGGCACAAAAAGGCTTACAAAACATCTCTGGGATCATTGGTGCACTATCTGGCGCTAACCCACAAGCTGCATCATTAAGTTTAGCTCAAAGTAGCGCAACGACCTTGCAAAGCTTAAATACAACCATGGCGCAGATGCAAGCCATGCAGGCTCAAATTCAACAAAAACAATTGGCTCAAGAAAAACAAAACCAAACTTACCTCAAGGATTTTGGTACTACTTTTGCACCAGGATTATAGTTATGAAAAAAACTTTCTACCTCTTAATGCTCTTCTTTTTGTATTCCAGTTCTGCGTATGCTGCGGCTTGCGCACTTACGCCTGGTGGTACGTATGACACAATGGTTAATTCATTTGCTACAGCCGCTGCAAGTTGGAATGCTAAATTATTACCTTTAGTCACCAGAATATTCTGGGGAATATTTGCTGCTGAATTTTTATATCAACTAACCTTTAAAAAAATTCTAAGTAATGACTTATCTAAACTATACGTCTTTTTTGTGATTCGGATGTTTACGGCATATGTTTTTGCATATATCTTTTTAGATCTAAGTTTTTATACTGGAATCATTAAGTTTTTCACTAGATTTGGTATTGAATTAGGTAACCCATCAAGCGTTATAACTGATTCTGGACCTTTAGGTTTAGGGCTTTCTCCATCTGGAGTAATGAGTTATCTTTCTTGTGAATTTAGTGGCATACTTGCTGCGTTATACGCTCTTATGTTGATCCCAACCGCAGGTGATTTTTTTTGTATAGCTGCAATTATTTTAATTCTTTTGATGAATTTAATGGCTGTATTGGTCGCAGTAATGATGCTTGATGCTTACATTGTAATCTTCGGTGGGTTTATTTTAGTTGGGTTTTCTGGGTCATCTTGGACACAATCGTACTGGCAAAAATATCTAAGTTATGCAGTTGGTACTGGAATAAGGTTATTTGTAACATGTCTTATCCTTGGATTAATTATCAGTGGATTTAATTTTATAAATACTCCTTCAGGACTAGACCTAATAAACCCAATTGCTTGGGCGAATTACCTGTTCTCATTATTGGGAATGATAATTCTTTCAGTCTATTTATTATTTACTGTACCATCTAAAGCGGCATCAATGTTAACTGGTTCTATGGGTGGTGGAATGGGTGAATTAGTTGGTGCAGCTTCAATGCTTATGGCTGGTGGTAGCATGGCTAAATTGGCTGGTGGTGGTGCAAAAGGTGGTGCAAAAGCATTAATGGAAAAACTTGGTGGGCCAGGGAAAAACCCTAGCCCATCAACACTAAAATCTAATACAACAACAGCGACGCAATCAGCTAAGAGCGAAACTGCAAAATCTGGAAAAGTAGAAGCAATGGGTAAATCTATGGGACAAGGTGAACAACCAACACCTAAACCCAAATTTAATGATTCATTACCAGATAGCGGATCTACTCCAGCACCATCAAGTTCTGCTGGTAGCCCAAGTTCTAGCTCAAGCGGATCTACTCAAGCCCCAACAGGTTCTGGTGGTAACTCAGGCTCAATAGGTGGTGGTAAAGGAAGCACCACACCGCAATCAAGCACAAAAGCAACACTAGCTAAACACGGCAAATCATTTGCTGATAGTGTGAATAAAGTTAGTAGCGGACATGCTGGTGCAGCGGATATAAACATTAACCCTCATAAAGAATAAATACAACCAATTATTTACGCTGGCATGTTTTGAAAATCAATTGAATACTTAAAACATGCCAATTAAAACAGGAATGTTATAATATTGCTTTATAACAATAAAAGGATGTTAAACATATGAAAAAATTTATTGCGATGATCATTATTGCTATAACTTTAGGTGCTTGTTCTAAATCAGCTGGAGATAACTACATTGGCAATTGGAAAATGGACGACAGTGATACGTTAGGAAAAATGCCGTCAGTGGCAGTTCTCTCAATCACTAAATCTGGGTCTATTTACGTTGTTAAGGATATAAATAATAAAGAGGCGTCAGGACCTTCAGCTTTCGCTTTAGTATGTAGCGGAGGTGCAACGCTCAAAGATGATACTAAACTTTATTGCCGTCCAGATTTTGCATTTTCTTACGATGAGACGACTCATAAATTATTAACTCCTTTGGGTATTACATTAAGCAAAGTAAATTAGATTAGTACCAAAGTCAAATATAGTTGAATCAACTGAATATAAAACGCTCTAGGCAAAATAAGGTATTCTTATGAAAAAATTTATTGCAATGATTGTGATTGCTATAACGTTAGGCGCTTGTTCTAAATCAGCAGGTGATAATTATGTTGGTAAGTGGCAAATGGATGAACCAGAGGGCATTACAATAAATAAATCCGAGGCACCAGAGCCACCGATGGTGATTATTATTTCTAAAAATGGTGACATTTATAAAATACTAAACAGTCCCACAAATTCAACACTAAAGTATTGCTCAAGTGGTGCAACGTTGCAAGATTCAAAACTAGTATGCAGTCCTGAATTTGCACTTACTTTTGACTCATCAACTAGAAAACTAATGGTTACCGCTTTTGGAACATTTACTAAAATTAACTAATAACTTTCACCATAATTAGATTGATTAACCTAGGATTTAATATGAACTTTTGATCTTTTCACCTCAAAAGTTTTGTAAAAAATCACGTTATAAAAAACAATTTATGTTTATGGCCAAACTGAAAGTGTAGCCATAAACATACGAAAAAGCATTGCCTGGGCAAACTGATAGCGACAATTAACCGTTACATTTTATGCTTTAGTGGTGTTACTTTCTAAGACGCCAACCGACCAGCATCACAACTCCAACGAACTTCCACCACGCGATAATTGAATATCTACCCGGTCCATCACTTTCTCGACAATATTTAGATCAAGCTGCTTAACTTCAATTTTACTATCTGGCACAGCTTTAAGCTCAATTTCGGGTTTTTTTGAGATTGCAACTTCATCACCGACTTTTAAGTTATTGGTTTTAATCTGTTCCTCAATGGCAGCGCCATATTTTTTAACTGATAGTTGACCCGAGTTAATTTCAGCATAAAATAAGTCTTTGCCGCGAATATTCGCAATACCAATTTTGGTAATTGTTCCAAAGTTCAAATCTTTAACACCCTTGGATTTCATTAACTCCTGCGCTTTAATATCCATTGATTTCTTATCTTCGGTTAAATCAACGACATCAAATTTATTACCACGCGTTTGGCGAATGTAAATAAATTTACCCTTGGATAGTTTTAACTTAGTGTCATGGAAAAATGATTTAACTTGTCCGTTAGGTTGTTTAACCTTAGTTAAATAAACCTCGTTACCAGCCTTAGTTTTAATCTGCCCTGAAGATATAACCTCGCCCATCGCTTCAAGCATGACTGGCTTTCTAGGTAGCACTAAATCGGCTTTTAATTGCAAATCATCAAGTTGCAAATATTTATCAGCGCGTTCAATCTTAAACACTTCCTTAGTTACTTCAATTTCTTTAGTCGTTTGTACTGGTACAAGGACTGAGATTTTAGAACCCATTGGCATATTCTCCATTAATAATTTATCGGCTAATTCATCATTAAATAGACGTTCAAATCCTTTATCGGTTTTAATTAAGGTAAATTGCTCACCATTAGAATCTTTCCCAACTTTAATTAAAGCTCCTGTGTGCTCACTAACAAATTCATCAACATTGTATTTGGCTTGCACATCAGATTTAAACGTTTGAAGTTCTTCGGCTAAGATTTCAGCTTTAGCTATGTTTCTTAAAACTGATTCTTTAGTTATTGAAAACTTAATTTCATCATCAACGATTTTTACTTCAAAAATGTGATTTAGTTTCTCATCCTTATTGAAATAATCAAGCTGCCTAGCATTAACCATAAATTCTTGATTATCATCAATTGATTTAACCTTGTATAAATTAATCTCTTTAGCAACTCCATCATTGATAATTGTTAATTTACCGCTTTCATGAACAGAATACTTATCATTATTCTGTTCTAAATGCTCGCTAAATGTTTGCTGATTTTCAGCAACTAATTTAGTATTTTGCTCTAACTTGGCTAAGTGCTCAATTTGATACTGTTTAGAAAATTCATCCGTGAATTCAAGTTTGTAGTTATTCTTAATTGCAAACTCAACAACTTCTTTGCGAAATTCATCAGATCCAGTTAGTTCAATTGTTTTACCAAATTTATTGACTGCTAAGTCAAGAGATAATTTAAGATTATCCTCAGATGTTTTAACCACTTCAATTTTAGCGCCAGTGTCTTTGATTACAACATCATCATTGATCTTGTATAGGATAGTTCCATTTTTATCAATTTCATAAGAAAAGTCTAGCCTAAAATCTTTGTAATTATCCACTGCATTAATTGAATTGAGTTTATTACTTGGTGTAAAATCAGCTTTCAATTTCCGTAACTCAAGTAAAGCAATTTCATCACCAGATTTAGTTTGCTCAGATAAAAAAACTTTATACGAGTTTTGCATATCCAGATTATAAGAACTCTTTAACGTTTTTAACTCGTGATCTTTAGCCGTAGTTAAAGCTTTCAAATCAATACTACGATTCATAACTAACGTACCAATTAGTTTTTTCTTCTCAGCAAATTTTAAACTTGGATTGTCTTTAATTAACTTAATTTCATCACGTGAAATTGAGTTAATTTCTTTGCGCTTGTCATTCGTAGCTTTAGTTATATCTGTCGTAAATTTAATTTTATCGGCTTTATAATCTTTAAGCCACTTTGTATATTCTTGCTTCAAATATTTATCTTGATTAAAGCTGTAACCAGTTTCACGCTTAACATCATTTTGCATGTTCAACGCATTATCTAAAACCTTAACCGATTCCTTGAATGTTAAATTTAATTCCTTGGTGCAAAAATCCACCATGGTTAAATTTCGATTGCCGCATTGGATTCTGTCATTGCCATTTTTATCTTTGGTTACGGTGTAAATATCTGGGTTAACTCCGTGAGATTTAGCCAGTAACTCAAGCAAGTTTTGAGCTTTCAATGTTTGATTGATTTCATCCAAACGATTTTTATATTTAACTTCAATTTGAACTTTACTTTGTTGATCACCAATTTCATCTAAAGCCGTAGATTTTGGATCTGGTCGCTCAATGGTTGCACTGTTTGTAATATCATCTCGGTGTCTTGCTTCACTAGCTCTATTAAGTCTGGCTTTGAGCTTGGTTCTGTCGTTTCCGACTTCAATGCTTCCAACTCTTGCAATATCTGATTCGATAGTTGTAAGGATTCGCTCATTTGCATCGAGATTTTCTCTAATAGATTCAAGAATTGATTCGTTTGTTCTGGGTTCATCAATTTCACTTTCTAAAATTTTAGTTTGATGTTTTTCGTAAAATTTTTGCTGCAAAGTTTCAAGGTGCAAAGTTTTTTCTTCAATAGATAAATCTTTGTATAACTCTCTTTGCTTCTCGCTCATATTAGGCTTATACTTACATTCTAATGCTTTGTAAGTATTCCACTCATCAAGATTAACTAAATGTTTATCTTGTACTTGACTAGCTTCAACGGCTGAATGATATTTAACTTCTGGAACTTGATTAATCTTAGATATTTTATCATCAAGACTTAGGGATAAAAATTCATCCCTAAAAACTGAATCTTTAAGATTAATCCCTTTAGCTTTGCCAACTTCCTTAATATTCAAGTAAGCATCAGGTTTACCATTATTGCGAGTTTTAACCTCGTAACCATTATCAGATAATAAATCCTTAAGTTCATTCATGGACTGCGGATTTTTATCAATAATCAGTTTTAAAATATCCGCGCGCTCTTCTTTACCCGCACCATTAAATTCATCGCCCTTGTATCGGCTAATCATTTCACTAGATGAATTAAATGTAGTGCGAAGATTATCCTTAGGCGATCCTAGTCCATATTTTGCGTTAGTCGCTTCTTGGAATGAATCTATGTTTTTTAAAATATGCGATATAGATGGATCAAACGAATTACCACTAAGTAAATTCTCGCGTGGGATCACAATGTGAATGTGTGGCTTACGCACTATAGTTTGTCCACCAGCCGTTTCATAAGATTTTATTTTAGGCAAATGTACCTCAGAATAATAATTAACTTCATCATCGCGATAAGCTTTCAAGAAAAAATCTTTAAAATCATTATCAATTTTTTCTAAAACATCGGTGGCGATGTAGTCCTCTTTAAAGGCTAAAGTAATATGGAAATATTTATCTGAATTATTCTCCATGTTTTCTATTAACTGATTTGTTTGATCTAAATATCCATTCAATATGACACGCTCATCTAATTGGTTGCGGTCGTAAAATCTATCTTGCTTTTGTCCATTCTCAAGATAGTCTTTAATTCCACCGCTACCGCCTGAAATTCTAATTAACATATATATTTCTAATATTTACTTCTATGGTTGCTAATATTTTTTTAACCATATGAAGCTTTGCTATTGCATTTGAATATCTAGCTGGTTCAATATGCACAGTTAGATTAGCAACATTAAGCTGTTTTGCAATGTCGTTTACATTAGAACTTAGGTATTTCAAGTCGGTTATAATTTTATTCATGTCAATTTTATACTTTACATCTTGAAGAGCCACGATGTCATTATTAGTATTTTTAAATACATCGCTTACCAGCATAATATTTTTTAAGTATAGCTCAAAAGTATTAGTATCAATTCTAGATGTATGATGTGCCACTTTTACTGCCTTACCGATTTGATTAATGTTGTTACTAGCTTTATTTAAGTAAAACATAGTTTGGCGTAATTCAGACTTATTAACTATTATTTTTTCAAAGCCACAGTAAAA
>JACCEA010133585.1_pt1 | contig 17387 bp, 3 predicted proteins | sample 7449851 | NCBI WGS metagenome assembly JACCEA01 (sample SAMN15323453, study PRJNA562643) | freshwater metagenome | isolation source: river surface water | place: USA:Blue River Watershed | collected 2017-08-18
AAATGGAGACGTTCGTTGTTGGCGAGGAAAATGAACCATGGGACGAGGATAGCTCATTGCAAGAAGTCATGCTGAACATGAATTTGAACGTGTGATTTATCGCGCGGTATTGCTAAGCTGCTCTATATCATGCTTCATTGTACATGCGACACTGGAAGAATATGATGATGTGCATTCTTTGTTTGTAATTTTGTTAAACTTGTTTATCGTGTTTATATTTGATATTGAATTTGTTAACATAAAATATCAATGTACCGTCAGTAATGATGCTTATTGCTTTACAAACAATGACAACAACTACTTGTGCTATAATCTTATAACAATATTAAAACGAACTATTTAGCAGCCATCTCATCACTTCATGCAGTTCCAGTTGGCCAAGCCTCGGCTGGAGACGATGAGAATGTTGGTCTAGCTAAACGAGTATTCACTTCTTCGACAGAAGTCAATCTTGCACTAACTACTTCATCCAAGTAAGAAGTTAAGACTAACTTTCTAGCAAATAATAAAGCACGTTTTTCTGCGACAGAACGTTTATCCAAATCTTGAATACTTTCCAGATCAGCAACATGAGCAATACCAACAATACGACGGATCATCTTAGAACCAGTGAAACCTAAGGTATCTCTCCAAATACTTGCCATCCAATCGCGTTGTGCTTTCTCTAAATCAGATGAAGAATAGATACCAGCAACATATAACTCACCACTACTACCATATTTAGCAATAGTTTCATCCCATAATTGTTTAAAAGTTACAACAAAAGTAGTATATAACAATTCTATCTGTGATAAAATCCATTCAGCATAACTTTCTCTATCACTACTACTAATGCTATCATCAATATCAACACTATGAGCAAAATATGCCAAGTATAAGTTAGATACAATCGCACCAAGATCAAAGCCCATTGGACCATAGAAAGCAAATTCTGGATCAATAACAAAAGTAGATCCTTCACATGCCATAACTGATCCAGTATGTAAATCAGCATGTAATAAAGCTTCTGATTTCGATAAGAAAAGTTTTTTATGATATGAAGCAGCTTGTTTTAATAATGAATCATTAAAGATACCATGTTTAATATAGTTATCTAAATGTGGTGTAGTCCAATGATTCAATGAACAAGTCGAATTATATGGATCAGAAAAAATTACTTTTTCTGTTAATGCACACATTGAAACATTAATTGACCATTTAGCTACTTGTTTACGAAATTCACTACCAGTTAATGCTAATGGTGAGGATTTGTATAAAGTATTTGCTAAGAAATTACCTAAATCAGTAGCAAAGGTAGTAATACGTTCATTAGCAATCAAATGTTTTCTTAAGATCAAATGTGGACTAGGAACGAATTCCATTGCCATTAAACATTTACTATGATCAAATAGATAGACTTCAGGAACGTTCTTACCTCCTGTATGAGCATATTCTTCGACTAATGCTTGATATTCAAAATAAGCACGTTGTAGAGTCAATGGCCATGATTCCCCAACACAACGTACAAATGGCAATGCTTGTTTTACAACAATTTTCTTACCATTGGTTGTTGTATTGATAGCTTCAATAATATAGACAAAGTTTAAATTTCCATCACCAACTTCTTGAATTTTTAAGAGTGAGAGTGCTTGACCGCTAGCGAGTGCTTGACGTACTTCATCAGATGATGGAGATAAACCAAGAATCTTTGCAAGTTTTTCTTGTTTTAAAACATATTCTGCCATTTTTAATTCAGTTAAACGATCATATCCAATTGGTACAGCAATTGGTTGAGCGGAAGTATCAATACGTGCTTGTAATGCTGGGTTAGTTGACACACCAGCAGCTAATTTAGCACCAAGATATTGAGCGATAGGGATGACAGGATCAGCAGCATTAGCACTCATTCCCTTGGCATCAGCAACTTCAGGTTCGATAACACCTAATTCGGTGATAACTCCAGCAATCAAAGCACATGGTGTGACGTCAAAGGAGGGATTCCATACTTGAATACCATCCGGTGCGATCTTCTGACCAAAGATACTTGTCAACTCAACTGAAGGACGCTCTTCAACATGGATCTCTGCACCACTAGCCATTGATAAATCAATAGTAGTAGTAGGAGCAGCAGTAAAGAATGGAATATGATGATATTTAGCAGCAATAGCAAGTTGATACGTTCCAATCTTATTGGCAGTATCACCATTGGCAGCAATACGATCAGCACCAACAACAACACAATCAACACCTTTTACTGCCATCAATGCTGAAGCCATTGAATCAGTAATTAATGTACCAGGTAGTTTATCTTGTACGATCTCATAGGCAGTGAGTCTTGCACCTTGGTTGTAAGGGCGAGTCTCACATGCATAGACATGCTCCAACTTACCCATGTCATGTAACGCGCGGACAACACCCAAAGCAGTACCATAATCCGCAGTAGCAAGAGAACCAGTGTTACAGATGGTCAATACACGGATACGATCGCGATGAGGAACGAGTTCAAGAATACGCTTTGCACCATGGTTGCCGATAGCACGATTGGTCTGAATGTCATCAGCGAAGATCTTCTCGGCAGCAAGTACAAAGTGTTCAATTACTGGTTCACCAGTAGTGATATCAGCGTTATCAGCATCCTCACGTACGAGTTTGGTCAACTCATCCATAGCTGTGAAGAGATTCACTGCAGTTGGACGAGAAGTGCGTAGGTAGTCCATTGACTTGATGAGGAAGTCGATAGTCGCTTCTTTATTGTCACCGAACTCTTGACGACGATTGTGAACATCGACAGCAAGGCCTAATGCGGCGGTGATGGCAATCAATGGAGCACCACGAACCTGCATCGAGCGGATAACTGCCCAGGCGCCTTCAGTATTTTCCACGTCGACATACTTGGATTCGTGTGGTAACAGCAACTGATCCAGCACCTTGAGAGAGCCACGTGAGTATTGCAAAGATTGAAGAGACATGATGTCTTCCGGCAACTGAAAGAAAACGAATTTTTTATGATCGCCGACAACAACAGCAGATCATCACCGCCCGCGAGAGCGCCACAGAGGCGCACGCAGCATTCCAGAAGTGAAAGTGCAATTTTCTGAGAAATTTCTGCAGTTTTAGCGAGAAATGCAGAATGTCCACCCCGGGGCGGCGCCTGTGATGTGTAGGACAAAAACTCGGGAGAGTTCTCACCCACCAGCGCGATCTACAATACTGCTGGTAAAACAAAAACACATGCTCCTGGTTTATTCATCGGTGGATACCAGATAATACCAAATAGTTAATTGAAAGTTTTGTATAAATGAACAAAACCAAACTTATTGACATATAAGGCCTAATAAGGATTGTATGCACAGAATATCGCAAAATCAACCATGACAACAGTAAAGCTCAGTTTATTGCTGTTCAGCATATATTGCCTGACATTATTTCGACTCTTCCAAAGCCAAGTACTTGTAGGAAGAAAGCTTATATCCAACATTGGGGGATATAGTGGTGACAATGGAGCGGCATATTCCGCAACGGTGAATAATCCACTCGGTATGTATCTAGATTCATCGAGAAATATTTATATAGCCGATTCTGGTAATCACATTATCCGAATGGTTTCCGCGGATTCAAAAATTATTACAACTGTCGCAGGAACTCCCACCCAATATAGATTGGCCGGGGACAATGGTCCAGCAACCTCAGCATATTTGTACAGCCCACAGTCAGTATGGGTCTCCACTGTTGGAGTCATCTACATTGCTGACGGATCAAACCATCGGATACGAGTGGTAACAAATGGTGTGATAACAACATTTGCTGGAATGGGAAATCAGGCTTGTGCACTTTACACATGTGGCCTTGGAGGAACACCAACCAATAACACTGCTGCCACTTCTACTTACTTCAGTAATCCACGGGGAGTAGCGGGTGATACTAATGGAGTGATCTACATTGCAGATACAGGGAACCAAATAGTTCGCAGAGTAAAGAACGGAACAATAACAACCATAGCAGGAACTGGAATTGGTGGAAAGTGGTGGTGCTGCATTAGTGATGGGGTCCCAGCAACAACGGTAGATCTGTTAAGTCCCGTAGGTTTGTTCGTCACATCGGATGGTAGTATCTACATAGCAGATTCTGGTTCAGTAAAAGTAAGAAGGGTGCTACCAAATGGGATTCTTCTTCATGTCGCTGGGTCTAATGACTACGGAGTGTCAGGCGATGGTGGCCCTGCAAGTTCTGCAGCGCTTTGGTCACCAGTTGGAGTGTGGGTAACCACGGACGATACAGTGTACATTGCCGATATGTTTAATAACCGCATCCGAGCTGTCGATCCAAATACCAAACAAATTTCTACTATTGCGGGAAAAGAAATTGTTGGGGCGTATGGGTATGGATTTGGACCTTTTCCTGCTACTAGTGCCGTGTTTTGTACACCTCGGGGATCCTTCTATAGCAATATGTCCAACAGTTTGATTGTGATGGATAATGAAGGTCCGTATGTTCGAAAAATTTCACTTGCGACGAATATCGTTGTTTCTATCGTTGGTGGCACTACCTTTGCGGACAATGTGCTTGGAACATCCACATCTGTTCGTGGGTTTTTCGTCACAGGTGATACATTGGGCAATCTATATTATTCAGAGAATCATTATCTCCGAAGGATAGATTATTCAACGGGGATCGTGAATACAATTGCCGGCACGGGTATTGGAACATACAATGGGGAAAATGTTGTAGCAACTTCAGCAACGGTTTCAAATCCCCAAGGACTTTACTATGAAAGTACGGGAGTCTTGTACTACGCTGATAGAAACAACAACAGAATTAGAAAGATTGCTTCTGGTTATGTAAACACAATTGCTGGAACAGGCACTTATGGGTCACCGGTAGATGGAGCAGCAGCAACATCTTCAAACTTAGAATATATTTATGGAATTACAGGGGATGGCAAGGGATCCATTTATTTTGCAGAAACAGACTACAAGAAAGTTCGGGTTATAGACTCAAATGGAATAATTTCAACATTTGCCGGAACCGGGAGCGCAGGATATCTACCGACTGATGAAGGAATCTCCGCTACATCCGCTTCAGTCAGTCCATTAGGGATTTGGATGGATAGTGTTGGTAATATGTTCATTACAGAAACTACGCATAGAGTGCGAAAAGTGGATGCGAATACGCGCATCATCACCAGCTTAGCAGGGAATGGTTTTGCTAGACTCTCAGGGGATGGTGGACCAGCAACTGATGCAGGTATCAATAGACCTTGGGGAATTTCAGGAGATTTGAATGGTAACATATACGTAGCTGAAAGCAGCAATCATCGTGTTCGCAAAATCGCAAAAACTTCGAATATTATCAGCACATTTGCAGGGTTTCGGACAAGTGGAAATGTTGGTATCTTTACCGAAAACGATCTATGTTCTAATACATTTCTCTCTCAGCCATTCTCAGTTGTTGTAGATTCAAGCGGAAATATTTATATTTCAGATAGTAACCGAGCAATAAATAGTTGCATACAGACTTACCCCACCAGTCAACCATCTTCTCAGCCTTCAACACAGCCAATATCTAAACCAACACGACAACCTACTTCACAACCATCTGGCCAACCTACTTTACAACCCGTTCAACACCCCACAAGTGACCCAAGTGGACAACCATCATCTCAGCCATCTCAACAGCCTCGACAAATCCCAACTTCCCAACCGTCGAAACAGCCATATCTATGCCCATCATCCTTTCCTTCACAACAACCATCAATGCAACCATCTAAGCAACCCATTGGTCGACCTTCAATGCAACCATCAGGTCAGCCCACGGCACAGCCGACGGCACAACCTAATTCACGGCCATCGAGTCAACCGACATCTCAACCTAGTGATATACCTTCCAAACAACCGAGTTCGCAACCAACAAGGCAGCCTAGTCGCTTCCCTTCAACCCAGCCAACAGATCAACCAACTCAGCGACCTACAAGTAAACCATCTATCCGACCCACTGGACAACCTTCGTATATTCCCACAGTACAACCTTCTGAACAACCGGTATCTCAACCTAGTGCCCGCCCTTCCAATCATCCGAGTTCACAGCCTACAAATCAACCTACTACTTGTCCGTCTCAACAACCATATGGAGTACCTTCCAGTAAACCATCTACTCAGCCTACCATACAACCTGTTTGTATACCAACTACTCAACCATCTCGACAGCCATCATGCCAACCTAGCGATCAACCGTCGATGACGCCAACCACGCAACCCACCATACAACCATTTGGTACACCTACTAATCACCCGTCTCCCCAACCAACTATACAGCCATCGAGTTGCCCATCAAGACAACCAACTACAGAACCTACATGTCAGCCTGTTAGTCGTCCATCTTCACTACCTACCAATAATCCCAGTTGTCAGCCATCAAACATGCCGTCATCCTCCCCGTCTAAAACTCCGACAACACATCCATCTGCTCAACCTACTCATATACCTTCGTCATCACCTTCAAATCAACCATCGATATCACCAACTGCCCAACCATTATCCTTACCTTCCTCACAACCAAGTAAATTTCCATCCGTGCAACCATCAAGTCAGCCTACAATTCAACCAAGTGATGCGCCTACCAAACAACCTTTTGCAAATCCATCGTCGAGACCTTCCAAGGCACCTTCCAATCGGCCTAATAGTCATCCCTCTTGTGGTCCTACAAGTTATCCATCTGGTCAGCCTTCAGGGAACCCAACCACTGTACCTTCCATTACTCCATCGGTCCAACCGACAGAAATACCAACAAATCATCCTTCAACCTTTCCATCTACTGTGCCATCTACTCATCCGTCCAATCTTCCACCAGTGATTCCAACAATTCAACCATTCCAAACACCCTCCGGAAAACCAAGCGCAATACCATCCGCTTCACCATGGATTCAACCATTGCTACATCCTTCATCTCACCCAACGACAGTCCCATCATCACACCCATCTGTCAGTCCAACTTACACGCCAAGCAGCCAGCCAACAGCAAATCCAACAAAACTCCCAAGTTCTCAACCATCAATACTACCAACATCAGCTCCTTCACGCTGCCCTTCTTCATTTCCGTCTTCGAAACCATCAACGGTTCCGTCCTCCTACCCTCTAGCACATCCAACACACACTCCTTCAACAAAACCCACTTCTTTGCCTCAAAGCACACCATCATCAAAACCTGTCGTGCAACCAACATGTTTTCCATCCAGGATTCCAACAAATTTACCTACCAGAAAGCCTTCATGTTATCCAACTTCTCAACCTTTTTCAATTCCATCATCACAACCATCATCACAACCATCATGGTTACCCACCAATAATCCATCACTTCGACCATTTCCTCAACCTTCATCCCTACCATCGATTGCACCATCAACTCAACCAACCCATAAACCATCGATGCAACCATCCCATCAACCAACGGTGCAACCGTCTAACCTTCCATCAATACAACCATCACAACATCCATCCTCTCAACCTTCCTGCCAACCTAAATCACATCCATCAAATCAACCAACTGTCAAGCCTTCAGGTAAGCCATCTCAGCAGCCACATTCGCAACCATCTGTGTATCCATCTTCCCAACCAACAAGACAACCAACAAAACAACCGTTTACAAAACCAACCGGACAACCATCTGTGTATCCATCTTCCCAACCAACAAGACAACCAACAAAACAACCGTTTACAAACCCAACCGGACAACCATCCGCACAACCGCGCAATATTCCGACAATACAGCCAACTAGTCAGCCATCTGGGCAACCACAATATGGAGTGTCTCATAGACCAACAGAACTACCAAATAGTGTATCGCCAACAATCTTTTTGACAGCACCACCTACGCATCTAATTGGACAGATAGCGATCACCGATGCATACTATTCTAATGATGGTTCCAATGTCATCTTGAGGGTTAATTTGCCAGTGCAAACAGAATTGATGTCGTCTATTTTCTTTTGTAATAAGGTATTCATATTTGCAATGGCATCTTCAGCAAGGTGCTCTTTCCAGAATAGCCAAACAATGACTTCTTCGGATGTAAAATATTTTACTTTGAATCAAACGATTGGGTTGAATCCTTTCTTGTCAGTTCCCATTTTATGCACAGCCACGGATCGTTGCACATTGCTGAAGATCGACAAGAGAAATGTAACATTGCAAAGCGGATCAAATCCAATTTCCCCAGTTGTTGTTGTCAAGGCTCCTTCAATGGTTGGTAGATGTGAGGATCTGCAAATTGACTTAACATCTAGTGCAGGTAATGCAGGAAGAGACTGGAAGTACCAAGGAGTGTTTTTGACAGCAGGAAGTGATATATCGGATGAAAGTAAGAAATTATTCGAAGATCAACTTGTAATACAATTGTCCACAACAAAGCCAATAGCAATTAATCGGAAACTGTTAACATCGTCCTTGTATCCATATCAAATTGCATTTCGACTCTGTAACATGTTCGATCGATGTGGCTATACGATGGTGGAAGTGAATATCACAGATTCCAGCGATATTGCTCCAACCTTGGAAGTAGCAGGGGCAACAGACCGCGTTATGACTAGGTCAGTAAGTTTGTCGTTGGCGATTGTTGCGTCAATCACCCAATGTCCATCCGACCTATCGGACACCTCAACTAAAGTGTCAGGAGCTAATTTGGGTATTGTATGGAAAATCTCTGATGCTACAAATGGCACGCTAGTGCCACAAAGTTGGATGAAATCAACATCTAAAGATAAGATGAAATTTATCCTTCCTCCATATACCCTGCAATCAAATAGAATTTATTTGGTTGAAGTAAGCGCAACCGACCCATATTCAGGTCTACAGAATAGTAAAATCGTCGGTATCAAAGTGCAACCATCAGCACTAATTGCTGTAATCACTCCCAGAAACATGGTCACGATACGTTCAGGAGCGACACCGACCGTGCTCGATGCAACAACTAGCTATGATCCTGATGCACCCATAGGAAACTTAACAGATTTTGATATTACATGGCAATGTCTAGGTGTGAATCCATCTTATTTGTTATCACGAAATAATCTTGCGACGAATTCTGAGCTGTTAGATAACTTCAAGCAGGATTCCAATATATTTGTTGACTGTTATTTAGATTGGAATCAAAACAACTCACAACCAGCAAAAATATCCGTTAGCTCGTACAACGAATCAGCAATTGATTCACTTTCAATTGTTATACTGAAAATCAGCGACAAGGGAAGGACAGATAGTCGAAATAGTATGGCAATTATACAAGTAAAGGTTATTTCAGGAGATGCCCCGCTTGTATCAATATCTACTTCTGCTGAATCTCTATTAAAAGTAAATGTGAAGAATCGTATTTTCATAACTGGTACAATTTCAACCACTATCTCTTGCAAAGCGTTGTGGTCAATTAATGATTTTAGTGTCGATCTGAGCAAAATATCATTGTCTCCAATCACAAAAATCGTAGCTGCAAAGAGCCAAATTGTCTTGAGCCTTGTACTAGTAAGCAATGCGCTTCCCCTCATCGAAGCAACCTATCAGTTTAGTTTATCTTGCGGAATATCGTCGACATCAATTGTTGTCACTACAAACGCGGCACCTTCTGGTGGAAATTATTTGATACAACCCAGTCAAGGAGAAGAATTAAATACAGTGTTTACTATGTCAGCAAGCCAATGGATGGATTCTGATTTGCCATTGACTTACCAATTCGGATATCGCACTGTTGATGGCACAAATGTTTTCGATTTTATACTGCGTACTCGTATGGAACTAAATTATGCAACATCGTCCTTGCCGGCCGGACAAGTATTGACCAAACATTGGCTTAATACCACCGTCAATATTTACGACAGTTTTGGTGCAAGTGAAATGGCTACTGCTGCAGTTCAGGTAATCCAAATAAAGGCGGAAGACCTTGCCAATACCCTTGTAACAAAACTCCAAAATGTGTTAGTAACTCCAACAACGGAAGCAGGTTCCACAGCAGGTGAAATTATTACTGTTGATGAGCTGAAACAATTATTGACGATTTCCAGTTCAGCTATCAATCGTTTAAATTGCACGAACGCTCCAGACTGCTCTTCCATCAATCGATATTCATGTTCAACTAAAGATAATACATGTGGAAAATGTTTACCGGGATTTATTGGGGAAGAGGGTAGTAGTAACAGCTATTGTATATCCACACAGATTGCCGCGATATCAGTGAGTAGTTCATCCAAAAATTCGACATGTACAAAAAATACTGATTGTCAAGCATGGGAATATTGCAATCTGTTGAATGCAACGTGCACTGATATGCCAAAATTATGTCCACTTGACTGTTCCGGACATGGAAGTTGCAGTTATTACTCAAGTACTACCGGGAGACCACTTCCACAATCTTCTCGTTGTACAATTTTCATGGGGAGTTGCGAAGGAAGATGCCAGTGTGAGGGAGGATATGCTGGTTCCGATTGTGCAATGACCGATGTGCAGCTTCAAGCCAAGCAGCAGTTACGTGAAGCACTTGTCATCGGACTCGCTCAAACAATGCAATCGGATACTCTGGATTCATCATCGATATTGGGCACAGCCTCCACATTGCAATCCATTATGGCAAAGAGCGATGAAGTTTCAACAGAAAGCGCCCTTCAGGCCAGCTCGATTGCCAAAGAATTGGTAAAACAGGCCACTGAGTTGGGGGATATGACGTTCAATGATCTTATATCGATTCCTGCAACAATCGATGCAGCTATCACTTCAATCAAAGCTACTGCTTCTGTGAATAGTACAGCTGATACAAAGATCAATCTAGTCTTTTCATCTTCATTTGAAACAATAGATAATATTGGAGACTTGGCATTCCAGGATCAAATACCCAATGGAAATGCAAATGCGTTTATTCAGACTAACTTTCGATTTATCAGCCAATGTGCCACACAAATAAAGTTACCACTCACACCACTGGAACAATTGAATAACAATTCAGCATCAACTGTAATATCTTCAGTTTCACCAGACAAAAAGCATACCACATTGCGTGTGCACACAAAAAGCTCCATCATTGAAACTTTTGCAGAAGACGATAATGGTGAGCAACTGCAGCAATTACAAGCTGTCGAATTCAATAATCACAATTGGAAACCAGCTAACAATAGTGAGACAGTTCAATCAAATATTATGCTTGTAAAATCGTGGAATGTCGATACTGTTCAAATTACCATCAACAAAATAGAAAATTCTGACCTTTCAGAACATATCACAAATATCACTACAATATGTACTAATGATGATTTTGGAAGTTATTCATTCCTCTGTCCTGATTCAGGGGTTGTATTAATACATAGTTGTAATGGTACAGCTGGAACTTACGTATCATATTGTCCAATTAAAGTGATTGGCTGCAGTGTACTGTCTATTAAGAAACAATTAGTTGTAGGTGGCAACTCCATTGATACTTGTACAGCGGTTAATGAAACGGCGACAAGCGTGATTTGTCGTTGCAAAATTCCTCAAAAAGCGATATCTTCTACAGTTTCCTCATCTTCTTCGACATGGACAACAGGTATTGATGTTATCGACCAATCAGGTGCGCTAACAATGGCATTGATGGCATATTATGTTGCCACAGATTTTAAGAATACGTTCAATGCTGCACCGTCTGCATTATCTTCATACAAAGACACCGAAAAGGTAATCTTGGTGATTTTAATGTTTGTTTTAATGTGGACATTGGGATTCTTAATTGTCGGATTGATAACACTGCAACAGTTTATAAAGCAACAACATAAATTTGATCAATTACCAAAATTATCGAGATTGAAACGGGTAGGAAAAGTCGAAACAGATGGAACAAAATTGATTCATATCAACCGACACTCATCACATCACAGTTTGATCATGAAAGACAAGATGAAAGCCAAATTAATGGAATACGTAAAAAGCGTAATGCCTGGTGTTTTTAATTCCTCCTATATTTTGGTGGCAATACAAAACGAGATGCAAAAACACCATATTTATCTCAAACTCTTTTATCATACAACGAATACTAGAACTCCAATCTTGGTGGTAATTCAGATTCTTACCAATTTCAGCGCGTTGATGTTCCTTTTGGCCCTATTATATGATTTACAATCTCCTACCAACGATGGAAGTTGCTCAAAACATATAACAGAAAATGAATGCACAAGTACCACGTCCTTCCTTGATGATAATCAGGCCTATTGCCAATGGATTTATGATCAACAAACTGATCAATATTCGTGTACATACAATCCAATTGAGATTAATATCAAAATTCGATTGTATTGCACAATTATCGTATCACTATTTACGTCAGTATTTATGCATCCAGTGGATTTATTATTTACCATATTGTCTTCACCGACAAAAGGTACCATTAATTCAGCGACAGTCAGTGATGCTGCTACTGCTGATAAAGTTGGATCTATTATTGTTCTACCCGAGGAAACCAGAGCGGCCTATCGAAAAGCCCGGTTAGCAACGATGTCTGTCACCAACGAGGTTGTCAAGAATGATAAAAACAGAAGTAATAAAGTTGTTGCTGGTGGACTCTTCCACACGCAGAGAAAACACTCGAGAATATCCTCGATGACCGACTCTCGATTCCATTCTCTGATTAAAGATATAAAATTCACCCGCCATGTGCTACTATCACAGCCCAATTTAGTAGCAGCACTTCATAATTTTGATGTCGCTTGGGGAATTGATTCTATCTCTGGAGAGTTCATCAATGATTTGAATAATCAAAACATTTCAATCGACTCTAACTTCACAAATAAATTCATAAGTACGGGTACACCTGTTGTTTCTTCACATCCAATTATAGAAAATGATCAAATTGATGACAATTCAATTGAAAAGAAAATCATCGAGGAATTGGAAGTTGTATCGATGAAAACAAGTTACTACAAAGCCGAATTAGATAAACTACCTGATGATCAGGCGGGTGTAGAACTTCTTCAGCTTTTCATTCAGGACTTGCTTGGTCGAGATACAGCAGCTGCGAAGATATTTCGCACAAAAACAAGTGAAGACTATGCAACATTGCCAGTCGTTGGCTTGTTGACAAAAACTATAGCAGGTGTGGTTCTCGTCGCAATCAATTTCTTTTTCATGTACTATTCCATTCTTCGAGGATATCAGAAAGGGTTGGCATGGCAACAAGCGTTTTTAATCGGATGTATTCTTCAACTCATTATGGAAATATTCTTTAGCGAGACTTTGCAATGCTTGTATGTTCATTACTTTGTCCCACGGATGATGTCCAAAACAGCGATTGATAGAATACACAATACTTTGCAATTATGCATCGATAGTCTCTGCAACCAACATTCCGTTGGTAGCGGTAGTCACAACTCCTCTGACGAAGGAAATATTGTGGATGCACCAAACTATTTATTCGTCTCAACTAAACTTGCACATGAATTTCCTGCGATGATGGAAAGCCTCATGATACTTTCATATCATTCAACATTGCCTGGAGAGATCGGAAAGAAATGGCACGCGAGAAATATTCCAGATGATAGGAAATTTCAAGAGCATAAAATATACGGTTACATTGGAGAAGTAATGAGAAAATTGTGGACCTCTGCGTCAACAATATACTTACTCATTTTGATGAATTTTATTGCCACCGCACCATTGCCTGTGCAGAAGATGGTAATTCGTTTGATGGAACCAATCATACTAGGTGGAATGGCTTTTATTTGGTTATTTATTTCACAAACGTGGTTTGGAATATTTTTATTTTCCGTATTTTGCTTGATAATATGTATTGGAGTGGTATATCGATATGTTCGCGCAGTACAAAACGAACAAACAGTAACACCTACTGCTGAGACCACAGAACCAGTCGATGATATAGATCTGTTGCAGAAAATTGCCTACAACCAGAGGATTGGGGACAGCATCGGTATCTCTCCTGTGGTGCAACCAATCGTATGTGGCGACGAGGTGATGCCTTCCAACCCTAATATAATCCATGCAGTTATATACAATAAAATTGAAGAAAAAGGAGAAGGCCATCATCGTGGAGTAAATGTAGCAATATGCAGAATAGAAGATAAAGTTCCAGAAATAGTCGACCTAGGATTAGGAGACAAGAAACGAACTGGAAATGACCAAAACCCCGAAGATGCAAACAAAGACAGTTATTCACACGTAGAAAAAGAAGAAACAGAAGAGCATAAGGGTATTGGAGTAAATCAGGGTGATGACATATATTTCCACAGCGTAGAAACGAGATTCGACGGCCATGAGGAAGGACAACAAATAGAAATAGTTAAATTGAGTGCTGAAAACCTAGCTCCGCTGAATCAAGGTTGCATCGCCAAGGTTCAGAATGTGGGTGAAGTGGAAAGTACAAGAGCGCCGGAAGAAGCCACTTCCCAATTGAAGGCAATAGAAATTGACAATCCTGTAATGAAGACCCAGTCAAAAAAATATCTTGACACATTATCTCCAGAGAATGATGAACATCAAAAGTGTAGTACCCACATGATAGAAGGTGCAACATGGGTTGAGAAGACAGGAATTGGAATAGAAACGCAAGAAGAACAAGAACCGGAAAGGCTTTGCAAAGTCGACACAACAGCTGGTTTAGAGGAAGATGAAATAGCAGCAACTGAACAAAATGTAATAATGGAAGAAGACAACACTGATTTGCAAAGTAGAGGGAACATAGCAATTGAAAATGAAGAGATGGAAGAAGAAAGTCATGACTTGGATTCTCTCTGTTCATCAACATTTGAAATATTGCACTTTCAAAATGTTTTTGGCATTTTTGCAGAGGATGATGATGATGATGACATAGACATTGGTTTGAACTTCAATGATCTATTTTATCAAAGACAATAAAGACGATTCACATGGGTTTCGAAGATCCCAGCATTGAAAAAATGAATCAAGAACCATGAATCAGGTGGAAACGAAACATTCATGTTATGTGAACGGTCTCAAGTTTCCACCTGCGCCAGCACTCGCTATTCATTGATAGATTGTTGATATTTGTTTCTGGGATATACAGCTACATAGGCCCCACAGTTATTTTTAAGATTTGTCGTGGCTTGATTTTAGCAATTTTGAGTGGTGGGATACATTTTTGTTTTACTATGTACATAAGTAATTATAGAAGGGATTATAAATATGTAATTACCGTTGAAGGACCGGCACGGGCGCGCGCAAAGCAAAACTCTTGAGCATTCCCACATAACTTTTATCTACTGTAGTTCCTTGACTTTGCCGACAATGAGTGCTCGACAAACAGCCATATCAGTATCTTCTGATGATGAACAAGATGATCCACAACAAGGAGGAGTGACAACAACGGCAACCTCTGCAGGGACTGTGGACTCATCTCAACAGCCTCCAAAGCCTCCTCCACGTCCTCCAAAGAGAGGTTCATCAACAGGTGCACCCGATGCTGGAATCGCAGGATCTGGTCAACAAACACAAACTCAAACTCAAGCATCATCTCAATCGACGAAATCTACAAATGCATCTTCACCAAACAATAACAGCAAGTCAAAGAAAGAAGTGACAACAGAAGAAGAGAAAGAACATCAACAATTGATTGAACAAATTAAAGACATCGCAAAACAGTTACGCGCTTCTGGACAAGAGAGTGCAAAATTAGCAAAGATTAAAGGTAACGAAGAAATGTTTCGTCGTTTGGATGAAGTCATGATCGAAATTGATGAACAATCCAACAAAGTATTGATTGCGATGAAAACTTCCAAATCCGTTTTACAAGATGCCAATCTTCTTTATCAAGCAATGGTGAATATCAATGAATACTTTCAAACAGTAAATAAAGCTCATTTCTTTACTTCTAAACATAAGTTAAAGTTGAATATGCAAAATCACTATCAGACATTGAGAGCCAGATTGACACAATTACTTACTGCAGTCTCCTTAGAATTATTAACCGCCAAACCACATGACGATGATGATTGTTTAAAGAAGAATCCTCATATTGCATCAGAATTGTATACAACAGGATTACACTATTTCTATGGTCAAGCAGGTAAACCAATGAATTATACTTTTGCATTTGAAAAATTTTCTGAATCAGCAGAATATGGTGATATTAACGCAATGATAATGTTATCAAAATGTTATTTAAATGCATGGGGATGTGAAGATAATGAGAAAGTTGCATGGAAATGGTTAGAACGTGCAGTGAAAGATAGTGATTTATCCAATAGTGGTGGACAAGCCAAGACTGAATATGCGACATGGATGATAAAATCATTAAAAGAAAAAAATAAACATGTTGTCAAAGATTTTGCTGCATTTTTAAAAGATAGTAAAAACGGACAACATTCTGGACGTATATTAGCAAATGCTGATAAACAATTACATATGCTAGTAGGTGGTGGTAGTGGAGGGAATGCAAGAAATAATACAAAGCGAAGTCAATCCGCTCCACAAAATGACGATGACGATGTTGAGACAGAATTTGATGATAATGAAGAAAAAGAAGATGATAATCGTCGTGGAAAAGGAAAAGATCGTGGAAAAAGTGAATCAAAACGTGGGAATGGTAGCAAGGGTCGTGGTAATAAGACCGAGGAAGATGATGAAGATGCTGATAACGATGCATTAGTCGCTTTATCGTATATAGAACAAGATTTACAATATACATTAGAATTATTATTACAAGCTGCAAGTGATGGACATATCGAAGCAAAAACACAATTAGGTTTATTTTATGAAGAATGTCAAGAAAATGAACAAGCAGCGAAATGGTATTCATTGGCAAGCAATCAAGGATGTAGTAAAGCCACGGTCCATCTCGCTGATCTAATCCTCTATGGCAAAGGTGGTTCATTCATTGGTTCCAAATCAAAAGCATTTTCATTATATACTATAGCAGCACGTAGTGGACATGCTGATGCATATAATGGTTTAGGATTATGTTATGAAAGTGGTATAGGAACTGATTTAAATCATGATACTGCAATACATTGTTATCGTTTAGGTGCTAAACAAGGTAGTCATAAAGCTATGTATAATTTAGGTTATTTATTAGTTAAAAATGCTATGGAAGTATTAGAAAATCTTGAAAAAGTACATGGAGCTAATGGTAATTCAAAGAAAGGGAAATCAGTATTTTTAAGTCCAGAATCTGATGGACAACCTCATCAAACGATATTAGATTCGACTTATTTAGTATTATATTCCAGTAAAGATGAAGAATTATATCAAGAAATGTATCGTAAAGTTGATAAAGCATTGAGAGAAGGTGTTCATTGGTTACGTGCTGCAGCAGAGAATAAGATTGATGATGCTGCATTTCAATTGGGTAGATTGTATGAACAGGTGAGCCCAAAACATTGAGCATGTAAATGATGATATGTTGACTCTCTCTCTCTCTCTTTCAGGGTCTCGGTG
>JACCEA011071650.1_pt1 | contig 17384 bp, 11 predicted proteins | sample 7449851 | NCBI WGS metagenome assembly JACCEA01 (sample SAMN15323453, study PRJNA562643) | freshwater metagenome | isolation source: river surface water | place: USA:Blue River Watershed | collected 2017-08-18
GTTTGAGTCAAGTTGCATTTGGCCGATGGACACCTATGCCAGCTGTAGGCAGTCTGATTAATGATTTGCATCGTGACAAAACAGGACAGCTTTGGATTGCGACTGAAGGTATGGGGCTGATTCGCCAAACTGTCGACGGTCGCTATCAACCCATTGCGACTCAACCTTCCCAAGTTGTCTATCGTGTACTTTCTGATGCAGACGGCCAGCTTTGGTTAGCTACCGATCAAGGGTTATTTCAGTACGACCTTGGAAAGCAACAATCACCACGTCGTATCGGCAGTGAGCAGGGGCTCCCCTCTGGTGCAGTCAATGTCTTAATCCGAGATCAGACAGATCAGTTGTTGGTGGGCACAGAGCATGGTTTATACCAGCAGCAGGGGGCGCAATTTGTTTTGGTCCACCCACAATTGGCCGAGAACTCCATTTCAGCGGTTATGAGAGACAGTCACAACGCTTTGTGGATTGGTACTGTGAATCATGGATTGTTTCGATTGACTGATTTGGGCCTCGAGCAAATCACTGTCGAACATGGTCTACCTAATAATCGGGTATTGGCTCTGTTTGAAGACCGAGAGGGCAGTATTTGGGTTGGCACCAACGGTGGTTTAATGCGACTTCGTGATACCCCTTTCACCACATTGACAATCGCCCAAGGACTCTCTGACAACTACGTTCGGACGGTACTTGAGCACAGTGATGGCAGTTTATGGATAGGATCAAGTAATGGCCTTGATCAGCAAGTTGGTGAGCAAATCAAGCAGTTACGGATGCCTAATGGGAACCCAGTCCCTTCGGTACTCAGTCTGGCGGAAGGTCCTGAAGGAGATATCTGGGTAGGAACTTATACCGCAGGTTTGTTGCGTTTTCGTAATAACCTGTTGATAGAACAATATTTAAGGAACCAAGGCCTTGGTTCAAATGAAGTACGTGCAATTTTCCCTATTTCTTCAACAGAGGTTTGGATCGGTACCTCGGGCGGTTTAACTCAACTGCAAGGCGCTACGCTGAAAAACTTCACGACACAAGATGGCTTACCCAGTCAATTCGTTTCGGCGCTGATGCGCCAAGCCGACGGCACCTTATGGATAGGAACGGGGAAAGGTTTAGCCAAGATGTTCGACGAAAAAATTGAAGTTGTGCCCTTAACTCGCTTTGATAACGCAGAATATATTTTTGCTTTTTTAAAGCTGCCGGACAGCCCCGACTTTTGGGTTGCATCCGACCGGGGCATGTTGTTCTTCAACAACGAAAAACAGGATCTAACCCTCATTGGTCGAGAACAAGGGCTCCCTTTTGACAAAGTCTTTAGTGTGTTGCGACAAGATCATCAATATTTTTGGCTCAGCAGCAATCGAGGAATATTAAGGATAGATCAACGAGATGTCCAAGCCGTCTTATTAGGGCAAGAACCTCGCCTCACCAATGTCGACTTGTTCGGTGAACCTGATGGCATGTTAAGTGCGCAGTGCAATGGCGGTTCGATGCCTGCTGCAGTTCGCCGCAAAGATGGTTCACTCTGGTTTGCCACAGCACAAGGCGCTGTGGCAATTGACCCGGTAGGATTAGCCGAATTTAGTTTAAGTACTCCTACTGTGGTTGTGCAGGGAATGACGGCAAATGGCGTTGTCATTGAGGATTTGCCGAGCTCAGTGACAAACAAGCCAGTCGCGAGCAATGAGTCTGAACTAGCGGAAATATTGAGTTTCGCTGCGGGGACTCGTCGCGTGACCTTTGATTTTGCTGGCTTAAGCTATTTAATGCCCTCTCGCATCGTGTATCGAACGCAGTTAATTGGTTTTGATGCAGACTGGATTGACCGGGGTAACTCCACGGATGCTGAATATACCAATTTGCAACCAGGTCATTATCAATTCATGGTGAGTGCTGCCTATCCTGATGGTCAATGGTCGCAGCCAGCCCTATTATCCTTTGAGATCCAACCGCATTTATGGCAACGCTTAGAATTCATCATATTACTGGTGATGTTTGTGTTTGCTATGATTTATGCGGCTTACCATCTAAGGATCATCCATTTACATCGACGTGAGCAGCAATTGGCTCTGTTGGTTTCTAGCCAGACCTCGGAATTACAAAAACAAACAGCGGCATTACAGCAATTGGTGATTGAAAAAACTCAGCTTGCAACTTTGTTACGCCAGCAATCGGAAGCCTTAGCGATCCAAGCCAATCATGATGGATTAACTGGCCTTGCCAATCGACGAGCTTTTGATGAGCGTTTATCTGAAGAGTTCGCTCGTGCCCAGCGCCTGCATCACAGTTTGTGCTTGGTCATGTTGGATATCGACTTTTTTAAACGGATCAACGACCAATGGTCGCATGGAGCAGGTGACCAGGTGCTCAAGCGCGTTGCTGACATTTTGACGCATGCGGTCAGTGAAGTTGATTTAGCGGCGCGTTGGGGCGGTGAAGAGTTTGTACTCTTGTTACCAGAAGCGAGCTTACAGCAAGGATTAGAGGTGGCTGAAAAGTTACGACAAACGCTGGTAGCTACTGATTTTTCTGATATCGCGCTCGGTTTAAAAGTGACTGCTAGTTTTGGCGTGGTAGATAACAGTGGGTATATTCACTATGAGAAAATGCTTTCTAAAGTCGATAGTTTATTGTACCAAGCCAAAAAACAAGGTCGTAATCAAGTGTGTAGCTAATCATGTTCGAAATTGCCGTTTAAGTCGGACGGCCTTATCAGACATCTATCCGAACATGCATTATTCAAGCGGATGGTGCTTTGATGCAAACAACTAAAGCATTGCCAGTATTGACTGCCAGCGGCACAATTTTTTCATAATCATGTGCCAATAGATGCACTTCAAAATAAGGGCTTAACAACTCGGTTAATTCAGCAAAACTGATCGCCACCATCGGATGCGCATCTTGCCACGTTTCAGTGAGATCTGCTGATGTCTTCACGATTTGCAATCTAAGTTGTTGTCTATCCCCATCCCCTTGATAAAACCAACCCGATTCAAAAGTAAAAAGGCTCCCTTCATGTTCTGTTTGATGACGCACAGTGGAGTGATTATCGATGAAGTCTTTATCTACCGCATTGAAGCAAAACACCCCCCCCGGATTTAATGCTTGATAGACTTGAGCAATACATGCTTTGAGTGCGCTAAGTTGGCCGCAATAATGTAATGAATAGAGGAAACAAGTGATGAGATCAACAGGCTCAGCAAGGGTAAAATCACAGATATTCTGATGACTAAACTGCGCTTTGGGACAGCGAATTTTTGCTAAATCTAACATCGGTTGATTGAGATCGAGCCCTATGCATTCATAGCCTTGCTGCAAAAAGTGGGCAATATGTGGTGCGGTGCCGCAGGCTAAATCCAGATGCCGCAGGCCGCCGTTCCCAAAAAATTGCTGAAGCCGAACAACGCCCAAACTTTGGGATTTATAGTCGATATCGCGACACATCAAATCATAATACTGGGATAAATCGTTATATAACGCGGTCGACATCAACAAAATCCTATGGGTTTAGTGGCGGCATGATAGCAAATCTAGCGGTTGCGGTAAATTTTCATGCTTTCGCTGGGTTGAGGTTTTGTTGCTAGGCCAAGCCCAGTAATGTGGTTGCTTTTGATCGGGAGGACTGATTAAAATCGGCGCGTTTTTGGCGGATGAGTTGGAGGTTCCGAAATGAATAAGAGTGCAATAACAAACTTAATCGCATTATTGGCGATGGCTTTAGGCTGGTCTTTGCAACAAGATTGGTTATGGCTGATGGGGTTATTTGCCTTTTCCGGCGCCATCACCAATTGGTTAGCTGTTCATATGCTATTTGAAAAAGTACCATTTCTTTACGGCTCAGGCGTGATCCCTGCGCGTTTTGAGGCTTTGAAGCAAGCCTTGCATCAATTGGTCATGGAGCAATTTTTTAGTGAGCAGCATTTGCAACGGTTGTTGCCGAGTGATACCGATGCAGCCAAATCGATGTTTGATTTAAAACCGGTGATTGCCAGCATCGACTTATCGCCTGCATTTGATGCATTGTTAGACACAGTCCAGAAATCCTCGTTAGGAGGCATGCTCGCGATGTTTGGCGGGGCGCAAATGTTATTCCCCCTGAAACAGCCATTCATCGAAAATTTGTCTGCTGCGCTGATCAATCTTGCCGAAGGTCCGGAGGTGCAAGCGCAAATTCGTGAGCAAATGCAGTCGGCTGATCAACAACAAAAAATCCAACACCAAATTTCAGCGCTGGTGTCAGCCCGTTTGGATGAATTAACCCCGCAACTGGTGAAAGAATTAATGCAACGCTTAATCGCCGAGCACTTAGGTTGGTTGGTCGTTTGGGGCGGTGTCTTTGGTGCTTTGATTGGCTTGGCTTCGTTTTTTATGGCGTTGACGGCTATCTAAGCCGAACAAATTATTATTCCAACAGCGCTGCATCAGCGGTCAATCTATTGCCGCTGCGCAGCTAAATAGCAGAGCTTAGCCTCATTCATTTGTTGGGAAACATCAAACCCATTCAAAAACTTTGCTAATCAGTAATTTGGCATCGAAAGGTTTGGTGATGAAATCGTTCATGCCGCTTGCTAAGCATTCTTGGTGAAAATCGGCCGTGGCATGAGCGGTTAACGCAATAATGGGAAGTTGCTGCCATTTTGCCTGCTGACGAATAATTTTAGTGGCGGCATATCCGTCCAACTTGGGCATGTGCACATCCATCAAAATGAGTTGATAGTCTTGTGCTTGCATCATCGCAATGGCTTGCTCGCCATCATTCGCGATGTCCACCGTAAAGCCAGCGTGCTGTAAAATAATTCGGGCTAAGGTTTGGTTGTAGCCATTATCTTCAACCACTAAGATTTTTCCGCGTTTTTTCTCTGTAGGATTTTTGTCAACTTCAGCCACGGCTTGATTCTGTGCGAATGGCGGTTGTGGCGCCTCCGCTTGATAACAACGGATTTTAAAACTGAAAGTACTGCCCAAGTTGGGAGTACTATGCACATAAATTTGCCCGCCCATTAGGCGAACTAAACGCTGCGCAATACTGAGACCTAGGCCAGTGCCGCCATACTTGCGGCTGGTTGAACTATCAGCCTGACTGAATGCTTGGAATAGGTTGTCGCATTGCTCTTGGCTTAAACCAATCCCAGAGTCTTTAACCGCGAATTGCAACCACAGTTCAGGGGTTCCTGTTGGCTGTACCGCGACTGAAGCCAAATCGACCATTAAAGTCACCCCTCCGGTATTGGTGAACTTGACGGCATTACTCAGTAAATTAATTAACACTTGGCTGAGTCGTAGCGGATCTCCAATCAGCCAAGAAGGGACTTGTGGATCTATGCTGAATTGGAGTTCTAAGCGTTTTTGTCGCGCTTGTTCGATAAATAAATCTTTGGTTTCTTGCAGGGTATCTTGTAATTTAAAACGGACCTGCTCTAGTTCTAATTTGCCAGCTTCAACTTTCGAGAAATCGAGAATATCATTGATAATACTTAATAAAATTTTACTGGAAGAGGTGATTTTGCTTAAGTAAAGTTGCTGCTCTGAAAAGACTTCGCTGTTTTGCGCCAGTTGTGCAAAGCCGATAATTGCATTCATCGGTGTGCGAATTTCATGGCTCATATTGGCTAAAAATTCACTTTTAGCGATAGCCGCAGCTTCTGCTTTTGTTTTAGCTTGTTCCAATTTCTGCATTGTTTCTTCTAAATGCCGTGTGCGCTCTAACACCAACTCTTCTAATTGACTGTTTTCTTGCAACACCGGTTTTAAGCGGAATTTGATGACTTGCCGTATGAGCACCGCTACCAGCAGTAAATAACCTAAATAAGCCCACCATTGTTGATACCAAGGGGCAGCAATGACGAAATGGAGTGGGATTGCTTCACTCACATCGCCATAGGCATTTTTATAACGAAGCTTAAACTGGTACTGACCTGGCTCAAGGTTGGTGTAGTCCTGATAGCTTTCTTGATGCCAATCCGACCAATCGCGATCGTAGCCCACTAATTGGGCTTGGAATTGGTTGGTATCTAGATGCCCATAACGTGGCACAGCATATTCAATCCTTAATGAGTTCTGGCTAAAGCCGAGTTTCAATAAAGAGAGTGCGCCACCATTAAAATGAATTTGTTTGTCACGCGAACTTACTTTGCGGATCAGTGGTAGATTCGCTTGGTCATTTAAGTTTAATTTCGACGGATCGAAGCGAAAGATCCCCTCCGCGCCACCAAACCAAACGATATTGTCTGGTTCAATCAGGATTTCATCCAAAGGGGTATCGGCCAGTGGATAGAGTGGGGCGCTGGTCCAACGATATTCGCTCTGGTCTGAAGTAACCGGTTCCGCCGCACCTGCTTGACGAGCCCCTGTTTGATTACTCCAATTGAGCATCCAAATTCGTCCCATTGGATCGGCGCTGGGAGAACGGATCCATGGCGCATCTGGAAATGTTTTGGCAAAAATTGGCTCGGGCTCAAAGCTTTGCAAGGTCGGATTAAATTGATAAAAACCGCGGACTGTTGCAATCAACATCCGGCCATTAATTGAGTGAACTGAATTTCGGTTATCACTGGGCAAACCTTGCATCTCACCAAAATGTGCAATATTTGGTGCGGTTTCAGGCGTTTCGCCAAAACTGACATGGTACAAACCATGGGCCAAGGTACCAAGCCAAAGCGAACCGTCGTTTTCTTGATAAATACTATTCACATTGCCCTCAATGCCGGTAATGGAGGGCTGCGTTTGCCAGCGTTGGCCATCCCAAAGGATACTGGTCAGCCCCATCTGAAGGCCCAGCCAGAATCGGTTCGGATTTTGATTATCTTGGCTCAACACTTTTGCAGGCACTTCAGTAGCGACCGCTAAATCAAGTTCATTATTTTGGTAAGTGAATATGCCTTTGTTGTTGGCAATCAACAGCTGATCTTTGAAAGTGCTGAAATCCCAAGTCTGATTATTGACCTGTGGTAATTGTCGAAAAAAGGCGGGGGCACTGCCGTTGGCTTCGAGGCTGAAAATCCCTAAACTGGTGCCTACAAATAAGGTCCTTTGGTGTCGGTAAAGTGATAAAACGTTGCCTTTTAGCCCCATCACATGATTGAACAGCGAAATTGATGAAGAGGCTTCGACGCGAGCCAAGCCATGATCGAGCGCTAACCATAGTCCTTGTTGTTGGTCAGCCATCAGAGCTCTGACATTATCATCCAGCATGCCAGAAGCTTTGTTAAAATGCCCTTCGATTTGCCCTGCCTGATTGAGTAAAAAAACGCCATCCCGGACAGTGCCAATAGCAATATTGCCATCTTTGAGGGCTGTGCTGTTATAAATTAGGGCTTGATTTAGACGTTCTGCAGCGGGCATTTGCCATGGGCTGAGTTTATTTTGTTCAAGGATAAAAAAACCAGCATCTCTGCTACCTAATAAAAAACTGTCGGCTCCCCATTTTTCCATAATGAATAAGCTTTTATCAGCTAGGAGTTCGGTGCCATCGACTAACTTTAAACGGGTCCCGTCGAACTCAAGCAACCCTGTATGTTGCTCTTTCACGAAAACTCTATCTTCGATATTAAATGCTTTTAAAAATGCGGAATCAGTGGTCCAACTGCGAACTTCTTGATCATTGAGCAAAAAAATGTAGGAGCGAGCAACAAACAGGACGCCATGCTCGGTGACAAACGTTTGGCGGATATCCTGAAAGTTGCGATAGGCTGCTGGAATACGATTGAGCCACGAAACAAAAACTGGGCCTTTTGGCGCTGTTTTATCGATATACCCTAAATCACCTTTGGCGCCAACATAAATTCGATTATCGGCGCCAAGTGCTAATGAACGAACAACAGATTGATTGGTGGTGGCGAAGGTTCGCCAATGTACGCCATCAAATTCCAGTACACCGACGTTATTGCCGACATAAATCAGGCCATCTTTATCTTGCAATAAAGCCCAGTTTTGGGTTCCGCCATTGTAGTCTTTGGGTTTGAAGTTTTTTAATAGCGGTAGGCCATGTTCTACCGCGAATGAATTGGGTGAGAACCAAAAAATCAGCGAGAGGAAGCAAAAAAACGCCAGTTTCACTGCGCGAAGGTAGGTATAAAACAAAGCTGCAGTTCCTTGCACGCGAGTCCCTCTGAAGCAAAATGGCCGATGATTGGTTAAAGCTACCTGACATCGGCCATTTGGTCAATTGATGTAAATATTGTTACTTTTCTTTAGTGATTTTATCTAAATAACCCATGATAAATGCCGAAATTACAAAAGTAATATGGATAAGCAAGTACCACATGATTTTGTCATTCGGGATATTTTGGGTATCCATAAAAACTTTTAACAAATGAATCGACGAAATCGCAACAATTGAAGCTGCCACTTTATTTTTTAAACTGTTGGAGTCCACTTTACCAAGCCAGCCCAGTTTCTCTTGGTTTTCGTCAACATCCAACCGGCTCACGAAGTTTTCATAACCGGAGAACATGACCATCACCACTAAGCCACCGACCAATGCTAAATCAACGAGCGATAAAATAGTGAGGATGAGGTCAGCTTCTTTAATCGTCAACAGCTGAGGAAGGATATGGAAAACCTCAACGAAAAATTTCACACCCAAGGCGAACAACACCAGACTCAACCCCAAGTAAACGGGGGCCATGATCCAGCGGCTGGCATACATCAATTTTTCTAGTAACTTTTCCATCAAAAAAATCCTAACAACCAAGCAATCTGGCTCGAAATAAGGGTTACGCAGTTAATTTTCAAGCAACAGTGATTTTTTCTTTGCTCGAGGGACTGTTTTTTCATGCGATTTGTCGCACAATGCGCTAGTTTCAAGTGGCCAGTTTACACTGGAATTTAGTTTTCTGTCAGGGTTGGGAAGGATCTTCCAATGAAATTAAAAGTTGTTGCTTTGGGTTTATTAGTCAGTTTTAGCAGTATTGCCGATGAGGGCATGTGGCAACCTCATCAATTACCAGAATTAGAAGCCGTCTTAAAAAGCAAAGGTTTAGCCATTGATGCTGCGAGTATTGCCAATCTAACCGCATTTCCGATGAACGCTGTGATTAGTTTAGGCGGTTGCACCGCGTCTTTTGTTTCGCCGCAAGGGTTGGCTGTGACCAATCACCACTGTGCATTCAACAGCATTGCTCATAACTCAACGCCTGAAAACAACATCTTAAAAAATGGCTTTTTAGCAAAGACTTTTGAACAAGAAGTGCCGGCAGCTCCTGGCAGTAAAATGTGGCTGACCGAAAATGTCAGTAATGTCACTCGGCAGATCCAACAAGAATTAACCCCACAATTGCGTGGCAAAGCGCGTTTTGATGCCATTGAGCAAATTCGCAAACAAATCGTCGCGGAATGCGAAGCAACGCCAGGTTATCGTTGTGAAGTCTACAGCTTTCATGGTGGACTCGAATATTACTTGATGAAACAACTGGAAATCCGTGATGTGCGCTTAGTGCATGCGCCTGCTTTATCGGTAGGTAATTTTGGTGGCGACATCGACAACTGGATGTGGCCGCGCCACACCGGTGATTATTCATTCTTCCGTGCTTATGTCGGCAAAGATGGCAAACCTGCTGAATATAATGTAGAGAACGTGCCTTTTGTGCCGCCTTCATATTTGAAAGTGTCCGCCAAAGGCGTGCAAGAAAATGATTTCGTCATGGTGATTGGTTATCCAGGTCGCACCAATCGGTATGAATTAGCACCAGAAGTTGCCAATAAATTTGCAGTGCGTTTGCCCCGCGAAAAAACCTACCGCCAAGAGACAATTGCACTCATTGAAAAATATGCGCCAGAAGGCAGTGATAGCCGCCTCAAATATGAGTCAATTTTGGCTGGACTTGCCAACTATGCGAAAAACTTCGATGGCATGATCGCGGGTTATCAACAGGGGGATTTACAACAGCGCAAAGATAATTTTTATGCCGAGATGCAACGTTGGATTAAGGCCGAACCCGCTCGGAAAGTAAAATATCAGCCCGTTTTTAAAGAAATGGAGCTGATTATTAAAGCCGATATTGCCAAGCAAGAACGTGATATTGTGCTGGGTTATTTTGCCAATGCGCAATTATTCCGTACCGCGCGTCGCCTCTATCGTTTGTCAGTCGAGCAGCAGAAGCCCGATGAAGAACGTGAACGCGGCTTCCAAATTCGTGATGAAGACAGACAAAAATCTGCCTTAAAACGGATGAGTCGCAGCTATGAACCCAGCGTTGATTTAGAAATTGCCCTGCATTTCTTGGAAAAGTATCACGCCTTACCGTCAGAGCAAAAGATTGCAGCATTTGATCAATATTTTGGTTTAGGTGAGCAATTTGATGCGGCTGCGGTCCGTGAAAAATTGTCAGCCATTTATGCCAATACCAAACTGAATGATGAAGTGGAGCGTTTAGCTTGGTTGGGGAAAACCCCCGAAGATTTTAAAAACAGCCAAGATCCAGCCATTCAATTCGCGGTCGCTATGTTTGCCGATGACATGCAAGAAGAGAGTGCTGAAAAAGAACGCTTGGGCAAATTGACACAAGTCCTGCCCAAAGTGATGGATGCGATTATTCAATACAATAAATCTCTGGGTAAACCGGTTTATGCCGATGCGAATAGCACATTGCGTGTGACCTATGGCACTGTGCAAGGCTATCAACCGCGTGATGGCGTATTCCACACTCCGTTTACGACGATTGCCGGTTTAAAAGCGAAAATTACCAGTGCTGAACCTTTTGATGCTCCAAAAGTTCAGCAAGATGCTATCGCAAAAGCTGATTTTGCGGGTTATTTACAGCCACAACTGCAGACGTTACCCGTGAACTTCTTAAGTAACGTGGACACAACTGGCGGTAATTCGGGCTCTCCCACTTTAAATGGCAATGCTGAATTAGTAGGTTTGCTCTTTGATGGTGTGATTGAAGGCTTGTTAGGGGATGTTGATTACGATACCAAACTCAATCGTTCAATCCATGTCGACAGCCGTTACATGCTGTGGCAAATGGAAAAAGTGGATGGTGCCGCTAATTTGGTGAAAGAGATGACAGTGGTGCGTTAATGCTAACTATCACGTAATAAAAAAGCGCCTGATGGCGCTTTTTTATTGTCCATTTCAAACCACTTTCTTTCGAGGTGGTTTTTTCTTGCAAAAAGCATCCCCATCTAGCAGTAGATTGATTGGATTTGTCAAAGGAATACTCAAGTTGCAATGCTGCTGCATTTAAATTAGCAGCCAATCTAGTTTTTCAGTATTATGAGCAGCTTAACTAGGCAGGGTTGTATGCAGATTGATCAAGCTTTATTGAGCTCGTTATTAGTGAAAGCGTCAGAGTCCGAGCGCAGACGCACTTTTTTGAATTTACATCAATCTTTTGCAGAACCTGTGCAGCGAGTACTCATCGCCATGTTGGCCGATAGTTATGTGGTGCCTCACCAACACCCATGCGCTGGTCAATTTGAATTATTTATGGTGCTTGCCGGTGAAATCGATTTGATTGAGTTTTCTGACGACGGCAGGGTACGCTCACGACAAACTATCGGTGCTGGCATGTCGCAGGTTGGCGTCGAATTGCCACCAGGGGTCTGGCATTCCATCGTTGCTAAGGGGGAAGGCGCGGTCTTTATGGAAATTAAAGCAGGCCCCTTTGATCCGACTGCACCACGGCATTTTGCCAAGTTTGCGCCAGAGGAAAAAAGCCAACTCGCTCCCCTTTATTTGCAGTGGTTAAAATCAGCGGCGGTGGGGGAGTGTTTTGCTCAGTAGTTTTTGCAAAGTAATGTTTTGCATTCGTTCGTTGGGATTTGGAGTTAAACGTTGAAATTACAGTTAATTGTGCGACGTGCACCGTTCGTTTCAGGCAATCATTGGTTGAACCAAGCGTGGCAATTATTTCGGCTACATCCTGGTTTGATGATTGGCATGAATACTTTTATTGTCTTCACTTCGATTGCGGCAGCAGTTATCCCTGTGATTGGGGTGCTGTTGTTTTTTGTTCTGCCATTTTTACAATCAGGTTTTTATGCCGCTTTAGTGGCCGCGCAGCAGCAGAAACCTGTCAATTTTGATCTGTTGTTTAGTGCTTTTAAGATCCCTGAACTGCGGGCGCCATTTATGACCATGGCCGCCGCCCAAATTTTATGTTCATTGCCTCAGATGTATTTCACCAATCAAATCGTCACTAATTTTGAGGCGGGCAATGTTGCCATGCTGGATGTTCTCGCGGCTGTCGCACTTCATATGATCAATTTAATGCTATTTGCTTTTGCTGTACCCATTATTTATTTTTTGCGGGAAAAACGCTTATTACCTGTTGTGCAGTCGAGTCTGACTGCATGTTGGCGCAATGTGTTGCCGTTAAGTTGGTATTTTCTGTTAGTCACAACGATGTTGTTTGGCGCTATAATCCTCATCAGTTTATTAAGTAGTATGCTGCCGTTTGCCCAGATTTTGATAGTCCCTGTGATGCTGGTGGTGATGGCAGTCAATAGCATTGCGATGTTTTTGGCATTTACCGAAATTTTTGCGCTGATCATGACCAAAGAACAACCCAGCCAAATGTTTGAGGTTTAGGGTGCAAGACTCCGCGCTTTCTATTGCAGAGTTAAAATCCGCCGCGATTGAGTATCTTTCGCGACGAGAACATAGTGTGCGGGAGTTGCAAGAAAAATTAGTGCACAAGGGTGGCCAACTTGGCGATGTGCAAGTGGTGATTGCTTGGTGCCAGCAACAGAATTATCAAAGTGAAGAGCGATTTTGCCAGTTGTTAGTTCGCACTAAGCTGCACAAGGGCTATGGCCCTGTGTGGATTAGCCAAGCCGCGCGTCAACATGGTTTAGCCCCAGAGCTGATAAAAAACGCTTTACAAGATGACAGTATCGATTGGTTTGCACTGGCGAAAGTGCAGTACCAGAAAAAGTTTGGGGATGCGCCATGGGCGACTTACCCGGAGAAACAAAAACGAATGGCTTATCTGCTAAGACGGGGTTTTAACAGTGAGCAAATTCGTGAAGCTTTACAACATTCAGACAGTTAGGATCAAACCATCATGTACATGACCTCAGCGCAGTTGCGCACTGCTTTTCTGGAGTTCTTTGCCAGTAAAGGCCATCAAATCGTCGCAAGTAGTTCACTGATCCCAGGCAACGATCCCACGCTGTTATTTACCAACGCGGGGATGGTGCAATTTAAAGACGTATTTCTTGGTCAAGACAAACGTAGCTATAACCGTGCCGTAACTGCCCAGCGTTGTGTCCGTGCCGGCGGTAAGCACAACGATTTAGAAAACGTCGGTTACACAGCACGCCACCACACTTTCTTCGAAATGTTAGGCAATTTCAGTTTTGGCGATTATTTCAAAGAGGATGCTATCGCCTACGCTTGGGAATTTTTAACAGAAGTGGTGAAGTTACCGAAAGAAAAGCTGTGGATCACCGTCTACGCCACTGATGATGAAGCTTTTGATATCTGGACGCAAAAAATTGGCGTGCCTAAAGAGCGTGCCATTCGGATTGGCGACAATAAAGGTGCACCGTTTGCCTCAGATAATTTCTGGGCAATGGGGGACACGGGTCCTTGTGGTCCATGTACTGAAATTTTCTATGATCATGGCGAGCACATTTGGGGTGGCCCACCGGGTTCACCGGAAGAAGATGGCGACCGTTTCATTGAGATTTGGAACAACGTTTTCATGCAGTTCAACCGTCATGCTGATGGCCGCATGGAACCCTTGCCAAAACCTAGCGTTGATACGGGGATGGGGTTGGAGCGGATTGCAGCGATTCTGCAAAACGTGCATAGCAATTATGAAATTGACACCTTCCAAGGCTTAATTAAAGCGGCGGCTGAAGTAACAGGCACGACAGATTTAGATAATAAATCACTGCGAGTTATTGCTGACCACATTCGCTCATGTTCTTTCTTAGTTGCCGACGGTGTGATGCCTTCAAACGAAGGTCGTGGCTATGTGTTACGTCGGATCATCCGTCGTGCCGTTCGTCATGGCAACCAACTCGGTGCTAAGGGCGTGTTCTTCAGTAAACTTGTTGCTGAACTTGCCAATCAAATGGGGCAAGCCTATCCAGAGCTGATTGAAAAACAAGCCGTGATTGAAAAAGTATTACGGATGGAAGAAGAGCAGTTTGGTAAAACCTTGGAGCGAGGTCTGTTATTATTGCAAGACGCTTTGGCCCAGTTAGGTGATGCCAAAGAAATTCCTGGCGATGTCGTCTTCAAACTTTACGACACCTACGGTTTCCCAGTCGATTTAACCAACGATGTGGCGCGTGAGCGTGGCTTCACTGTCGACCAAGCTGGCTTCGATGCAGCGATGGAAGCACAGCGCAAGCGGGCGCAAGCGGCTTCAGGATTTGGGCAAGACTACAATCAAACGCTGACTTCTGCAGTGGTTACCGATTTTAAAGGTTATAGCGAAACGTCAGTGACAGCGACCGTGGTAGAAATTATCCGTGATGGTGAAAAAACGGATTCTATCATCGACGGACAAACTGCCTTAGTTGTGCTGGATAATACTGCATTTTACGCAGAGTCGGGTGGTCAAGTCGGCGATACTGGCGCGTTGAAGCTGGTTTCTGGTGCAGTCTTTACCGTGACTGACACGGTGAAAATTGGTAAAGCCTTTGCACATAAAGGCATGATCACCGGGACGCTAACAGTGGGCGAGCAGGTCGAGGCCGTGATCGATGTTGAGCGTCGCGAAGCAGTGCGGAAAAATCACTCGGCGACTCACTTATTGCATGCCGCACTTCGCACTGTGCTTGGCGAGCACGTTGTGCAAAAAGGTTCTTTAGTAGGACCAGAACGTCTACGTTTTGACTTTGCCCATTTTGAAGCGGTTAAAGCGGATGAAATTCGCCAAATCGAGCAGTTGGTCAATGCCCAAATTCAAGCAAACCATGAAGTAACTACGCGTTTAATGAATTTAGAAGCCGCCAAAGCCGCTGGTGCGATGGCATTATTCGGCGAGAAGTATGACGATGACGTCCGTGTCTTGGCGATGGGCGATTTCTCAATTGAACTCTGTGGCGGTACGCACGTGCAACGCACTGGCGACATTGGCTTATTCAAAATTGTGGTCGAGAGCGGGATCGCTGCAGGTGTGCGCCGGATCGAGGCAGTCACAGGTGCGGGCGCTTTAACCTACCTGCATAAACTTGAGCAACAAGCGCAACAAGTCGCTAGCCTGCTCAAAGGCGATGTCATGTCGATTGCAGATCGCGTGTTGCAGAGCTTAGATCGCAGCAAAGCTTTAGAAAAAGAGCTGGAGCAACTCAAAGCCAAAGTGGCAAGTGCCGCCGGCGCTTCATTATTGGATAAAGCTGTCACCATCAACAATACCAAGGTCTTAATTGCTGATTTACCAGGTGCTGATGCGAAAGCGTTCCGCACTATGGTGGATGAACTCAAAGTCAAAATCGGCTCAGGCGTGATCCTACTCGCCACTGTCACTGATGACAAAGTCAGTTTGATTGCCGGCGTCACCAAAGACTTAACCGACAAAGTGAATGCTGGCCAATTTGTCGGTTGGGCAGCTGAACAAGTCGGTGGTAAAGGGGGCGGTAAGCCTGATCTAGCGCAAGCGGGCGGCACTAACCCGGCAGCTTTAGCGGCAGTTCTCACTGCAGCGCAAGATTACTTAGCGGCGAAGTTATAACCAGTGGCTTTATTGGTGCAAAAATTTGGTGGCACTTCAGTGGGATCGACCGATCGCATTGAAGCTGTCGCTGAATTAATTATTCGCTCTGTGCAAGCTGGCCATAAGGTGATTGCTGTCGTTTCAGCGATGGCAGGGGAAACCAATCGCTTGCTTGGGTTGGCTCAGCAAATTGATCCCAGAGCTGCCAGTAGAGAACTTGATGTGCTAGCAGCCACCGGCGAACAAGTGACTATTGCGCTGTTGGCAATGGCCTTGATTAAACGTGGCTATCCTGCGGTTTCATTGCTGGCCGATCAAATCAGTATCAATACCGATAATAAATTTGGCAAAGCACGGATCCTTTCTGTTGATAGCGCTCGGCTTGCCGCTGAGCTTGAACAAGGTCACATTGTGGTTGCCGCAGGCTTTCAGGGCCGCGATTTCGAAGGCAATGTCACGACTTTAGGGCGAGGTGGCTCCGACACTTCAGCGGTGGCAATCGCCGCAGCAGTGAAAGCTGATGAATGTCAGATATTTACCGATGTTGATGGGGTCTACAGCATCGACCCTCGCATTTGTTCCGGGGCTAAACGTTTGCCGTATATTCCATTTAATGACATGTTGGAATTGGCCAGTTTAGGCGCCAAAGTGCTGCATTCTCGCTCAGTGGAATATGCGGGACGTTTTCAAGTGCCACTGCGGGTGTTATCGACATTTCGTCCTGATGCTGGGACTTTGATGGTTTTTGAGGATATTCCGATGCAAATGCCCGTTATTTCTGGGATCGCCTGTCAACATGGTGTGACATTTATTGAATGTTCGGGCTTAACTGCAAGCAGTCTCACGCAACTGATGCAAAGTCTCGCTAAGTTAAATGTTGAAGCGGATATGGTGCAACAACAAGGGACCTGGCCAAACGATTTAAAGTTATGCTGGACAGTAGCTGATACAGATTGGCCTTTAGTCGCGGATGAATTAAACGATTTAGCAAAAAATAACCTGTTGAAATTTGAACGAAATCAACAGAACCTTGCTAAACTATCAGTCATTGGTTCAGGCATTAAATCTCAGCCGGATCTCGTTGCTAAGATTTTTACAGTGCTCGAACAAATGAATATTCAAATTTGGTTGGTGACCCAAGCGGAAACTCGCTTTTCAGTATTAATGCCGCCAGAATTGATTGAAAGTGTTGCTGCCCGTTTGCACCAGTCTTTGGTGACTGTTGAAAATTAACAGTTGGAATTTCATAAATTTCAATGCTGGGTTATGATTAACACAATGGACGCGAGGGAATTTAGGCTGAGCGTCGTATTTTTAGCTGGAAACAAAGGATAGGAGCAAACGAATGCTTATTTTAACCCGTCGTGTTGGTGAGACATTAATGATTGGTGACGAAGTGACTGTCACAGTGTTAGGCGTTAAAGGGAATCAGGTTCGCATTGGTGTGAATGCGCCAAAAGAAGTTTCTGTTCACCGTGAAGAAATCTACATGCGTATCCAAGCAGAGAAAGGCACTCCTGACCAATATGGTCAAGATGACGATCAATAATTGGATTGACGCTAAGTAATTGTTTCAGTTGTTTGTTGTATGTTTAATGCTCGGTTGTGTGATTTATTGCACAAATTGTTTAAAAGGTCGGCAAACGAACCTTCCAGCTCGAAAAAATGTTTGACTTATTTTCCTGAGACATTAATATACGCACCGCAACGTAGCGCGGAGAGATGGCCGAGTGGCTGAAGGCGCACCCCTGCTAAGGGTGTATAGGGGAAACTCTA
>JACCEA010336640.1_pt1 | contig 17371 bp, 13 predicted proteins | sample 7449851 | NCBI WGS metagenome assembly JACCEA01 (sample SAMN15323453, study PRJNA562643) | freshwater metagenome | isolation source: river surface water | place: USA:Blue River Watershed | collected 2017-08-18
AGCAAGCCATAAAGCAGCGCCAGGGCACTGGTAAAGCCCAATGCACGCACGATGCTTTGCAATACATAACTGACGTAGAAGCCGATCAAACCGATACAGGCGCTGGCAGAAATAATATAGGCGAGCGAAAAACCCATATGTTCCGATAAGGAAATTAATAGCAAATAGAAAAATGCCAGCGCCAGGCCAACCAAAGCGTATTGGATGGGGTGTACTTGCAGACGCTTTAAAATTTCAAACAGGAAAAATCCCGCGAAGGTGAGCGCTATAAAAAGCAGCGCATATTTAATCGCACGGTCACTTTTTACGTAGTGATTAATCGGGTCAATTAAATTCACACCGAACTGACTTTGTTCAAAGCTATTGCATTCACGATTGCTGACACAGCGATAAAACTGTTCTGCCATATTGGTGGAGAAATAGCTGGTTTGCCAGCGTGCGGTAAATCCGGTTTGGTGGATGCTGTGTTCAATTGGTAAATAGTTGCCAATAAAGCTGGGGTGTGGCCAATCGGATCGCATACTCACGTGTGTTTCTTTACCCAGCGGTACCAGGTTAAATTGGCTGGTGCCTTTTAATTGCAAGGGAAGCGAAAAGGTATAATTTTTTCCCGCGTCAATATTGGCGAGTTTTACATGTACACCATTGCCCAACAGCGATAGTTGGCTGCCGGGCTCGGCGTTGAAGCTGGCTTGATTCCATTGCAAGGTCAGTGAGTTGTCTATACCGCGAATATCGCTTATCCCCAGCGCGACATAAGCGGGCTGTAATTGGTAATCAACAATCGCATCGCCTAAGCCAAAATTTTCCGGTATCGAAAATTTCCCATCAATTTTATTTTTCGTGTGATAAAGGTGCGCGCCATAAATGCCGAGCTTGCGCATCTCCGTGGACATGTCGGAATCTACCCGTAACAGTTCGGGTAAAAAGTACAACTCTCCCTTTACTTGCCGCTCCTCCATGATGCGCTCCTTGTTTTCATTCAGGTGCGCGTAACGTTCGGTTTTTATGTAGGGCACTACTAATACCGGGCCGGTGAGGGTTTGACTGTAGCTGGAGTTTTTGGCGATCTCTTGCACTACTTGCTCACTGTAGCGCTGACGTTCATCGATGGAGTTACCAATCATCCCGACGGGAATCAGCAACAGGAGTATCAATACCCCAATGGTCATTAATTTAAAGAGTAGTGGCTTTTTCATAAGGTTCTCCCTGTGGATTTGGTGAACCTATGGTCGCAGCTCTCTGTGGGGGTTATATGGGAGTAATGTGGTGTTTATGTGGAGTTGGCCAATTAGCCTTGTTTGGGAAACTCCAGTCGTGCACAAACCCCGCTGGATGTATTGAGCAGTTGCAGTTGGCCCTGGTGCAGATTCATTACTTCCTGCACTAAGCTCAGGCCGAGCCCGGTGCTTTTGCGGCCAGTAGTGGGGCGGGGCAGCGAGAAGAAGCGCTCGGTCAGACGCGGCATTGCGTAGTCGGGAATGGGCTCGCCCTGATTGGTGATACGCATTACCCAGTGCTGATCCTGTCGCTCTACGGTAATCAGGATTTGGCCTGCGACTGGTGTAAAATCCAGCGCGTTATCGAGCAGGTTTAATAATGCCTGCTCGATTAAAAATTTTTCGCCGTAAATTTCGGCGTGTTCATCCAGCGATAATTGCAGTTGAATTTTTTGCTGTGCAATGCGCGCTGCACGCGTATTTAACAGTGATTCAATCAAGTGTTTGAGCGAGATGATGACAGGCGAGTGTAAACTTTGCTGTTGTTCAACTAACGCGAGGTTTAATAAGCGTTCTATCAACTGCTGCAAACGCAGGCTTTCAGATTCAATATTGGCCAGAAATTTTTGCTGTTGCGCTTCGCTCATGGGGGATTGCAATAATTCACTCGCTGCGCGAATTCCGGCGAGCGGACTTTTTAATTCGTGGGTCAGGGTTTGTACGTACTGTTCAATGTAGGCCTTGCCGTCCAATTGGTTGCGCATAGATTCTAATGCATGTGCCAATTGTCCCAGTTCGCCACTGTGGATCAAACCCGGCGTTAACACCGCGCGCTGGCCCTGACTGACGTTGAGCGCGTATTCGCGCAAGCGGCGCAGTTCGCGGCTAAACCACCAAGAGAAAATCGCTCCGGAAATTAGCCCCAATAAAATTAGCCCTGCACCCAATAATCCAAGCCGGCGTTGGGTGCGATCTATGTAGGGTTGCAAACTGCGATTGGGTTTGGCAACGGATACCACACCAATAATTTTTCCTGCGTGAGTAATAGGCGCTGCCACATACATAATGCTGGAATTTTCATCGCCCTGTGTTTCCAGTGTGGAGCGTGCACCGTATTTTCCCTGCAAGGTGAGCAGCACATCGTTCCAGCGCGAATAGTCTTGCCCCACCGCAATATTGCTGGAATCCAGCAGCACTATGCCTTTGTCATCGGTGACATAAATACGGTGATTCACTTGCTGCTTACTGACTCCCCAAATAGTCGCATTGGGTTGGCGCTGACCGTAAGCCTGCAATATTTCGTTAATTCGCGGCGATTGTAACTGATTAGTGAGCAGTGGCTCGCGCAAAAACTCGGCCAGCAAGTTGGCAGTGTCTACTAAGGTTTCTTCTGTGGATTGACGTACGCCGGGGCGAATTTCATCCATCACAGTGCGCAAAACAAAATAGCTGCAAAGCGCAACAAAGAGCAGGTAAACAATAAATATCCGCAGACTAAGGCTCATATTTTTTCACTGCATGCGTTATTGGCGCGTATCTGGTTGGTAAGCATATCCAAAGCCGCGCTGGGTTTTTATTGGCTCAGCGTCGGGGGCGATTGCACGCAATTTAGCGCGCAGGGTTTTGATATGCCCGTCGATATTTCGGTCATAACCCGCGTCGGGATTAATGCCCAACGCATCCAATAATTGATCTCGACTAAACACCCGGCCGGGTTGTGCAACCAGCGTTTGCAGCAGGGAAAATTCCAGGCGAGTGAGTGTTAGCGGCTGTTGCTGGTAGCTGATTAATTTGCGGTCGTTGTCGATAATAAATTCGCGTGTATTAATAAGTGTATTCACAGTAGCGGTTTGGTCCGCAGCGCCAGCACTGGGAGTTGAAACAGTTTCAGGTACTGTAACTACGCGAGTGCGTTTTAGAATTGCCTTAACGCGTGCAGCTAGCTCGCGTGGACTAAATGGTTTTACCACATAATCGTCCGCACCGATTTCCAGCCCTACAACACGATCCAGTTCGGCGCCGCGCGCGGTTAAAAAAATCACCGGCACTTCGGAAAATTTGCGCAGCTGTTTGCACGCCTCAAACCCGGTCATATCCGGCAGGCCCACATCCATCACCACCAAATCCACCGGTGTGGTTTGCAAATAGGCCAGCGCCTTACCCGCGAGTGTTTCCCAGTGGGTGGTGAAACTCTCGGCTTGCAGAACAAACACCAGGCTTTCCGCAATGGAGGGCTCGTCTTCCAAAATTAATATGTGGGGCATAACACAAGGTTCCTGCTTTTTAACGCATGTTAAGGCTTTGTTCTTGGGCTGGGCAAGTTGTCTGCGACTGTTACAATGCGGGCCAATCAGCTGTTGGAGGTAATCTCTATGAGTTCAAATCCTGTTAGTTCTTCATATCCCAAGCCCATTCTTGTTTTACTTGCGGGCAGAACTTTTCCCGAGATCAGTCAAGCTGATGGTGATTTTGATGATTGGATTGCACACGGACTGGGTGAGCAGTGTTTAGTGATGCGGATGGATGCGCGTGAAGCGGAAGACTTACCTGAACTCTCAGGAATCGCCGGTGTGGTAGTGAGTGGTTCCCACGCGATGGTGAGTGAGCGTTTGCCGTGGAGTGAGCGTTTGGCGCAGTGGTTGAAATCCTGCGTGGATGAAAGTGTACCCGTGTTGGGTATTTGTTATGGGCATCAACTATTAGCCCATGGGTGCGGTGGTTTTGTGGATTATCATCCAGAGGGTATCGAAATAGGCACTCGAACTATTCAGTTAACTGAATCTGCCCGGCAGGATTTATTGTTCGCAAATATGCCTGACGCATTTCCTGCGCAATTGGTTCACTCACAATCAGTGCGCGAACTTCCTAACGGTGCAGTATTGCTTGCGCGTGGTGAGCACGAATCCCATCAGGCATATCGGGTCGGCCAGTGTGCATGGGGTGTGCAGTTTCATCCTGAGTTTTCTGCGCCGGCAATGAAAAAATATATTCAGCAATTGGAGCAAAAGCTGAGCAGCGAAAATTGTGATGCGAAAGCGCTGAGTTTAGCGGTCGTCGATACTCCAGACTCTGCAAAATTGCTGCGCAGGTTTGCGGAAATTTGTAATCACCATAAATAAAAACGGCAACCGAAGTTGCCGCCTATTCAATTCCTTTTTTTGGTTGCCATTATTGGCAGCTACGAACCTGGGTCCAGGCGTTAGTCCAGGCCCAGCCAGTACCCGGCGCGTAGGCGCCACCTTGTGAACACCAACCACTTACTGTACAGCGATACTCATTACCGACGTTCTGTACCAGTGCGTTGTTGGCGTAACTGGCGCCGTTAACGTAAGCGGGTGAAGTACAGCTGCCGGTTGCAACGGATGAAGCTGTAGAAGAGCGTACGCTGCTTACTGAGCTTCTGGGTGTGCTAGTTGTTACCGACGACGCAACACTTGACCCGCCTTCGCTACAAGCACCCAAATCCAACCAGTAGTTGTATTCGCCTGAGGTGAGCGCAGGGTCATTGCCTTGCGTCCAGTAGTTGGCTTGGTAGCGTTTATTGTTGTGTTGAACCTGTTGCGGCTTGTTGTACACAGTGGCGGTATTCCAGGTTGGTAAACCAGCACAAGTATTACCAGAGATACTTGACGTGCTGATTGATGAGGAGCGAGACGAAGTAGCGATTGACGATGGACTGCTCGACGTTGGGTTACCAAAAACTACGTCGATACATTGATAAAACGCTTCCGGCGCATCTGCAACCGGGTCGCGCTGCCAAATGCTGTACACAATGTGGCGGCCAGTACGTTGTGGCAAATTTACGATATGGGTTGAAGTAGATTCGCGATCGGCCGGTGCAGATTGGTGGATTTGTTCCAGATCAGACCATTTCAGTGGCGCTGCACCTGGGTTGAATCCTTGCTTGGTAATGTAGTAACGGAAGTACTTGGTTTTGTGTGCGGCAGGGTTGGTCCAAATAAACGCAGTGGGGCCTGCGCTTACTGTCGTTGCACCCCAATCATTTCTCGCCAAATCCAAGCCCGCCATGCTTGCGTGGTTTGCGCTACATAACTTGCCATCGGGAATCAGTGCCTGGTGGTTATCATTCGCGCCGCCAATGCCAATGGACTGTGGTTCATATTGGCTTGCGTTGCCAGCGGCAGCAGCGGCAACGCAGGCTGGAGAGCTTCCACCACCTTGCGCAGAGGTACACAGAAATGCGCGGCTTTTAGGGCTGGAAACATAACCGTGCGCACTCACTTCTACTGCGCTAAATAAAGCAGCAGCACCCATCAACGCGGAAAGGCCAAAAATATTTAATGATTTGAAACGGGAAACTGCGGATTGATTATTGATTGTTGTCACTTTCACACTCCACTGTAATCAAAGTTGATTGTTTATTTGGAATAGGCAAAAAAACGACTGGATGTTTTTGCGAGAATAAAAATGGCTGTGCGTGAAACACGAAATTTTTATTCGGGGACTGAGTCTATGGAGCTTGAAATAAAACACCAGTCTGACTTTTCGCCAAACTGGCGTTTTTGCGTTCGACTTTAGGGAGAAAAATAACGAACCGGGTTTTGTGAATATTTAGGCGTCATTTGCGATGGTTGGAGGGTGTAGATGGTTGTCGCGTAAAGGCGCGCATGATTTGACCAGTCTTGGTTAGCGCAGGTCAGTTCTGGTCTGTGGGTATTTACCAAAATGGCATCCACAGAGTTATTCACAGCTTCTGTGGATAGTTTCAGCGTTAAGAGGCGGGCATAGTATTTGCTCCAGCAATTGGGGCGGGCTGTTTGCCGTGTTATCGTCACCTGTGATTTTGTGTCGGAAATCTGGCTTTGGCAGGTAAAAGCAGGTTTAAAAGGGTGCAAATGGCGTTAAATTTACATTTTTTACCAATGTTTTTTGCTTGCATCCTTTCTGTGCGCTTGCATAGGCTCGTGCACCTTTGTAATCTGCGCGCCCGCCCGGAAGCCCGAATAATCCTAATGAAGTGAACGTCTGAATGGGAAGCTGCGGCATATTGATGGTGATCCAATCGTCATTTTCTACCCTTGCCCTGACTGATGGCGTAGAATGCCGCCCTCTTTTGGTGATTCGCTTGTGCGTTTTTTAATCCCTCGATTTGTTGGAGATGCCCAATGTTAAAGCTGCCTGAAACCCTGCGCGAAAACGTCCGCCTGCTGGGGGAACTTCTGGGTGAAACAATTCACGCCCACGAAGGCGAAGAGTTGTTTTCCAAGGTGGAGGGGATCCGCAAACTGGGTAAGGCGATTACCAAAGCCGAAAACGGCGATTCTGCCTCTCTGGTTGCCATGTTAAGCAGCTTGAATGACCAGGACATTCTGCCGATTGTGCGCGCCTTTAACCAATTCCTGAACCTGGCCAATATTGCCGATCAGGAGTACTTCTCCAGTGCGGAAGCCGAACGCGAAGACAGTTTGCAATCCATGATTCTGGAGTTTGCAGAGGCGCATGGCAAAGACGCACTGACTGAAGTTATTAATAAGTTGCGTATTGAATTGGTGTTGACGGCGCACCCAACCGAAGTGACTCGCCGTACCCTGATCCGCAAATATGATCAAATCGTTGATACCCTCGCAGATCGCCAAAACGGCAGCTTGCTGACTTTCGAACAAGACAAGTTGCGCGGCCGCTTGCATCGTTTGGTGGAAGAGATTTGGGCTACCGATGAAATCCGCACTACGCGCCCAACGGCGGTTGACGAAGCCAAGTGGGGTTTTGCGGTTATCGAAAACAGTCTCTGGCAAGCGGTTCCAGATTTTATTCGCCACTTGGATCGTATGTGTACTCGCCATTTGGGTGAGTCCTTGCCGGTAGACATACGCCCCATCAAATTCTATTCGTGGATGGGCGGTGACCGTGATGGCAACCCGAACGTTACCCACAAGATCACCCGTGAAGTCCTGTTGCTGGGTCGTTGGATGGCTGCAGAGCTTTACTCGCGCGACATATACAGCTTGGGCGGCGACCTGAGTATGAGCGAGGCGAGTGACGAGCTGCGCGCAATTTATCCAGATAGTGTGACGCCTTATCGCGATGCGATGTATGACTTGCGCCGCCGCATCCAGTCCACTCTGGAGTGGGCGGAAGCGCGTCTTCAGGGGCGTGCGGTTGAAGTCCCGGCTGATCTGATCACCAGCCGTGAAGATTTGTTATCTCCGTTGATGATGTGTTTCCGCTCGCTGAATGCAGTTGGCTTGCCGCACATTGCTAATGGTCCGCTGGTGGACACTATCCGTCGTATCCACTGCTTTGGCATCAACCTGGTGCCGCTGGACATCCGCCAGGATGGCGATCGTCACGTGCAGGCCATTGATGAGCTGGTCCAATATCTGGGCTTAGGTGATTATCGCGCCTGGTCTGAGGAAGAACGTCAGGCTTTCCTGCTGGAATCCCTGACCAGCAAGCGCCCTTTACTGCCGTCAGTCTGGCCGATGAGCGATGAAACGGCGGAAGTATTGGCGACCTGTCGCATAGTGGCGCAGGAGCCGCGCGAGATTCTCTCTCATTACATTATTTCCATGGCTCAGCAACCGTCAGATGTGCTGGCCGTTGCTCTGTTGCTGAAAGAAAGCGGCATGACCTGGAATATGCCTATTGTTCCTTTGTTTGAAACTCTGGATGACCTGGATCGCGCCCCTATCGTTATGGAGCGTTTATGGGATTTGGAGTGGTACCAACATTATTCTGCCCAGCAGCAAACGGTAATGATCGGTTATTCCGACTCTGCTAAAGATGCGGGCAAAATAGCTGCTACCTGGGCGCAATACAAAGCCCAGGAAAAGCTGGTTGCCTTGGCAGATAAATTTGACGTTTCCCTGGTGTTGTTCCATGGCCGTGGCGGTACCGTTGGTCGTGGCGGTGGTCCGGTAGAAAAAGCGATGGCGTCCCAGCCTCCGGGGTCGGTCAAAGGCCGTATTCGTGTGACCGAACAGGGCGAGATGATCCGCTATAAATTCGGTCTTCCGCGCGTAGCCTTTAGCAGCCTGTCTTCCTATGTTGTCGCAACCATGCGCGCGACCATGTCGCCTAATGCATCACCAAAAGATGAATGGCGCGATCTCATTGAGCGAATGGGTAAAGCCAGCCTTGAAGCCTATCGCAGCATTGTGCGTGGCCATAAAGATTTCGTACCTTACTTCCGCAATTTGACTCCCGAGCAGGAGCTGAGTTTGCTGGCGTTGGGTAGCCGCCCGGCCAAGCGTAAATCTACTGGTGGCGTAGAGAGTCTGCGCGCTATCCCCTGGGTTTTCGCCTGGACTCAAGTCCGTTTGAATCTTCCTGCATGGCTGGGTACACGCCAGGCATTCGAGTACGCACTGGAAAACGATCCGGCGCTTTTGGACGATATGGTCAGCAATTGGCCGTTCTTTTCCAGCTTCCTGGATCTGTTGGAAATGGTTATCGGGAAAGCGGATGGCCCTATCTGCACCTACTACGAGCAGCAATTGGTTCCTGTGGAATATCGTGGTTTGGGTCAACAGTTGCGCGGCGACCTGGCTGCGTTGGAAGGGTTGATTAATCAGATGAAAAAGCAGGATACCCTGCTGGCCGACGACCCAATGCTGCGCCAGTCGTTGGAGGTGCGTAAGCCCTACGTTGATCCGCTTAACTACCTGCAAGCAGAGCTGTTAAAGCGTTACCGTAGCAGCGAGACTATCAGCCCGGATCTGGAGCGTGCGCTCAAGGTCACTATGGCGGGTATCGCCGCGGGTATGCGCAATACCGGCTGATCATATTGCGAGGGCGGCAGCAGTTTTGTCTGCCGCTCTCGTATTTCCCCCTTGTTACCCTCGTGTTTCTTTTTTTCACACATAAAAATGGCCTTATCACCGATTTTTATATGCCAATGAGGTTTCACCCGGTTCAACTTGGCAAATCTTCTTAGAAATCCATTCGGTATATTATTTGAACTGTTTATCGCAAATTTGCTTGGCATTTGGTTTTTTTGTCGTTAAAGTTTGTTTAAGCGCGCATCTGACAGCGCAGTCATTTATAAAAAAACAATAATTAATACCACGCATATAGCTTCAAGCTCAGAAGCAACACAAAACTAAATCATTGGATTACACGGTCGTTATGGATAGCACTGCTCAGTTGTCATCGCAGCAGTACTTGGTTAGCTCTTTTGTTTTTAATAGCAAAAAAGTCAAAATTTAAATTTTTTATATCTAAAAATTTTATCTAGTGAGGTTTGTTTTACGATGAAATCGGTTACCTCCAGGCTCTTTGCGGGCTCGCCAAGAGGTGGTTTTACTCTCATCGAATTGATGATTACGGTTGCGATTGTTGCGATTCTTGCTGCTATAGCCTTGCCGGCTTACAACAGCTACGTCATTAAAAGCGAGATACGCGCGGCGCAGTCAGACTTGCTTGCGCTCAGCCTGGGATTGGAGAACCGCTATCAGCGTACACTTTCGTATCCCACATTCACTGACGCTCAAAAAGCTAACACTGATGGGATCCGGGAAGTGATTGCCAATTGGAGTCCAAGCGCCACTAATTTTTATTTCAAAGTAGAGGCGGTTTCGACGTCGAGCTACACCATTAATGCTGTGGGTAATACCGGGAGCCGCCAAGCGAATTGCAAGATTAGCATTAGCAATAAAAACGAGAAAAAAACCTCAAACTGCAAGTACGTTGCTGGTGATAAGTGGCTATGACACAGCGCGGGCTAACACTGGTAGAGCTGATGATTGTCCTGTTGATTCTGGGGTTGCTTGCAATCGCAGCTTCACCGTTTACCTCAGGCTGGATCAATGATGCCCGTCTCGCAGAAGGTGCATCGGTGTTGGAAGAGGCCGTGGGTCGTGCTAAAGCCGTTGCGATGCGCAACTCGGTGCGTGTGACCGGTGACAACCCGGCAAGTATGCTTTGTCTGTCCTCGGACAAAACAAAAATACGTTTGGTCGCGCCTACATCTGCAACTGCTGCCATTTCCTGTGATACGGCACCGATCTGGACCGGTGATATATCGAAGATTGTGACCGTCAAAGTAGATGATCTTGACTGGAGTTGCAGTTGCTTCAACAACAAGGGGCTGATTATCAAGCCAGCCGCTTGCAACACTTGCAGCAGTAAATCGACCTTTCAATTTTTTCACACTGGAGAAAAGCGTGAAGAACACAGCTATCCCTGAGGCGAATGCCGCGCGTAGCGCAAACCCCGGCTTGGAAAAGGTTAGTGCGCAGCGTGGTGGCGTTATGATCGAATCGTTGATCGGACTCTTATTGCTCAGTTTAGTTGGTGGTGGTGTCATGCACGCGACCGCGCGAATGGCAAACACTCAGCAATTACAAGCGATGCACAATATCTCAGTGAACCAGATGCGTGAGATGGCGACGACGCGCAAGGGCACCGCCGGCGCTAATATTTGTATTGGCGATGATCATGTGATCAATGTCCCAGGCGCGGCAGAACCCGCTCCGCTCACCGTAAAAGGCTGTGCTCCAGTGAATTTTAAAATCAGTAACGTCAAAATTGGCGGCGCCGTCCTGAATAATCAGACAGTGGCCAGCGCAAGACCTGTAGTTATTGAAGTTGGAGCTGATGCCCAAAAGGTGCGCGTTGGTGGTGCAGAGGTAGTCGATGCGCCGGCCCTTTAATCCTGGCTCTTCACGGCAAGCGCGAGGAATGTCATTAATCAGTCTGATGGTGGGGTTACTGCTCGCCATGATTGGTATTCTCGCGGGCATGACGCTATATAAAAATATAGTCCACACCTCCATACAGACTCGCAACGACACCTTGCAAGACGGGCAAATTGCTTCAGCGATGCTGACGCTGCAACTGGAGTTGCAAAACGCCGGGTTCGGAATTCCTCCGGGAGGCGCAGTGGCTCACATCGTACAATCCGGCACTGCAATATATTGGAGATATGCGCAGGGCGGTGTCACAAAATGCAAGGGGTTTCGCGTACAGGACCTTGAAGAAAATACCCGGCGCGAGCTACAGCTACTAAAAATTACGGAAGGTTCTGCGTGTAACTTAACAGATGCGCTCACTTCGTTTAGGTGGGATGTGGATTCGGTCTTGGCTGCATTCCGGGATTCAGAGGCTGCTGACGCTGATTTGCCCGCGATTGCTATGAATCTAGCCAACGCAGAATGTTTCCCTTATAGCATGGGAACCGTAGCGCCACACCCAGTGGTGACTGTTACAGCGGACAATGCGGCAATCAGTGCGGCAAAAAAGGCAGGAACCGCTCCTCCCAATACGCCGTTTGTTTACAGTTTTTGTCTTTCAAACATTTAACAAACTATCGAGCAAGCTATGAGATCACTTAAGCATCGGGTTGGTTTGAGCATCCGTCGTGGACTTCGCGAGCGGCAGCAGGGCATAGCAACCATACTGGTCATTCTGATGATTGGTGTTGGTGTGGTAGCTGTTTCCGTCGGGACAATGCACACGATGCGAAACACGCAAGAGCGGCAATTGGTCGCGCAATCACAAATTAATGCTCAGGCTGGTGCCTGGTCTGCCGTAGAAGCTGTGCGCAAGTACTTGGGTACCCTAGAGAAGGCCCAACTTGCAGCGTTAGAGGGTAATACCAATTGGACGCTTGCTGGAGTAGATGGGTTGACCCAAGCGGCGCTGATTAAAACCATTGAGGCGCCTACGGGTACCGAAGCCGCATTCAAGATCACCGCCGAGGTAAGCGCTCTGGCTGCTGCGGGCCAAGCGTCTTCCACGGTTGAAGTGGTATACGCGATTACACCTAATGCCGGTGACGGCTCCATGAATCTGTCTGGCGTGCTGGATTTCTATAATGACCTCAAGGCCACAGGCGGCATCACGTTGAATGCCCCTGATAGAAAGGGTATGGATTTTAATGTTGATGGTAATTTTAGTGTCACCAGCGCGGGTGTTGCTGGAACCGGTTTTGGGAATATCAATGTAACGGGGAACATTTTGCTCGACTCGCAGGTCGCGGCCGATGTTGTTCGTGGTCGAAATGTAAAGCTGATTCAAAGCGCGAACGTTGCGCGGGCTGAGGCCTGGGGTATTCCCAAGGGTGAGACGGGAAGCGTAGGAGATGGAGCTGCGACTGAAGGTAAAGGCTACACCTGTTGTGGGAATATAGTGTTGGCTACTTGGGGTGTCGATTCGACGGCTCCCGTGGTCGGCACAGCACATGCGAACGGCGATGTGACCTCTACAGCCGGCAAGGTAACTACAATTCTCTCTCGTCGCGATGTAACTGTGTCCGGAAAGGGTGTGGTTTCGGCCACTGCCATGGGTAACGCGTCCATCAGCGCTTGGACTGACTCGGTTGGCACCATGATCGTCGGAGGTGATTTTACAAAGTCTGCGGGTGTTGGAAACAATGGGGCGTCTTTCTCGGTGCTGGGCAAAGCGGATTGCCCCTCCTCTATCGACACCACAAAGAGCCAAGTGTTGAAGATTAAAGATGCCTCTAAAAAGAACGCAAACTGCACCGGAACCGCTGACACGGCATTAGCCGCTCCCACCGTGGACAAGGTTGCAGAAGTGAAATTGAAGGCGCCGGTAGTAGATACTCGGCCACTGAAAGCGGCGGCGAATTACGCCATTGAATTTACTGCCGACAAAAAGATCAGGGTTACCGTCAAGAATGTTAATGGAATTGCAGATGGCGAGTATTACCTTGGAACTTTCGATAAAGTGCAAATGCATCTTTGTAAGGCAGTGACGATCGATGCATCGGGTAACCCAAAATGCAATACCAGCGGTACCGGTGCTCTGACAAAGTCCGAAGCCATGCCTTTTTGCATAAACCACGATGAAAATACCACATGTATTAGTGCAGATTTCACGAACAAGGTGCTCGGAATAAAAGCGGATTCTATCCCGGCTGCAATGCCCGCAGGCGTGATTTGGTTTGACGGTACAATCAAGCTCGCCGGCGGACCCTTTTTCAACACCTTCGTCGCCACCGAAAACATAGACACTTATGGTGATTTGACGGTGTACTCGGTTAACTATGGTTCGGATTACAAGATGGACGGCAGCTCTAATGCGATTTGTAAAAATGAGCGCGGCGCATCTACCTTTTCTCAGTACACAGCAAGATTCCCGACGAATTTTTGTTCTAGCAGCGGCGTTTTTAGCCCTCAACCGATTGGTAATATCGGGTTGATTGCGGGTAGTTATAACACTGCTACTCCGCCTGCATACGTTGGTGGCAACATCACGTTGACTGCAAAAACGTCTATCTACGGAACAGTGGTTGCTGGAAATATTTTGGATACGTCGGGTGCCACCACTGTCTATGGTTACATCAGTGCCTCAGGTTTAAAGCAGAGAACAGACGAGACCAATGATTTAACTGCATCGTTAACGGTTGATCTTACCAAGCGTCCAAAGGACTATAATCCTGAAAAAATTCCGCAGACTGATCCGGCGGCGGGCGGTGCGGGTACTTTGCCAGAGGCAAAAGTACTCTGGAGTCGCTACCTCTAATCTTTCCTGATTCTCGCTGCTTGTCCAAAAGCGCAATTTGATAATGGATCAAATTGCGCTTTTTTATTTAAGTTTCCTCTTTCGGTAGTCGCCCTAAAAACTCGTGTTTACAGCGAGTTGCGCTGAGTATTTTCACTCAGCGGGGGGCTTTTGACACCTCCATAAACCCCGTCTATACCTAGAGAACCCTCCTGAGAGCAAAAGGCGCAGGGATTCTTACACAACGAGCCTGTGTTTTTGCGTTTGATATTGACGGACTAAACCAATGAGTAATTACAACTATTCATCGCCAGCGACGAGTGCGGGTTCACCCTTGATTGCGTCTGGAGCTGTAGGTGTGCTCGGGCTAATTGCCTTGGGGTTAATTGCCAGTGCCAGTCTTTCCGTTATTTGGAAATTGCTACTGGTATTGATTGTGCTGGCGGCAGCTATTTACGCCGCGCTGCAAGTCTCCTCCGCATTAAAACGTGTTGCCGAGTTGCAACAGGAAGTCGAGCGCGCCCAAACGGCGCAACAGTTATCGCAAACCTATAAAGCGCTCTTGGAAAATTATCAGCACCTGCTGAAGGATTTGTTGCCGATTTGGCAGCGCCAAACCGAATTGGCTCGCCACCAGCTGGAAAATAGTATTACAGAACTGGTGGGGCGTTTCTCGGATATTCACCAGCGTTTGCAAGCAGCGGTGGCTAGTTCTGCGACAACTGCCAGCAGCATGAAAGGTGATACCGGTTTGGGTGGTGTTATTCAATTCGCCAACACTGAGCTTGGCCATATTACGCGCACGCTGCGTGCCGCCATGGAGCAGCGCGATGAACTCCTCACCGAAATCTCCGGGTTGTCAAAAATTACCGTCGAACTCAGCGGTATGAGTGCCGAAGTAGCGGGTATCGCATCGCAAACGAATTTACTTGCCTTGAATGCAGCAATTGAAGCGGCACGAGCAGGCGAGTATGGGCGTGGTTTTGCGGTAGTGGCAGATGAGGTGCGCACGCTTTCCACTCGCTCGGGTGAGACGGGGGCGCGTATTGGAAAACGCATTGAGCAAGTCAATTCTGCGCTGCAAACCACGCTCGACAGAACCACAGAATATGCCGCACAAGATAGTGATCGATTAAGTAAATCTGAAGGCGCCATCGCTCAAGTGCTTGATCAATTCCAAAACTCCAGCGAAAACATTTTGCAATCCGCGCACATCCTTGAGCAGGAAAGTGCGGCGGTGCAATCCAGTGTTGAAGAGGTATTGGTGAACTTGCAGTTTCAGGATCGTGTCAGTCAGATTTTAAGCCACGTTACCGATGACATGGAAAAACTGGTGGGCGCATTGGCTGATCAGGAAACACGTTTGCGTCACGGTGAGTCAGTCACACTTATTGATATTCAGGAATGGCTGCGCGCCATCCAAAAAACCTATACCACGCTTGAGCAAGTGGACGTGCATCGCGGCTCGGCCCACTCCCAAACGCCCAGCAATTCTGAAATTACGTTCTTCTAGGAGCATTGAATGTCTAAAGTTATTTTGGTTGTCGATGATTCGGCCAGTGTGCGACAAGTGGTTGGTATTGCGTTGCGCGGGGCCGGGTACACAGTAGTAGAAGCCAGTGATGGAAAAGATGCGTTAGCTAAATTGGATGGGCAAAAGATTAATCTGGTAATTTCGGATGTGAATATGCCGAATATGGATGGCATTAGTTTTGTGAAAGAGATGAAACAAAAAGCTAATTACAAATTTACGCCGGTAATTATGCTCACAACTGAAGGTGCCGAGGAGAAAAAACGCGAAGGCCAGGCAGCTGGTGCCAAGGCCTGGATTGTAAAGCCTTTCCGTCCCGAACAGATGTTGCAAGCTGTTTCTATGCTGATTTAACAGGAATCATTTTACAAAGGTCAACGCTATGAAGATCGAACGCAAAAAAAGCAAGGATACCTCGACACTCATATTTGAAGGCGAGTTGACTATCTATAACGTCAGTCAGTTGAAAGATGAGTTGTTTGCTGATTATGACAAGCTTGCCGACAAAATTGCGTTGGATTTGCATGCCGTCACTGAAATTGATACTGCTGGTGTCCAGCTGTTGTTGTTCGCGAAAAAGTTCTTCACCACCATTCATAAGTCAGTATTTATCACCAAGAGCAATGAGTCCGTAGAAAGTGTTTTGATTGCTCTGGATGTAAATACTCAATTCGCCCTTTAAAGGAAGCCCGCTATGAATCTTGATGGTGCCTTGCAGACATTCTTCGCCGAGGCGGAGGATCTATTGAACTCAATGGAGGCCGCCTTATTGCGTTTGGATGAGGGCGAAAAGGATATGGAAACCATTAACGAAATTTTTCGTGCGGCCCATACCATTAAAGGCTCCGCGGGTTTGTTTGGGCTAAATGACATAGTTAGCTTCACGCACATTGTAGAAAATGTGCTGGATCGCGCGCGTGATGAAAAAATTGTCATCACCGGCGATCTGCTCAGCATTTTGCTTCCGTGCCGCGACCATATTGCGGTACTGGTAGAAAATGCCATGCATGAACAAGCCAATGATGAAGCCTGTTTGGCGCAAGGTAAAACCCTGTTGGCCGCACTCAACCCCTGGTTGGAAGAGTCTACTGCGTCCAATGCAACGGCTACAGCATCGTCTAAATCTATCGCACAAGCACCCAGTGGCAATGAGCCAATTACTGATAGAGATTCCTGGCATATCTCTGTGCGTTTTGGTCCGGATTTGCTGCGCAATGGCATGGATCCGTTTTCAATTTTGCGTTTTTTGCGCACGCTCGGTGACATCACGCATATCACCACGATTACCGACCATCTGCCTGAATTTAATGATTTCGATCCTGAACAACTGTATCTGGGCTTTGAAATCACCTTGAGTAGTGCTGCAAGCCAGCAACAAATTGAAGATGCATTTATGTTCGTGCGTGAAGATTCTGACATCAGAATTATTCCGCCGCGCAGCAATATTGAAGCCTTCGTTAATTTAATTAACTCCTTGCCAGAAAATTCCCAGAGGCTTGGGGAAATGTTAGTGAAAAGTCACGCGATTAGTTATCAAGAGCTGGAAGCCGCATTAGCTACCCAAAAAAGCCAGGCTAAGGCGCTAGGTAAGGTAGAAATGCTCGGCGATATATTAATTGAAGATCAGGCGATAGCGCCTGAAATAGTGAGTGCGGCACTTGATAAGCAGAAAAAAAATAGTGAGAAAAAATCCAGCGCTGAAAATCGCTTTATACGTGTCGATGCCGAACGCCTGGATAAATTAATTAATCTCATTGGCGAGCTGGTCATTAATCGCCAGCGGGTTGATTTGCTCGCTTCCAAAATGGGTAACCCCACTTTAATAGAGGCGGTTACTTCGATGGGGAATTTTACCGAAGCGATTCGCGATGCTGCTCTAACGTTACGCATGGTTCCTATCGGAGATACTTTCCAAAAATTCAAACGCGTAGTGCGCGATACCGCAAAATCGCTTAATAAAGAAATTGAGTTGGAAATTGAAGGTGCGGAAACCGAACTGGATAGATCCATGGTGGAAAAGTTGAATGATCCGCTCATGCATATTGTGCGCAATGCGATGGATCACGGCATTGAGGCGATTGCTGTGCGTCAATCGCGGAACAAGCCGGACACCGGCACCATAAAACTCACGGCGCGCCATGACGCCGGCAATATCGTGATTGGTATTCACGATGACGGCGGTGGCTTGGAT
>JACCEA011902552.1_pt1 | contig 17369 bp, 10 predicted proteins | sample 7449851 | NCBI WGS metagenome assembly JACCEA01 (sample SAMN15323453, study PRJNA562643) | freshwater metagenome | isolation source: river surface water | place: USA:Blue River Watershed | collected 2017-08-18
ATCAATTACTCTTCATCCAAAGGAAATCTAACCAATGGCTTTTCTAACATTTTAGTACTGATTTTCAACGTGTTCTGCCATTGAGAGATATTAATACTTTCTGTGTGGTGGTGTTCGTCTTGGTATCCTATACTTAAATTGACTGCACAACAGCTATCAGGGTGATTGCACAGGGATACAATGTCTGTATAAGCATTCTTTCCAGCATCAGTGTAGCCTGTTTCGCTCTCTACAAATTCTTTAAACTCTTGACTTACAGGAATAAAATAAAATTTATAATCTGTCCCATGTCGTCTATCAAACTGAATCATGAATGAAGATTTATGGATAATTTTGGCGATATCTGCATTATCGCTCATCAACCATCTTGCCCCCACTTGCCCTTTTTCTTCACCATCAGTGATAAGCAAGTGATGTCCACTATTTCTGAGTAACCAAAGAATGGCACATCCAGCTCTGTCATCAGCTCCTAATCCACAATCGGGAGTGATAGATTTGATGATGCCATTTTCTTCGATAAATTCATGTTCTGCGAACTCTTGGAATACCGTATCTGCATGTGCGACGAGCGTTGCGGCATCTTTACGGCTCCCCTCTACAAATACAAATTGTTGCTGTAGAGACGCTCCTTTTCGCCAAGTGGCATTGGCTAAAGTTGAAAATCGCTCGAAGATTTCTTCTGAGCTGTTGAGTGGGTACGAAAGGAATTCTTTGAGGATGCTTATTTCTTCCATTGCTATATTTTATGTTTTGGAATGTGAATAAATGATACTTGGCATGAATTATTTTTTCAAAGGTAACCAGCGGTAATATGTAATAAAAAATTATTGGGCTTTTTTAGAGTCAGAACTTATTGAGTGGTTATTTCTATCAATTTTAGTGAATTTAGTTTCCGAATAATCGAATAAAAACCGAAATTTTTTGGGATAATTAGGCAGTCGAAGAGCTGAAAAAGATACATTTCTTTACCGATGTTTTATTCTTTGATAAGTACAAAAATACTATTTTGGAGGTTTAGAAGTATAAAATATTAATTTATCCAAAAAAAATTGATTTAGCCAATAAATTATCTTAATTTTGCTAAAAATTTAGAAAAACAAACTAAATATAGAATTTTCTAAGGATAATTTAACTTATAGAAATAATGTCAACAGAAACAAAAACCTTCATTCCTTACAAGGTAAAAGACATCACATTAGCCGATTGGGGTCGTAAAGAAATCAAATTAGCAGAAGCAGAAATGCCTGGATTGATGGCAATTCGTAAAGAATATGGCCCTTCCAAACCTCTTGCAGGGGCGAGAGTTGCGGGTTGTTTGCACATGACTATTCAAACGGCTGTTTTGATTGAAACGCTTGTCGAATTGGGAGCGGAGGTCACTTGGTCTTCTTGTAATATCTTCTCTACACAAGACCACGCTGCGGCTGCTATTGCTGCTGCCGGTATTCAGGTGTACGCATGGAAAGGGCAAACAGCCGAAGAATTCGATTGGTGTATCGAACAAACCTTACTTTTTGGTGAAGAGCAGAAGCCTTTAAATATGATTTTAGATGATGGTGGAGATTTGACAAACATGGTTTTTGATGTTTATCCTGAATATATTCCAGGTATTAGAGGTTTGTCGGAAGAAACAACGACTGGTGTTCACCGTTTGTATGAGCGTATGAAAAATGGTACGTTGTTCTTGCCAGCTATCAACGTGAATGACTCTGTTACGAAGTCTAAATTTGATAATAAATATGGTTGTAAAGAGTCTTTAGTTGATGCTATCCGTCGTGCAACGGATGTGATGATGGCAGGAAAGGTAGCTGTTGTAGCTGGGTACGGAGATGTTGGCAAAGGTTCTGCTGAGTCGCTTCGTGGAGCTGGATGTCGTGTATTAGTAACAGAAATTGACCCAATTTGTGCTTTACAAGCGGCAATGGATGGCTTTGAGGTAGTGACAATGGATGAGGCAGTTACTCGTGCGAATATCTTTGTTACAGCAACAGGAAACGTAAATATTATTCGTGATCGTCATTTCAAAAATATGAGAGATAAGGCGATTGTATGTAATATCGGGCATTTTGATAATGAAATTGATATGGCTTGGTTGAATAAAAACTATGGCAGTACCAAATCGACCATCAAGCCTCAGGTAGATATGTACGAGCTGGATGGAAAGGAAATCATTGTTTTGGCTGAGGGAAGATTAGTAAACTTGGGATGTGCCATGGGGCACCCATCGTTTGTGATGTCTTGTTCTTTCTCAAACCAGACTTTAGCTCAAATAGAATTATGGAATAATCCTGATAAATATGAGAAAAAGGTATATGTATTGCCTAAGAAATTAGATGAGAAAGTTGCTTCTTTGCACTTAGCTCACGTTGGTGCAACGTTAGACTCCTTAGATGATGACCAAGCTGCTTATATCGGTGTGTCGCAAGAAGGACCTTTCAAAGCTGAAATGTACAGATATTAATCTTAGCTAAGATTAATATATATAGGTTATCCTTTTTTGGATAGCCTATTTTTTTTGACTATCTCCGGAATAGGTGCAGCCTTAATTGTGATAGATTTTTTCCATTGTCTCTTGATTGGTTGTAGCTATTGACAGCCAACGGTCTGAGAGGAGGTATCCTGATAGCACAAAAAAACAAAAGAGGCTACCTTATTGGAGTAACCTCTTTTGTTCAACCGAAAATGATGAGGATTATTTAGCTAATTTAGCTTTCAAATTTTGGTCGATTGCATCCAAAAACTCTTCTGTGTATAAATAATGTTCTCCATGAGATACTTTATTTCCGTGAATACATACAGCTAAATCTTTAGTCATTTTACCTGATTCAACAGTTTCGACACAAACTTGCTCCAATGCTTGGCAGAAATTAATCAACTCTTGGTTTCCGTCTAATTTGCCACGGAATTCCAAACCACGAGTCCATGCAAAAATAGACGCAATCGGGTTTGTAGAAGTAGGTTTTCCTGCTTGGTGATCACGGTAGTGACGAGTCACTGTTCCGTGAGCTGCCTCAGCTTCTAATGTTTGTCCATCTGGAGTAAGCAAAACAGACGTCATCAAACCTAAAGAACCAAATCCTTGAGCAACCGAATCAGATTGAACATCGCCATCATAGTTTTTACAAGCCCAAACAAAAGAACCATTCCATTTCAGAGCAGAAGCAACCATGTCATCAATCAATCGGTGTTCATAGACAATCCCAGCCGCTTCAAATTTTGTTTTATAATCGTTTTGATAAATTTCTTCAAAGATATCCTTGAAACGTCCGTCATATTTCTTCAAAATTGTATTTTTTGTAGATAAATATAAAGGCCATTTTTTATTTAAAGCAACATTAAAACAAGAATGAGCAAAACCACGAATAGATTCGTCTGTATTATACATTCCCATTGCTACACCACCACCTTTATAGTTATAAACTTCAAAATCCTGAACAGACCCATCTTCACCTTCAAATTTCATAGTTAATTTTCCGGGACCTTTTACTACAAAATCAGTTGCACGGTATTGGTCTCCAAAAGCGTGGCGACCAACAATTATCGGAGAAGTCCAATTAGAAACCAAACGAGGGACATTCTGACAAACGATTGGTTCACGGAAAACCGTTCCGTCCAAGATATTACGAATCGTTCCGTTTGGTGATTTCCACATTTGTTTCAAACTAAACTCCTTTACACGAGCCTCGTCTGGTGTAATAGTTGCACACTTAATTCCAACACCATACTGTCTAATGGCGTTTGCCGAATCAATTGTGACTTGGTCGTTGGTTTCGTCACGATACTCAATTCCTAAATCATAGTACTTAATATCTAAGTCAAGATAAGGAAGAATCAATTTCTCTTTGATAAAACGCCAAATGATACGAGTCATTTCATCGCCATCTAACTCTACTACTGGATTTGCAACTTTAATTTTTTCCATTTTTAAAAAAGCTCCTTACCCCAAAATCGGGAGACAAAATTTACAATGAATATGGTGTCTTGGGGATATAAAAAGGATGGCACAATACTAAAAAAATATCAAACAATCCTTTACGACATCAAAAAACATTTTACGATACAAAGTTAATTGATTTATATAAAAATTCTAAGATTTGTCTAACAAAAAAAGAGCCTCCAAACGGAAGCTCTTTTTTGACTTAAACCAAAGAAAATTATGAAAATTATATAATCTTTCAATACATTATTTGTTCAATAATTCATCAAAAGTAATCGAAACGTAGTACATAGAACCTACTGCGGCACTTCCGTACGCTTGGATATATGGTTTTCCGCCGATATTTGTTCCACCAATTTTGATAATTGATTTCATTGATGATAATTTATAGCTTACCTGTGCATCTAAATTTGTAATCGCAGGTACTGTCGTGTTCGTGAAGAATGGTACTCCCGTTGTGGTAGGCTGATTGAAACTTGCTTGCCACAAGAAAGCGTCTTGGTATCTCAAATTAATGTTAAATCCAAATTTCTCTCCACTGTTCAGGCGTTTTCCAAAACTTATGTTATAACGATTTTTTGGTGTATTATAGCCTGCATACTGTTGCTCGGGCGATGGAGTAAATCCAAGTAAATTATTTTGAGCATAATTCATTCCAACATTAAATCCTTTCGGAAGAGCATAATTTGCACTGATAGCAAAACCATTGGCTGTGATTTTCTCTTTTGTATTCGATGGTCTTGAATAAGCCAAACGAGTATTTGCACTTGATACACCCGATTCGATTGGCAATCCCGGTGCTGCTGCTGCCGTCGGCACTACAATAGACGTACCGCCAATAAAGTTTGTATATTTACTTGTATAGAAGTATGAATCGATAAATAATTTTTTAGCTATCAAACCTTTATAACCGATTTCATACGATTCAATTTTTTCAGGGACTAATGTCTGAGCTTTGTATTTTGGCAATGTCGCCAAGCCAAACGCTGGTGCGACTTGCTTCACCACACCTGGTACATTTGCTGTCAAAGCTTTTGCCAACTCTGCATTAAAGGCCGTTTGGAAATTAGCCGCTAACGCTGCTGGTAAGTTTGCTTGTACACCTGCTTGAATTCCTGCTTGAGTAGTCGGAAGTGCCAATTGCTCTCCTACTTTTGTCTGAATCAATGTTTGAACGGTTGGAGATTGCATTTGTTGAGCAACCCCTGCCTGAATGGCTGCTGTTGCGGCCTCTGGTGCCAATTGCCCTGCTGCTACTGCTGCATTGACGGCATCTGTTACAGAGCTTGTCACTTGAGCATTGATAGCGGCCGTTACTCCTGCTGTGATTTGAGCCGTCGCTCCCGCTGTAACGGCCTCTGTTACTTTTTGTGTAATAGCCGCTGTCACGCCCGCTGTAATTAATGGAGTTGCCTGAGCTGTTACGGCTGCAGTTGCATAAGTTTGTGCTTTTTGCAAGACATCAGCTGTGATATACTTAGTTGGGTTCAATGTAAAGTCAGTCAAAGTTGCAACTGCTATACCATTCGCTAAATTATATCTTGAATCAAACTCTGGTAATCCACCAATCAAAGTACCTGCTGGGGTACGTAGGTCGATGTATTGATTTTGAGTAGTAGGAATTCTGTAACCAGTTTGGTAAGACAAACGGAAGTTTTGTTGACCGAATGTTGCCACAGCTGAAACACGAGGAGTAAAGAACCCTTTGAAATTTTGACTCTTATCGTATCGTAAAGAAGCTGAAATTTTCAAGTGGTCAGAGAATAAGCTTTTCGACCCTTGTAAAAACGCACCAAATTCATTAATCGGAATAGTTCCGTTACGACCATCTTTCATGTCCGAGAACAATGTTCCATTCGACATCAATTGGTATTGTCTTACGCTAGCACCACCAAGTAAATCCATGAATTTTACTTGATTTTTGAAGTTATAAACACCTTCAGCATGATAAAGATTTGTTTTATCCAAGAATGAACCACCACCATCAACAATGGCTGCATCACGGTATTTGTTCAATAAAGCACTATATTCTGCCGAGCCAGGCTTAGGCATTCCTTGGTCGGCAACGCCACGAGCCGCTAAATGAGCCGCTTCCTCGCTTTGTCCAGCTGCTCTTGCTGCTGCAAAAGCCCCTACATATTGGCCAAACCATGTTGCGTGAGGCTTAATCGAATTAAGCATCGCAACTGCGGCTAATCCAGCTGTATAAGATTGTCCAGAACGCTCTTGTGTGGTATAAGCTCTTAAAGTAAAGTTATCTCCTTTTAGCTCAATTTTTGCTTGAGTCAAATTGAAATTACGTAATGAATAACGTCCCGTACCAGTATAAACCGTCGTACCAAATCCATAGTTTATTTGTCCGATTAACTCTACCTTCTCATTAATACGATAGTGAGCTGCTAAATTTGTTTTGAAGCTTTTGGTATTGTAATCCACCATATCTTTTTCTAAAATACCTGTACGGCTGACGTTGGCATTTGGGATAATATTAATGGCAGCAGATGGTAAAAGTTTGGCAGCAATAAGGCTGTTGGCAACTGATTGCATGTTTGCTTGTACTTCATCTCCGTAAATATTCATACCATCATAATCAGATTTTACACCTGAACCCCTCGAGCCATCTTGTACACCACCCACATTTAGGTTGGTATAGTTGCTTGCTTGCCAATCTTTGGCTGTGATGTAAGCCACATTTGCCTTAAAAGCAAACTTATTGTTTTTAGAAGCTTTTGCAAAACGAAGCGAAAAGTCGGTCATTGGTGTATTGACTACATCTCTATTGCTCGCACTCATCACACCAGTTTTAAGCGTTGCACTTACGCCTTGATATAAAAATGGACTTTTACTATTCATCAAAATCAAGCCGTTGATAGCATTAGGGCCATACAAAGCCGAAGCAGCTCCTGGAAGAACCTCAACACTTTCAACATCCAATTCTGGCATACCCACGATGTTATCCACAGGAAAATTTAATCCCGGTGCTTGGTTGTCCATTCCATCTATCATTTGTACGGTACGAGGATTTCCGGTTGCTCCGAATCCACGCATATTGACAGATTTGAACAACAAACCTTGGGTTGTCATATCAATGCCTTTCATTGTCGAAAGAGCATCATAGAAAGAAGGAGAGGCACTTTCACGAATGCTTCGAATGTCCATTTTTTCTACTGTCACAGGAGATTTCATGACACTTTCCTCTACTCTTGAAGCCGCAACGACCACTTCCTGACCAAGAATAGACTGCTCTACTAAAGCAATGTTTAATTTCGAGTTTTCGCCAGTAATATTTACTTCTTGGCTCATATAGCCTACTGAAGAAATGATTACTGAAAAGGGAGGAGGGGTAGAGACACTGAATGAAAACTCCCCTTTGGTGTTTGTAATAGTACCGATTACTTTACCCTTTACCTGAACGCTTACTCCTATAAGTGGTTCTTTGGTATTAGAATCGGTAATTAAGCCTGAAACTTTCGTTTGTGCGAACGCCATTTGTACCAAAAGGACAAGGCATACACTCAATATAGACTTTTTTATGGAAAGTTTATACATAAGATTATTGGTTAGTGTTTAACAAAATGTAATTTTGTGTCAAACATAGAAAAGAAAATAGTAATTTGCAAGGATAGAAGCATATAGTTTGAGAAGATTTTATAAAAATCTTTCAATTTTAACAAAAAATAATTATATATATGAAAGGTACAAAGTTTTTACTATATTTTATGTCATTGTTCTGTTTGTCATCTGTCCTTTATGCTCAAAAATTAATCAGATTAGAAGAGCATTTTGATAGCTCAAAAATTCCAACAGAACCAGATTATAAAGCTCTAAAAAATTGGGCGGCATTGCCTCAAATCAAAGATTTTTCGGATTCTATTCCAAAGCATTTCCGTGCAAAGAGCAGAGGATTTGAGGGAAAGGTCGATGTTTTTTTTATTCACCCGACAACCTTTACACATAAGCCTAAAAATAGCTATCAATGGAATGCTGATGTTGAGGATATTGAGCTTAATTTAAAAACAGACAAGACAACTATTCTCAATCAAGCCTCTGCTTTCAATGGTTCTTGCAATGTATATGCCCCTCGATACAGACAAGCCCATTATTATAGTTTTTTAACCGACAATCCCAACGACAAAGAGGCGGCTTTGGGTGTGGCTTACTCAGATGTTCGCAAAGCTTTTTTATATTATTTAGAGCACTGGAATCAAGGAAAACCAATCATTATTGCGTCTCATAGCCAAGGTACTGTCCATGCCAAGAAATTACTTAAAGAATTTTTTGATGGACAACCTTTACAAAAAAAGTTAATTCAAGCGTATCTGATTGGCATTGCAACCTTGCCCGATACTTTCGAATATATCAAACCAAGTGAAAGTGCCTCGGATTTAGGAAAGTTTGTTTCTTGGAATACCTACGCCAAAAATTATTATCCAGAGTATTATGCCAAAGGGCTGAATAGAGCCGTCTGTACCAATCCACTTACTTGGAAAATCTCCGATGGTTTTGCCCCAAAAGAAGCAAATAAAGGAGGAATCAGTTATGGGTTTAGGTTTGTAAAAAACTTTGCCGATGCCGAAAACCACCAAGGGCTACTATGGATTAACAAGCCTTATGTGGCAGGTAGGGTTTTTCTTAAAAATAAAATTTGGCATTTTGCCGATATAAATCTTTTTTGGATGAATATTCGAGAAAATGTAGCTTTACGTATCGAACACTATTTATCACAACCATCGTTTTAATTTATCAGTAACATTACTGCAAACTTTTATCTTATTTGAAGACTTTAAAAATGAAAGAAGTAATCATGACACCTAATCAGGAAGTTAAAAATAATTATGTAGTTATCATGGCAGGAGGGGTCGGTACTCGTTTCTGGCCTTTCAGTCGAACAACCAATCCCAAACAATTTCATGATGTGCTTGGGGTCGGCAAAACCATGATTCAGCAAACTGTCGAACGATTTGATGGCATTTGTCCGAGGGAAAATATTTATATTGTGACGAGTAAAGAATATTATAATCTTTGCAAAGAACAAATGCCATATCTTAGCGACGACCAAATTTTGCTTGAACCGAATCGTCGAAATACAGCCCCTTGTATTGCTTATGCCTGCTACAAAATCGCAGCTCAAAATCCTAACGCCAATATTGTTGTTGCTCCTGCCGATCATATCATTCTTAAAGAGCAAGAATTTAGAGATAAAATCAATATTGCATTGCATTTTTCTGCAAAAAATGATGTATTGGTTACTTTAGGTATCAAACCTACTCGACCAGATACTGGTTATGGGTACATTCAGTTTACTGACTCAGAAGGAGAAGATATCAAGCGTGTACGAACATTTACAGAAAAACCAAATTTAGATTGGGCGATTCAGTTTGTCGAAAGTGGTGAATTTGTATGGAATGCGGGTATTTTTATTTGGAATGTCAATGCTATCAAAAGTGCATTTGAAATACATATTCCTGAAATGGCAGAAGCTTTTGAAGAAATAAAAGACGCTTTTTATACATCTAAAGAAAAAGATGCCTTAAACAAAGCATATCCTCAATGCAAAAATATTTCTATTGACAATGGGGTCATGGAAAAAGCAGACAATGTATTTGTCGTACTTTCCGATATTGGCTGGTCTGACTTGGGTACATGGAAATCTCTTTATGAAGTATCCGATAAAGATGAAAATCAAAATGTGATTGATGGAGATGCTATTTTATTCGATACCAAAAATTGTATCATCAAAACTCCGCAGGAAAGATTGGTTGTCACCAATGGTCTCGATGGCTTTATTGTGGCAGAATTTGAAAATGTATTGATGATTTGTAGAAAAGAAGATGAGCAAAAAGTCAAAGAGTTTGTTTCGGTAGCTGGAAATAAGGGAAAAGAGTTTGTGTAAGATTAATATAATATGCAAGTATTTATTTGGGGGTGAGAATACCCCCATTTTTGTAAATCATCAATCAATAAAAATGTATAAATTATTAATTTATCTATCGATTCTAACATTCGTTTTCATTTCTTGTGGAGAATCTGTCAGTAAAAAAGAGTATCACTCTCCAGATGAAGCATTTGGAGAATTATTCAGAGAGGTGCAGTTGAAATCGGTATTCCCTGATTCTAAAACTTTTCCAGATTGTATTCCGAAATTTGAAAGCTCGGTTATTTTAGAGAACTACCAAAAACAAAAAAATAAGCCTGGATTTGATTTAAAAAAATTCGTTTATGCACATTTTATTGTCTCCTCAAAAAACAATAGCTATGTGTCGAATCCCAAGCAAACAGTGGAAGAGCATATTCAGGAGCTTTGGCCAATTCTAACAAGAAAACCCAAAGATGAGGGAGGAACCATGGTGCCGCTTATCAAACCATATATTGTTCCTGGTGGAAGATTTCGTGAAATATATTATTGGGATAGTTATTTTACGATGCTAGGTTTGGAAGTTTCTGGTAAGGATTCTTTAATTTCAAACATGGTCTTGAATTTTGCACAGCTTATTCAAGATTTCAATCATATCCCTAATGGCAATAGGAGTTATTATTTTAGTCGGTCGCAGCCACCATTTTTCCCCCAAATGGTTAAATTACTAAGCCATATCAAGGGATATGAAGACAGATTGGTTCAGTATTTGCCTCAAATGCAGAAAGAATATCAATATTGGATGTCGGCAGACCGAGGGAAAGAAGATGTCGGTCAATTGAATCAAGCAAGATTGAATGGAGAGAAATCGTATAGGAAAGTAGTATTTGTTGGGAAGAATGATTTACTGAATCGCTATTATGACGACAAAAATACTCCTCGTCCTGAAGCCTTCAAAGAAGACATTGCTACCGCAAAATTATATTCAAGAAAAAATAAAGCATTGATTTATAGAGATTTGCGTTCAGCAGCAGAATCTGGATGGGATTTTTCGAGCAGATGGCTTGCCGACGAGAAAAATTTATCTACCATTCATACAACCGACCTTCTTCCTATCGATTTGAATGCCCTTCTCTATGATATGGAGGTAACGATTGCCAATGCTTATCAGGCAAAAGGACAAAAAGATTATGCCCAAAATATGAGGGTTTTGGCATCTAAACGTAAAGCCATTTTTGATAAATATTTCTGGAATGAGAGTGCTGGATTCTATTTTGATTATGACTTTGTTCAAAACAAACAAACAAATATTTATTCATTGGCTGCGGTATATCCATTATTTTTCAAAATGGCTTCGTCTCATCAAGCTGCCAAAGTAGCACAAGTGCTTGAGAAATCTTTTCTACAAGCAGGAGGGCTACAAACGACACTGCACGAAACTAACCAACAATGGGATGGTAAAAATGGCTGGGCTCCCTTGCAATATTTGGCAATCGTTGGATTGAGAAATTATGGTTTTCATGTGCTTGCAGATAAAATAAAACAGAATTGGGTAGAAAATAATATCAGAGTCTATAAAAATACAGGAAAATTACTCGAAAAATATAATGTGAAAGATATTACTTTGGAAGCAGGTGGAGGAGAATATCCCGTACAAGATGGTTTTGGATGGACAAATGGGGTTTTGTTAAAGCTTTTATCTGAAAAGAGAAAAGTAAACAAAGAATGATTCATTTCCTATAACCTCGCTGACAAATCTATTACGACCAAATATTCAGATTAGGCTTTTCTTTGGGTATGTAAACAACTGATAATAAGTAACTTATATCAAAATAAAACCCCGAATATGCACAAATTTGGCATATATCGGGGTTTTTTCGTATTTTGTGTCTGTGAAAACCATAAAATACAGATGCAATATACATTATTTGATTTGAATTCTCCAAATTTCGCCAAGTGGTTTTTCTATTGAAAAGTTGTAAAAGGTAATTTTCAAGGGAAGCCGAATTATCCTTAAAATAAAATAGGCTGTCTTCTTTTTAAGACAGCCTATTTTATTGCTATTGGTAAGTATTATTTTAATTCAAACTGCACACGAGTTTGTGATTTTTTCCCTTCTGGAGTGGTGTATTCCGTTGAAGGGTCTTCATCTCCTTGACCCGAGTAAGTCATTCTTGCTTTGCTAATACATTTTTTCTTCAAGAAATAAGCATAAATAGCACATGCACGAAGTTTCGCAGAACGTAAGTTTGAAGAATTACTTGCTCCATCATTGAATGCCGAAATATGCAATTTACTATCTGGACATCTTTGCAACAAAGCACAAACTCTGTCCAACTTCGCATACGATGAAGATTTCAATTTATTTGTTCCACTGTAGAATTCTATTCCTTTTGCGGCAAGACTCAATTCATCAAGCTCTGCTTGAGAGATAGTACATCCACTAGCAGTAGTATAACCTTTTGCCAAAATTCCATTGACATAACCTTCTGGGCAACCATCATTTGTAGCCAAACCAGCTAAATCAGGGCATTTATCGTTTGCATCAGCGACTCCGTCACCATCACGGTCTGGGCATCCTTTTGCCGATGCCACACCTTTCACTGTTGGACAAGCATCGTCTTTATCCGCAATACCATCTCCATCAGTATCTGGGCAACCATTCAAAGAAGCTGGGCCTGCTTGTGTTGGGCAAGCATCTTCTTTGTCGGCAATACCATCCCCGTCACTATCTGGGCAACCTTTCAACGCTTTCACACCAGCTACATCTGGGCAAGCATCATCTTTGTCGGCTACACCATCTTTATCACGGTCCGGACAACCTTTCAAGGCTGCTGAGCCTACTTGCGTTGGGCAAGCATCATCTTTATCTGCAATACCATCTCCATCAGTATCCGGACATCCTTTCAGAGCCATTGGACCAGCTTGTGTCGGGCAAGCATCATCTTTGTCAGGAATTCCGTCTCCATCAGTATCTGGACAGCCTTGGAATTTACGCAAACCTCTTTCTGCAAGACAAGCATCACATCTGTCCACTACACCATCTTTATCAGTATCTTTGTCTCCAAAACGATAAGATGCCAACAAGTTTGCTACTAAATATCCATCATTATTTGATGGCCCTTTCGGGTCTGTTGCTGTTCCTGAGCCAATAGCAGTGGTAGATAATTTAGTTCCATCTAAATAATCAGAAAAAGCGTAGCGGTATCCTACTTCGCCACCGATTGTCCATCTTTCTGCGATATTGTATTTTAAACCAACCCCAAATGGCAAAACCAAAGCCGCTTTTTTCAAATTAGCCATGTCTTGGTCTAATAATCTTTGTACTGGAGGGAATGTTGCTCCTGGCTGAATCGTAACCGTAGGATTTGTAAATACACCACCGATACCTCCGAATAAATAAGGAGCTAAAGTTCTACGGAATGTGCCGTCGCAGTTGTATTTACGCTCTTTGAAAGGGTAATATTCGCCCATAATAGCTACCTCTGTTAGGGGAGAGCTAAATTTAAGGCGACGATAATCCCAACGACCATCAGGGTTATCCAAATCATTTCCAGCCAACTTGCCGAATAATATTTGCCCTCTTAATGCAAAATAATCGTTGATATGTCTTCTGGCAAATGCACCAATCATGATACTGTTGGCAGATGCATAAGGTTTGCTGCAGTGCATATCTCCGAAATATTGGTTTACGCCGATTGGCAAGCCAATCTCCCACTTGTATGGTTTACATACCTTACAAGTATCTTGTGCCTGAGTTGTTAGCGAAAAGCTTAATAACGCTAAGAAAAGGAATGTTACCTTCTTCATGCTGGGATAAAGTTTATGGTTTTATTCAAAAATAATTTTAATTTAGACGAAATAATTTTCAAACGGTCACTTTCTATCAAAATATTTGACAAAGTAAGTGAAAAATATTAAAATTTTCTAAAAAAAAACATTATTTCCTCCGAAGTTCTTAGAATAATTTTCCTGAACTGCGATTTTTTTGTCTCAAAACAAATGAAATGATTGATTATAAGGCAATCAGATGGTATTTTTGGTACGTAGAGATTTATCAAAGTATGGAAAAATAGATTGTATCGCTGATTTTAGATAGTTTTCTTCAAAAAATATTTAAAGAAAATATTGAAAAAAAACATTTTTTAGGCTTAATATTACATTTCTAATCTTTAGTATAAGTTAGAGTTAAAATCTTTAAATTAACAGACTCATCAAACTCAATGAAAAAAAGTATTTTTTTTATCAGTTTTATAATTTTTTTGGCAGCTTTCTCTTCATTTAAAAGTAAAAAAGAAACACTGGAAGAGATTTTTATCAAAATCAATCAGGATGTATTGGGGCGGGGAAGGGCTTACGAAACGCTTGGGGAAGCTACTTCTACTATCGGTCATCGACTAACTGGAAGCACCAATGGAAAAAAAGCAGAAGAATATGCTTTTAAATTGCTGAAAGATTATGGCTTTGCTGATGTCAAATTTTTACCTTTTGAGGTGGAGTCTTGGGCGAGAGATACGGTCAGTTTATCTATTGTTCCTAAGGGAAGTGACAATTTCCGTGATGTGGAAGTGGTGGCATTGGCTCATTCTCCGGTTTCGTCTCACCTGAAGGGAAAAATAGTCGATTGTGCCGATGGATTGGAAAGTGATTTCGAGAAAATCAAGTCTGAGGTGAAAGGAAATGTCGCTTTGTTTAATATTAATATTCAAGAGGAAGCGAATAAAGGGAAAAAGAATTTGCATCGTTCGGAAAAAACAGCATTAGCCATCAAATATGGTGCATCTGGAGTCATTATTGCCAATGCTGTTGAGGGGGGGGTATTGCTGACGGGTACTGCCTCTGTAACCGGGGAGTTAATTCCTATTCCGGCAGTGTGTATTTCGGTCGAAAGTGGAAAGGCCATTCGTAAGTGGATTAAAGATGAACCCAATCTGTTGGCGGTGATTGATATGCGAAATTTTAGCAGACCGATTCGGGCAAGAAATGTTGTTGCGACCCTTCAAGGGAGTTCCAAAGATTTGAAAAAAGAAAAAATAGTCATCGGTGGGCATTTGGATTCTTGGGATTTGGCAACTGGTGCAATGGATAATGGCATTGGGTCTTTTTCGGTATTGGATATTGCTCGGGTTTTTAAAGCATTGAATTTACAGCCGAAGAGAACCATTGAGTTTGTGATGTTTATGGGGGAAGAACAGGGTTTATTGGGTTCGAGAGCGATGGTGAAAAAATACAAAGAAGAGGGGAAATTAAACCAAGTTCAACTGATGATGAACCTCGACATGGTCAATAATGCTCAAGGGTTTAATGCTATGGGTCGTGGTGAATTGAAGAAGTTTATTGAAGAAATTGGTCAAAAAATTCAAAAAATTGATACAACATATACCAATGCCAATCATAACTCGGCAGGCTTACATTCAGATCATCAGCCATTTATGATAGAGGGCGTGCCAGTTTGCTCTCCTTCGGGAAGTTTTCCTGTGAAGGCTTATAATTGCTACCATGCCAATTGTGACCGATTTGATTTGATTAACAAAAAACAAATCAACAACAATGTGCGATATACTGCGATGATGCTTTATGCTTTAGCAGATGCAGAGGCGTTGCCAGTGAAAAAAATGAATGATGCAGAAACAAAAGACTTTTTGATTAAGCAAAACTTAAAAACCGAATTAATTATCGGTAAAGATTGGCGTTGGGAAGAGTAAAGCATACTTAAAAAGCAATCTCCGTTTGAAGATTGCTTTTTAATTCCCAAGATATTAATTCCTTTATTAAATATATAATTATGCTGTCTAAAACATTTGGGGCTGCTGTATATGGAGTCAATGCTACTCTTATTACAGTGGAGGTCAGTGTCGTACAAGGTACCGGAATGGCTATTGTAGGATTGCCGGATGGTGCTGTGAAAGAAAGTCAACAACGCATTGATGCTGCTTTAAAAAATTGTAATTTTCAAATCTCTCGTCAAAAAACGGTCATTAATTTAGCTCCTGCTGATATTAGAAAGGAGGGGTCGGCGTATGATTTGCCAATGGCATTGGGTTTGTTGGCTGTTTCGGGACAATTGTCGTTTCAGAAAAAACTCGAAGAGTATGTTATTTTGGGTGAATTGTCTCTTGATGGTACATTAAGACCTATCAAGGGGGTTTTGCCTATTGCTATCGAAGCCCGAAGGTCTAAGTTAAAGGGTTTTCTGCTACCTGCCGAAAATGCCATGGAGGCATCTATTGTCAATTCATTGGATGTAATTCCTATTCATAGTTTGAATGAGGCGATTGAGTATTTGTCGGGAACTTTGGAGATTCCTCCTTTGGTAACTGATACTCGTGAGATTTTCTTTAACTCTGTTGGGGAATATGAGGCGGATTTTTCGCATGTGCAAGGACAAGAAAATATCAAGCGTGCCATGGAAATTGCCGCTGCAGGGGGGCATAATGTTATCATGATAGGGCCTCCTGGTGCTGGCAAAACGATGTTGGCAAAACGATTGCCTTCGATTCTTCCTCCTTTGACTCTGCATGAAGCTCTCGAAACCACAAAAATTCATTCGGTCGCAGGTAAATTGGGAGTCAAAGCATCACTCATCGCCAAACGTCCGTTTAGAGCTCCGCATCATACCATTTCGGATGCCGCTTTGGTGGGCGGGGGAAGTTTCCCTCAACCGGGTGAAATATCGCTTGCCCACAATGGGGTTCTTTTTTTGGATGAATTGCCGGAGTTCAAGAGAACAGTGTTGGAGGTGATGAGGCAACCACTAGAAGAAAGAAAGGTCGTCATTTCTCGAACCAGACAGGCAGTTGATTTTCCCGCCAATTTTATGCTTGTGGCAAGTATGAACCCTTGTCCTTGTGGCTATTATAATCATCCAGAAAAAGAATGTTCTTGTCCGCCTGGAGCTGTTGGTAAATATTTGAATAGAATTTCGGGTCCGCTATTGGATAGGATAGATTTGCATGTAGAAGTGACTCCCGTCAGTTTTGACCAAATTTCTTCCAACCGAAAAAGTGAAACTTCTGAGGAAATCAGAGAACGGGTCATCAAAGCCAGGGCTTTACAAACTATCCGTTTTGAGGAATTTCCCGAAATCCATTCCAACGCAATGATGCCGCCTGAAATGGTGAAAAATGTTTGCGAAATAAATGAAGCAGGGAAGGGGTTGCTCAAAAAAGCAATGGAGCGTTTGGGGCTTTCGGCAAGAGCGTATGACCGAATTTTGAGGGTGGCTCGTACCATTGCCGATTTGGCGGGTACTGACGACATCAGAATTGAGCATTTGGCAGAAGCGATTCAATACAGAAGTTTAGATAGAGAAAATTGGGCAGGATAAGCTCGATTAGATAAAAAATAAACTAATTTCATTATTTGGTCGTTATGTTTTCACTTCTCAGGAAGCGAATGTTGTGTTATATTTAATCTTCTATCTCAAATGAAAAAAAATCTTTCTTTATTATTCCTCGCTTTGGTTATCAGTTTTGTGGCATCTGCCCAGCAAAAGTCCGGTATTAAATTTACAGAATCTGCTTCTTGGAAGGAAATTGTAAAAAAAGCAAAAGCCGAAAAAAAGCTTATTTTTATGGA
>JACCEA010658604.1_pt1 | contig 17365 bp, 16 predicted proteins | sample 7449851 | NCBI WGS metagenome assembly JACCEA01 (sample SAMN15323453, study PRJNA562643) | freshwater metagenome | isolation source: river surface water | place: USA:Blue River Watershed | collected 2017-08-18
AGACTCAGATGGCCCGCGTGTCTTTGCAGAAATAGAACGCATCAAACAATGTTTTCGCACGCTCGAAACGCTGGGTGTTCCGGTGGTCACCTGCTTGAATGGTTCTGCCTTCGGCGGCGGTTGGGAGGTGGCATTGGTCGGCCACCATCGCATCGCCACGCGCAACCCCAAAACCCAATTCGGTCTGCCTGAAATCACGCTGGGGCTGATCCCCGGTGGGGGTGGCATCACCAAGATGACCCGCATCCTCGGTCTGCTGGCCGCGCAACCTTATGTGCTCGAGAGCAAATTGTTTGGTCCCGAAGAGGCCCACCAGTTAGGTTTGGTGCATGCGTTGGTGGACAGCGACGAACAGCTGCACGCGCATGCCGTGGCCTACATCGCTGCCTCACAAGGACAGCCCGAAGCCGCCCAGCACGTGTGGGACCGCAAGGATTACAAAATGCCGGGTGGCACGCCCAGCAACCCCAAGATCGCGGGCATGCTCAGCGTGGCCCCAGCCGTGCTCAAGCAGAAAACACGCGGCCTCTACCCCGCCCCCGAAGCGGCGCTGGCGGCCATGGTCGAAGGTGCGATGGTGGACTTTGACACCGCCATGCGCATCGAAAGCCGCTACCTCGCGGGCCTGATGACCAGCCAGGTGGCGCGCAACATGATCAACACCTTCTTCTTCAACATGAACAGCATCAAGGGTGGACAAAGTCGGCCCAAGGGTGTGCCACGCTACAAGCCGCAGAAGGTGGGCATCCTGGGCGCAGGCATGATGGGCGCGGGCATTGCCTATGCGCAAGCCAGTCGCGGCATTGCCACCGTGCTCAAAGACGTGAGTACCGAGGCCGCCGAAAAAGGCAAAGCCTACAGCCAGAAACTCACACAACAACGCGTGGACAAAGGCCGCATGACGGCTGAGAAGCAACAAGCCCTGTTGTCACTGATCGAAACCACCACCCACACCGCAGACCTGAAGGGCTGTGACCTGATCATTGAAGCGGTGTTTGAAAACCGCGAACTCAAGGCTAGGGTCACGCAAGAGGCGGAGCCCATGTTGGCGCCAGACGGCTTCTTTGCCAGCAACACGTCCACCTTGCCCATCAGCGGACTGTCGAAGGCCAGCGCCCATGCGCACAAATTTGTGGGCATCCACTTCTTCAGCCCGGTAGACAAGATGAAGTTGGTGGAGATCATTCGCGGTGCGCAAACTGACGATGACACCATCGCCCGTGCCTACGATTATGTACAGGCACTGGGCAAGTTGCCGATTGTGGTGAATGACTCGCGGGGTTTTTACACCAGCCGAACCTTTGGCACGTACGTCATGGAAGGCGCGGCCATGTTGGGCGAAGGTATCCCCGCCCCCGTGATTGAAAACCTCGCCATGCAGGTGGGCATGCCTGTCGGCCCGCTGGCGGTGTTGGATGAAACAGCGCTGTCGCTGTCGGTGCATGTGCTCGACCAGACCCGTGAAGACTTGGCCAAGGAAGGGAAAAGCTACACCGCAACACCCGGTGAGCTGCTTGTGGAGCACATGGTGAAAGAGCTCAAGCGCCCCGGTCGCGCTGCAGGGGGCGGTTTTTACGACTACCCGGCGGGCCAGAAAAAAATGCTGTGGCCCGAACTGAAGAACCGATTTGAAAAATCGGATGCCGTCTTCAACCCGCAAGACGTCAAAGACCGCCTGTTGTACCGCCAAGCGGTAGAGACCGCTCGCTGCCTGCAAGAAGGTGTGCTGACGTCGGTGCATGACGGCAACATTGGTTCGATTTTCGGCATTGGCTTTCCGGCTTGGACCGGGGGTGCGCTGCAATTCATCTACGCCCAGGGTGTGGACGCGTTCGCCACACGCTGCGCTGAATTGGCCGTGCGCTACGGTGCGGGCTTTTCACTCACCCCGGAAGTGATCGACTGCCTCAAGCGTGCTCAGCGTACATTGCCTTGATCAGGCTGTCATACTTTTCAATCACCAGCTTGCGCTTGAGTTTCATGGTCGGCGTGACCTCTTCATCCTCAGGGCTTAGCTTTTTACTTAACAAAAAGAACTTTTTGATTTGCTCGACGCGTGCAAATTTTTGATTGACCAGATCAACTTCTGACTGGATCAACGACTTGATCTCTGGCGCCTGGGTCAGGCTTTCATAATTGGTAAAGCCAATGTCACGCGACTGGGCGTACTGCTCCACGTTGTCATGGTCGACCATGATGATGGCAGTGAGATACGGCAATCGGTCGCCCACAATGACGGCATCCGTGATGTAGGGTGACGCTTTCAATTCGTTCTCAAGCTCACTGGGGGTGATATTTTTCCCACCCGCTGTGATGATGATGTCCTTCATGCGATCTGTGATCGTGAAGAAGCCATTCGCGTCTCGCGTGCCCACATCCCCTGTGTGCATCCACCCCTCGGCGTCAAACACTTCTTGGGTTTTGTCAGGCAGGTTGAGATAACCCGAAAAGATATTGGGGCCTCTGATTAAGATTTCACCGGTCTCAGGATCCAACTTCATTTCATTGTGTGGTGACGGTACACCAATCGAGCCCAGTTTGATAAAACCAGGGTAATTGGCGGACGAACCACCGCAGGTTTCGGTCATGCCCCACACCTCAAACATGGGCACGCCCAATGCAAAGAACCAGCGCAAAATCTTGGGCGAAATGGGGGCTGCGCCACTCAACAAAAAACGGGCTTTATCAATCCCCAACGATTTGCGGACATTCGCTAAAACCAGCCATTGCGCGACTCGATAAGCCAAGCGCTGGTGAAGATGAATGGGTTGGCCATTTAAAAACTGATCTGCAATCGTCGTCCCCAGTCCAATGGCCCAGTGATACATCAGCTGCTCAAATTTGGTCGACTCCTTGAGCGACAAATGCACGCTCGACTGAAACTTCTCCCACACGCGTGGAACGGCCAAGATGATGGTGGGCGAAATTTCTCGGATGTTCTCAGGAACGGTTTCTGGGTTTTCAACAAAATTAATTTTTGTCCCGGTGTACATCGACACCAACGCGCCGCCCACGCGCTCAGCAATGTGACACAGGGGTAAAAAACACATCCGTTCATCTTGCGGAGTCTGCGCAATGATGCTGGTGTGCCCCCGAATGGCGTAGACCAGTCCCGCTTGGTGGTGCATCGCACCTTTGGGTTTGCCGGTCGTGCCTGAGGTGTACACCAAAATCGCCAGGTGCTCTGGCGATGCGGCTTTTCTGATGGCCTCGATGCGGTGCGGCTCCTGGGTCAAGGCCTTGGCGCCTAATTGGCGCAACGCCTCCAGCGACATCACATTGGGATGCTCAAAATGACGAAGGCCCTTGTCATCAAAGACGATGACTTTGATCAAGCCGGGCAGCTCTGGCAAAACCTCCAATACCTTGTCGAGTTGCTCTTCGTCTTCAACAAATATAAAACGGCTTTGGCTATCGTTCAGGATGTAGTGCACCTGTGACACGGAGTCCGTGGGATAAATACCCGCAGAAGTGCCGCATAAGCTCAAAATTGCCAAATCACTCCAAACCCACTCCGCGCGGGTGTTTGACAAGATGGAGACCCGATCTTGCACTTGCATGCCCAGGGCGTTCAAGCCCATGGCGATTTCTTTGACGATCTCGCCGGTTTCATGCCAAGTCCACGCGCGCCAGATACCCAATTCTTTTTGACGCAACCAAACATCATGAGCCCGAAGTTCAACCGCGTTCCAAAATAGGGCCTGAACTGTGTCGCCCACTAACGGAGCCGATGTATTTTTTGCTGCATGCGCAAATTCGTCTTCAATTTGCCAAAGGTAACGCATCTGAGATCTCCCGTTTCAGATAGGCTGTGATGAGATGGGGCAATGAATCAGCGCCATGTTTTCTTCTTTTTCCACCTACGTTCTGCCCGAACGCCCTCTTGCTTGATACCCAGATAAAACTCTTGAATGTCATCTTTTTCCATCAAGCGCTCGCATGTGTCTTGCATCACGATTCGCCCGTTTTCCATGATGTAACCGAAATCAGCGGTCTGCAATGCGATGCGTGCGTTCTGCTCGACCAAGAGAATGGACCGGCCACTGTCCCGATTGATCATGCGAATGATTTCAAATATTTCTTTGGTTAACTTCGGACTCAAACCCAGACTCGGCTCGTCCATCAAAATCATTTGTGGATCGGCCAACAGGGCTCTCGCAATCGCCAGCATTTGCTGCTGCCCACCCGACAGCAGGCCTGCCGCTTGTTGTTCGCGTTCTTTCAGAATCGGGAAATATCGATAGGCTTGCGCCAAGTCTCGCGCAACGGCGTCACGATCGCTGCGGGTGTATGCGCCCATCATGAGGTTTTCATACACCGTCAGCAGGGGAAACACTTCCCTCCCCTCAGGCACATGGCTGATGCCCTTTCTGACGATGTCCGATGATTCAATGCCGGTGATGTCTTCTTGGGCAAATTCAACGGATCCTCTGACGGGATCCATGATGCCAGAGATCGTCTTCAGCAAAGTCGTTTTGCCGGCGCCGTTTGAACCAAGAAGGGTGACGATTTGACCTTTCTTCACTTCAAGACTCACGCCCCGAATCGCTTTCACAGGGCCATAAGCGCTCTCGATGTTGGTCAATGTCAACAGCGTTGACGCAGGCTGGGTCGTGGGCATATCAGTCATTTCCATCCTCTGCGCCAAGGTACGCCTTGATCACCTCAGGGTGACTTTGCACTTCAGCCGATGTGCCAATGGCTATGACTTGGCCTTGATTCATGGCAACCACACGACTGGACACACGCGAGACCAAAGACATATCGTGCTCGACCATGAGAATGGTGATGCCCAAGTCGTTGACCAAGTCCTTGATCCAAAAAGCCATATCTTCTGTTTCTTCAGGATTCAACCCAGAAGAAGGCTCATCCAGAAGCAGCACTTTGGGATTCATGCTGAGCGCACGCCCCAACTCAACAACTTTCCGGATGCCATAAGGCAGCCCAGAAACATAGCTGTCTCTGTATTTTTGCAAGCCCAAAAAGTCGATCACTTCCTCGATTCGTTCGCGGGCTGCGAGCTCTTCCTGGCGTGTCGTATTTAGAAATAAGAGATTGCTCAAGACGCTGGTGCGATTCAAGCTGTGATGCCCAATGAGCAAATTTTGTAAAACAGTCGCGTGCTCAAAAAGCTCGATATTTTGAAACGTGCGTGCAATACCCAAATTTGCAATTTGATGCGGTTCGACTCCACCCAAGTCCACGCCTTCAAAAAAAAGCTGGCCTCCCGATTGCGGATAGATACGGCTGATGACGTTGAACAACGTGGACTTACCGGCTCCGTTGGGCCCGATGATGGTCAGCACCTCACCTGGAAAAACGTCAAAGCTTACATTCTCAACCGCAACCAAGCCGCCGAAACGGCGGGTGATGTTTTGAACCTTCAACAATGCGTGCATCATGCTTGGCTCACTTCAGGCGGTCAGATTTTTGAAAAGATTTTTGTCGCTTGAACATGCCATCTCGGTAAAAAGGAAACACCTGGAAGTAGGTTCGAATCTTGAACCACCGGCCATACAAACCCATGGGCTCAAACAAAACAAAACAAATCAGAATCACACCGTAAATGACGTTTTGCAAACCTGCTGCGTTGGCCATAAAGACTGGCAAAAAGTCCTTCAGATTGGCAATGAGTGGCGGCATCACGATGATAAAAATGGCCCCAAAAAAAATACCGTGAATACTGGCCAGTCCGCCAATGATGACCATCAACACAAAATCCAGCGACAGAAATAAGTTGAAGTTCTCAGGTGAAATGAACCTCAAGTAATGGGCATACATGGCGCCGCCGACACCCGTAAATCCAGCAGAAAGCATGAACGCAATGATCTTGTAACGCCCGACATGAATGCCCATGCTTTGTGCGGATATCTCAGAATCACGAATTGCAATGAACGCCCGCCCCGTCGCACTTCGCAACAAATTAATGGTTAACAAAGTGGCTGCTACCACCATGCTGAGGACCAGATAGAAAAAAGAAACTTGGGTGTTGAAAACTAAATCAAAGATCTGCGCAGGTTTGACTTGCAAGCCTGATGTGCCATTTGTAAACGCCTCCCACTTCACAAACACCTCCTCCACAATGAGGCCCAATGCCAGTGTGGCAACACCTAAAAAAATCCCCTTCACACGCAGCGCAGGAAGTGCAATCAGCGCACCAAGAATGACGTTCACAAGAATAGAAATCACCAGTGCAGCGAAAAATGGCCAGCCTTGATTGGTGAAAAAGGCTTGAACAAACGCTCCCAATCCAAAAAATGCGGCATGACCAAATGACAACTGCCCGGTGTAGCCCAGGAGGATCATGGTGCCAAAGCCCACCAGCGAATAAATAAGGATGATGTTGACTTGTGCCATCCAAAATTCGCTCACGACGAGCGGACACAAAACCAAACCCAACAGCAAAAGGCCATACCAAAAAGCCTGGCCCTCGTGCTTCACGACATTGATATCTTGCGTGTAGCTGGTTTTAAAGATAAATCGCATGCTTAGACTTTCTTGCGCGTACGTTCACCCAACAATCCCTCTGGGTAAAAGAGCAAAACTAAGAGCATCACAACGTAAGCGGAAACCTCCTTGAACCCCTCTGGCAAATAAAAACCAGAGAAAGCTTCAACCAATCCAATGATGATGCCGCCCAAAATAGCACCCGGCAAACTGGTGAAACCTCCCACCACTGCAGCGGGTAAAGCTTTGAGGCCAATGAAACCCATGTTGACGTGGATGAAGGTGATGGGGGCCAACAAAATGCCTGCCAGACAAGCCAGTGCGGCAGCCATGCTCCAAACCAAACTGTTGATTCGCTTGACGGGGATGCCCATGTAGTGCGCGGCCAGCTGGTTTTGAGAGGTCGCTCGCATCGCGATGCCGACTTTGCTGAAACGAAACATCACGTACAGCAACAAGCTCACGGCAATCGTTGAGCCAATGACCATCAAGTGGTCATACGAAATGACAGCCCCTCCGACATCGAGCACTTGGCCTGCATATGGCACTTGCAATGTGTGTGTCTCAGTCCCAATATCGGGCACCATGGCAATCAGGCCTCGCGCCACATAGCCAAGACCGAGTGTGATCAACACAATCGCCAGAGAGGTTTGCCCTAGCACGGGACGAATGACCATGCGCTCCAACAACAGGCCAAGCACAGCCAATGCCACCACAGCGGTCAACACCGCGAGGACATAGGAAAAGCCAAGCGATTTGGTTAAGAGCAGCGCACCAAACGCGCCCACCATCATGAGCTCGCCTTGGGCAAAGCTAATGGTCTCGGTCGCCTTGTAAATCAGTACAAAGCCAAGGGCAATGAGACCGTAAATGCAGCCCTGAGAAATGCCACCAAAAATCAGTTGCAACATGGCGCTCATTCATAAGTTAAAGAGAGCATTGGCCAGGGACTTCAGCGAAAAGCCCCTGGCCAACCAAGGAAGTAAGAATTACTTCACCGCAACCCAGCGACCATTTTGAATTTGTGCAAGTGCAGAGAAACTAGAACCGAGATGGTTCTTATCTGAGAATTGAACCGTGGGCACACCCAAGTTATTGTTTTGCGGCCCCATGGTTTCGAGGGCTTTCACCAAACTCTCAGTTGTCAAATTGGTTCCGGCTTTTTCTAAGCCTCTGCTGAGCAACTCGATGATCCAGTACCCATAGAGTGAGAACAGCTGAGGGTCAGAACCGATTTTGGTTTTGTAGTTGGCCGCCCAGGTGCGAACATTTTCATTGCTTGAATCGGCATATGGAATCGCTGCTGCATAGACTGCGTAAAAACCGTTCACCGCCTCTTTGCCCAACATCGGCACGAGTTCGGTGTAGGCGCCCAGCGAGCCCATGAATGTTGGATTGAAACCCGTTTTGCGTGCTTCTGCGATGGCACCGGGCGTTTCACGAATCAACGTGCCCATGCCAACGAAATCGCAATTGGCGTTCTTTAACTTCAAGATCTGTGAGGAGAAATCAGTGGCCCCTCGCTTGTAAGTGGTGGTCTCACTGATGGGAACATTGATGGATTTCAGCCCATCGGTCACACCGCGTGCAACCTCTAAACCAAACTCATCGTCTTGATGCAAGATGCAGGCCTTCTTCGCATTGACCTTTTTGAAGAGCAGCGGGGCATGCTCTTTCATCGAGCCATAGTAGTCATCCAAAATCGCAAATTTCAATTTGTTGACAGGTTCAAACATGTCACGTGCACCAGTGAGGGGTGCAAAGTTCATCACGTTCTTTTCAAACTGCACTGGCATGGCCGCGTTGTTCACCACCGTACCAATCGAACCTGCCACCACAAAAACCTTGTCTTGGTTGACAAGCTTTTGGGCCACTTGAACCGCCTTGGTTGGGTTGTAGGCAGAGTCTTCAACAATCAGTTTGAGCTTGCGACCATGAATGCCGCCCTTGGCATTGATTTCATCAACACGCATTTGCATTCCCGCCGCAGCCGTTTTACTGAAGCCTGCCAAGGGACCTGACAAATCTTGAATGCTGCCGATCAGAATTTCATTTGAACTCACACCTTGACTTTGTGCATGAACGGAGACACTCGCCCCCCCCAACAACAATGAAACAGCTGTCACGATTAAACCGTTTTTGATTCGCATCTTGGCATCCTTAAAGTGGTGAGAGGAGAACAATTTCTCCTGATGCGCAATATAGATGCAAGCACTTCGGTTGAAAGACAAAACAGACTAGGGCTTTACCTAATGTTGTCACCAAGGGGTCTGCGAGAACCTTTGGCTTTTTTTGTTGTCGAATTTAAATTCAACTTCAATTCATTCAGACATAAAAAAGCCGCAGCACAGGCTGCGGCTTTGACAGGTGTGAACCCAGGCGCACGTGGCGCCCAAGCCTTAACCCATGTGCAAACCACCGTTGACGGAGAAGTCTGCACCGGTGGTGTAACCGCCGTCTTCGCCTGCCAACCAAGCAATGATGGACGCGATTTCGCTGGGCTTACCCAGGCGCTTGACTGGCACGGTCGCGACGATTTTCTCGAGCACATCCGGACGAATGGCGTTGACCATGTCGGTGCCGATGTAGCCTGGTGACACCGTGTTCACGGTCACGCCTTTGGTGGCCAACTCTTGCGCCAAGGCCATCGAGAAACCATGCATACCGGCTTTGGCAGCCGAGTAGTTGGTTTGACCCGCTTGGCCCTTTTCACCGTTCACCGACGAGATGTTGATGATGCGGCCCCAGCCCTTTTCAACCATGTCGGCAACCACTTGCTTGGTCACGTTGAACATGGAGTTAAGGTTGGTTTCGATGACGGCGTCCCAGTCTTCGCGGCTCATTTTCAAGAACATGCGGTCCTTGGTGATGCCTGCGTTGTTGACCAACACGTCGATCACACCGTGCTCGGCTTTGGACTTTTCAAAAGCTGCCACGGTGGAATCCCAATCGCCGACGTTGCCGACCGACGCGTAGAAGGTGTAACCCAATGCTTTTTGTTCGTCCAGCCATTTGTTGAAATCACGCGTGGGGCCGCAGCCCGCAATGACTTTGAAACCTTCTTTGTGAAGGCGTTGGCAAATGGCGGTACCGATACCACCCATACCACCCGTGACGTACGCTACTTTTTGGCTCATGTTTGTCTCCTTTATTTATGAGTTGTAAGTGAATGAAAAAATTAAAGTGTGTGAGCCAGTGGATCAACGTTCGAGCGCCAACGACACGCCCATACCGCCACCGATACACAGTGCGGCCAAGCCCTTCTTGGCATCGCGTCGTTGCATTTCGTGCAACAGCGTGACCAAGATGCGGCAGCCGGATGCGCCGATGGGGTGACCGATGGCAATGGCGCCACCGTTGACGTTGACTTTGGCTGGGTCGATGTCGAGCTCTTTGTTCACCGCACATGCTTGCGCAGCGAAGGCTTCGTTGAGTTCGAACAAATCGATGTCGGAGGCTTTCCAGCCAGCACGTTGCAAGGCTTTGCGCGAGGCAGATACCGGGCCCATGCCCATCAACGCGGGATCCAAGCCGCTGGTGCCGAATGCGGCAATGCGTGCCAAGGGCTTCAAGCCCAAGGCAGCCGCTTTCTTGGCAGTCATCACCACCACAGCCGCCGCACCGTCGTTGATACCGGAAGCGTTACCCGCCGTCACGGTGCCTGCTTTGTCGAACGCAGGACGCAAGCCAGCCAATGCCTCGGCATTGGTTTTCTTGTTGATGTATTCGTCGGTGTTGAACTCGAGCGGGTCGCCCTTGCGCTGGGGGATAGAGACCGACACGATTTCGTCTTTGAATTTGCCTGCGTCTTGCGCCGCCGACGCTTTTTGTTGGCTCGCCAACGCCAAGGCGTCTTGCATGTCGCGGCTGATCTGGTGGGCCTTGGCCACGTTCTCAGCGGTGATGCCCATGTGGTACTGGTTGTACACGTCCCACAGACCATCCACGATCATGGTGTCGACCATGTTCCAGTTGCCCATGCGTTGGCCATCGCGCGAACCCATCAACACGTGGCCCGAAGCGCTCATGTTTTCTTGTCCACCCGCCACCACGATCTCGCTGTCGCCATAGGCCACGGCTTGGGCAGCCAACATGACGGACTTCAAGCCAGAGCCGCACACCGCGTTGATCGTCAAAGCCGGCACGGCGTTCGGAATGCCTGACTTCATCAAGGCTTGGCGTGCGGGGTTTTGACCGGCACCTGCGGCCAACACTTGGCCCATGATCACTTCACCCACCAAGGCGGGATCGACCTTGGCACGCGCCAAAGCTTCGCGGATCACGATGGACCCCAACTCGGTCGCAGCCACTTTGGCCAATGAACCCCCAAACTTACCCACGGCGGTGCGGGCTGCTGAAACGATAACGATGTCTTCCACGAGGTCTCCTGATGTTGTGAGAAGTAATGAGAAATTAGTTGCTGGCTCGCGCCTTGACGTAACGGCCGGGCGCGTTTTCAATGGCTTTGTATTTGCCTTTGCCATAGGCCTTCGGTGCAGCAATTTGTTTGCCTGCATGCGTCTTGAGCCATGCGGCCCAATCAGGCCACCAGCTGCCCGCGTGTTCTTTGGCTTTGGCAATCCACTGCTCCGCATCTTTGGGGAACGTGGTTTCACTGCCGGTCCAGTAGCAACGCTTTTTCGCGGCCGGTGGGTTGATCACCCCCGCGATGTGGCCGGAGGCACCCATGACAAAGCGCTTTTTGCCGGGGAACACATGGGTCGAGGCATAGGCGCCACCAATGGGCACGATGTGGTCTTCGCGTGAGCCGTACAAGTAGACAGGCATGTCCACTTTGCGCAGGTCGATCTTCTCGCCACACACCTTGGCCACGCCGGGCTTGATGAGGTTGTTCTCGAGATAGGTGTTGCGCAAGTACCAGGCGTACATGGGGCCAGGCAAATTGGTGGAATCGCTGTTCCAGTAGAGCAAGTCAAATGGTGGCGGGGTTTCGCCCTTCAGGTAGTTGCCCACGACATAGTTCCACACCAAATCGTTGGGACGCAAGAAGCTGAAGGTGGACGCCATGTCCTTGCCCTTCATCAAGCCGCCGTCGGCAAATTGGCTTTCGCGGAATTTGACAAAGGCCTCGTCAATGAACACATCCAAGACACCGGTGTCGGTGAAGTCAATCAAGGTGGTGAGGAACGTGGCGCTCGACACCGGTTTTTGACCACGCGCCGCCAACACGGCCAGCGCGTTGGACAGGATGGTGCCGCCAACGCAAAAGCCCAAAGCATTGATCTGCTTGCTGCCAGAAATTTCTTGCGTGACTGAAATGGCTTTGATGGCCACCTCTTCGATGAGGTCGTCCCAGGTGGTGTCGCGCATCGACTCGTCGGGGTTGCGCCAGCTGACCACAAACGTGCGGTGCCCTTGGCTCACGGCATAACGGATGAACGAGTTTTCTGGCTGCAAATCCAAGATGTAGAACTTGTTGATGCAAGGCGGGATCAACAAGAACGGACGCTCGTAAACCTTGGCAGTGAGCGGCTTGTATTCCAAAAGTTGGAAATACGCGTTTTCAAACACCACTTTGCCCTCGGTGGTGGCCACGTTTTTGCCCACTTCAAACAGGCTTTCGTCCGTCATCGACACATGGCCCTGCTGCATGTCGTGCAACAAGTTTTTAATGCCCTTGGAAATGCTCTCGCCTTTGGTCTCAATGGCTTTTTGTTGCGCCTCAGCGTTGAGGGCTAAGAAGTTGCTTGGTGCAGAGGCTGCGGCCCATTGCTCGACCGCAAATTGGATACGGGCTTTGGTTTTGGCATCGGTCTCAGCCGCGTCGGTGAGCGCCATCATGGTGCGCGTGTTCAACAGGTACGCTGCAGCGGTGAAGGCAGCCATGGGGTTGTGCGCCCACGCGTCGCCTTTGAAGCGGCGGTCTTGTACCACCGGTTTGCCTTGCAGACTTTGGTTCCACAACTCGGTGGCTTCGTTGATGTATTGCTGTTGTAAGGCTTCGAGCTTTTCAGGGGAGAAGGTCAAAGCAGGCGTCTTCGCATCCCCTCCACCGATCGTTTGAAATGAGGCCAAGGCTTTGAGCCAGCTATCCCCTAGGCTCTTGAGGGCCGCATTTTGATCCATCTGCGCATCTCCTATACAGTCGCATTTGTAACTTTTACTGTCACCAGTATGTCAGTGAAAGACCTTCAAATTTCTGACAGAAATCAAATTCAAGCGAAAACCCCTAGATGTATTTGATCCTCATAGCTTGGTTGTATGTGGCCCTGATGATGGCGGTGGCAGAGGCCGTGAGCCCCATCGGCACCGTCCTCGGTGCGATTTTCACGTTCTTGCTCTATGGTGCCTTGCCCATTGGCGTGTTGGGCTACATCATGGGATCGCCCGCTCGGCGCAGAGCCCGCAAGGCACAAGAAGCTGCCGCCTCAATCGCGCCAAATGCAAACAGCGAAACGCCCAGTGACCCCATCGCGCCGGTAAGAGAAAAGCCGTGAGCGGTCTGTCACGGTGCACCAGGTCGGCGAGCTGTCGTTGCCATCCACCGAATTAACGCCTAAAGCCATCAGACGCAGGCGGGCCAAGCCTGCCAGATCAGCCAGCCACTTCTGATCGTGAACTGGGTGAGGCTGAAAACACTGAGCTGCGCCAGGTGATGCCGTCGCGTCCAAGGCGGTGAACGCCGCACGCACCTCTGGCCCGACTTCAAATGCCTCAGGCCCGATGCACGGGCCGAGCCATACCCGAAGTTGTGCAGCTGGCACCTGGGCTTGACGGCAAACCGCATGCACCGTTTCCTCAATCACACCCGATGCCAAACCACGCCAACCGGCGTGCGCAGCCGCCACCACGGATCCCGCATCGTCTGTGAACAACAAGGGCAAACAGTCTGCCACCATGATGGTGCAAGCCACTTGTGGATCGTTGGTGATGCAGGCATCTGCGGCGATGCCGTCGGTTGAATGGGCATCCAAGCGCGCCACCGCCACCCCATGCACTTGCGATAAGAACACCGGTCGCGCGCCACCCAACTGCGCTCGCAGTAGGGCGCGGTTGGCTTGAACGGCGTCCGGCGCATCCGACACATGGTCGCCCAAATTGAAGGATCCATACGGAGCTGCTGAGTACCCCCCTGCCCGCGTGGTGCACACCGCATGCACTCCGGCAGGCAAGGTCCAACGCATGGGCCAGAGCACCGGGGTTGGGTGAGGTTCAGCAAAATAGGCCATAGGACAAGAAGCATATCTCGAACACGACGACCACAGATGCGCTGGGGCGGTAGACTCAAGCCTCAACTCAATCGCACCCGTTATTCCCATGATTCTTGAACTCGCCGACATCCGCATCCAACCTGGCCAACAAGCTGCTTTTGACAAAGCGATTCAACATGGCGTGGAAACCGTCATCGCATCTGCCAAAGGTTTTCAAGGCTACAAAATCAATCGCGGCATCGAGTCTCCCGAGCGCTACCTGCTGCAAATTTTTTGGGCGACCTTGGAAAACCACACCGTTGACTTCCGTGAGTCTCCTGCATTTGCCGAATGGCGCGCGATCGTGGGCCCCTTCTTTGCGCAACCGCCCGTGGTCGAACACTTCGAATTGGTCGCCAAGTCCAAAGGCTAATTCCTGCACCAGGAGAAACGCATGAGCTACGTCTTCCCTCCCGCACCCGTTGTGTCCATCCCCGTGATCGGAAAGACAGAACGCTTTCCCGTCCATCGCATTTACTGTGTGGGCCGCAACTACGAGGAGCACGCCAAAGAGATGGGATTCACCGGGCGCGAACCGCCTTTCTTTTTCATGAAACCCAGCGACAGCTTGGTGGTGGTCAACGCAGGGGAGACCGGCCGCATGCCCTACCCCAGCCTGACCGCCAACCTGCACCATGAAATTGAATTGGTCGTGGCCATTGGTCGAGGTGGGAAAAACATCCAGGCCGCTGATGCCTTGAACCACATTTACGGTTACGCCGTGGGCTTGGACATGACACGCCGCGACTTGCAAAACGACATGAAAAAACAAGGCCGACCCTGGTGCATTGGCAAAGCCTTTGACCACAGCGCCCCTATTGGGCCCATCACACCCGCTGGACAAGCCGGCGATGTCAATCATGCTGAAATCAGTTTGCAAGTGAACGGCCAAGACCGTCAGCGCAGCAATGTCAGCCAACTGATTTGGAACGTGGCCGAAACCATTGAACATCTCTCTGCTGCCTGGGAGCTGCAACCCGGTGATTTGATTTACACCGGTACACCTGAAGGCGTGGCAGCCGTGGTGTCGGGCGACACCCTGGTGGGGCATGTGAGCGGATTGGGTGAGTTGAAATTGCAGATCACTTAAAACCATGCTGCACCGCCCTCTGATTCAACATTGCAAAGCCTGCGGCAGCGCCGTCACCTACCGCCTTCCTGATGACGGTGACACGCGCGAACGCGCGGTGTGCAACGCCTGTCACACCATCCATTACGAGAACCCACTCAACGTGGTGGGTACGGTGCCGGTGTGGGGAGACAAGGTCTTGCTCTGCAAACGCAACATCGAACCCCGTTTGGGCAAGTGGACATTGCCGGCAGGTTTCATGGAATTAGGCGAAACCGTGGCAGAAGGTGCGGCACGTGAAACCACCGAAGAGGCCGGTGCACAATTTGAAATGCAAGAATTGTTCACGCTCATGAACGTGACGCGCGTCGGGCAAGTGCACTTCTTTTACCGTGCGCGTCTTACCAGCGACCAGTTCGACCCCGGGCATGAAACGCAAGAAGCACGGCTTTTTTCAGAGCAAGACATTCCTTGGGATGACTTGGCTTTTCGAACCGTCAAAGAAACGCTGCAGCATTACTTTGCCGATGTAAAAAAAGGAAGCTTTGAGGTTCACCACGTCGACATTGTTTGATCGCTCCAAACAAAACGACGGGGCAAAAAAGACAAAAGGGTTGGCAACTTGCGTTGCCAACCCTTGGTCATTTTGGTCGGTGTGAAAGGATTCGAACCTTCGACCCCTTGCACCCCATGCAAGTGCGCTACCAGGCTGCGCCACACACCGAATCAGAAAGAAATTATAACGCGAGTCAGTGCGTCTCTGAGAGCAGATCGCGGATTTGTAGCAGCTCTTTTCGCAAGGTTTGCAGACCTTCGTCGCTGCCACCCACAACCAAGGGTGGCAACTCCACCTCATCCACCAAGCTGGCTTCGACATCGCTGTCCACACCTTCGTCGTCCGGTAAATCGACATCGATCAATTCACCGCCGACACGACGGCGATCACGCTCGAATTGCACCAACTCTTGCAGCTTGTTGCGCGCACCACTGATGGTAAAACCTTGGTCATACAAGAGGTCACGAATGCGGCGAATCATGAGCACTTCATGGTGCTGGTAATAACGGCGGTTGCCGCGACGCTTCATGGGGCGCAGCTGCGTGAATTCCTGCTCCCAATAGCGCAGCACGTGTGGCTTGACGCCACACAACTCGCTCACTTCACCAATCGTGAAGTAGCGTTTTGCTGGAATGGGAGGGAGGGATTTCTCCATGAAAATCAGGGGCTTGTAAACGGGACCGCAGAGGTTACACGAAGATTCCCCCGGAATCACAGATACCCATCAAATTTGGCAATAAAAAAGAGGCCGGGTGTGGCCTGTTTTGAACTCATGTCAACTTTGGCGTTACTCTTTGGCAGCGCTGTCGCCTTGAATTTGCTCTTTCAGTTTGTGACTGGCATGAAACGTCACCGATCGACGCGCTTGAATCGGGATGGACTCCCCCGTGCGCGGGTTGCGCCCAGGACGCGGTGCCTTGGTACGAATTTGGAAGTTGCCAAAACTGGAAATCTTCACGTCCGTGCCATTGACCAAGCTTTGTGCAATCAGGTCAAAAAACGCGTCGATCATGTCTTTGGATTCGCGCTTGTTCAAACCAATTTGTTCAAACAACAAATCAGCCAATTGGGCTTTGGTCAGCGCCGGTGTCTCTAAGCTCTCGAAAGAAAGTTCCATACGTTTCTCTTTTTAACCTACGCGCATCACGCGCGCAAACGCGCAGCGACTTGGGCAGTCAACTCGGCGACCACGGCTTGCACCACGCCTTCGATTTGCGCTTCGTTCAAAGTGGCTTCGTCGCTGTTGAGCGTCAAGCGCACAGCCAAGCTTTTCTCATCCATGGCCATGGCAGCTGACTCTGCTTTGGGACGGTACACGTCAAACAACACCGCGTGACGCAGCAAGCCTTGCGTCTTGGCTGCATGCACCGCAGCCATCAACTGCGCGTGGGTCACGTTGTCTTTGACGATCACCGCAATGTCACGCTCAACGTTGGGGAACTTGGCTACACCGCTGGACTTAGGCACAGCACGCGCCAACACGGCATCGAGCGAGAGTTCAAACATCACTGGCGCTTGGTTCAATTCCCAACCTTGGCGCCAGCGTGGGTGTAACTCACCCACATGCCCTACCACGCGCCCCTTCACCGACACCTGCGCACAACGACCCGGGTGCATCGCGGGATGTTCAGCAGGTGCAAACGTGGCAACAGCAGGTGCCAGTAAAGCTTCGACATCAGCCTTCACATCAAAGAAGTCAGCCGCTTGCTCTTTGGTGCCCCATTGCAAGGGCGATGCACTGCCATAAGCGATACCGGCCACATGCATGGGCTGATCAAACCCCTGAACCGTGGTGTCCGAATTGACCACCGACGAATCTTTGTGGAACACACGACCCAACTCAAACACGCGCACGCGTGAGGCTTTGCGATCGACGTTGAACTTCACAACGTTGAGCAACGAGCCCAACAAGGTGGACCGCATCACGCTCATCTGACTGGCGATCGGGTTGAGCAACTTGATCGGGTGGGCATTGCCTGCCAACTCATGTTCCCAACGCTCATCCACAAAGCTGTAGTTGATGGTTTCTTGGTAGCCCAACGCCGCCAACTGATGACGCAAGGCATGTGGACTGCGCTCGGA
>JACCEA010821292.1_pt1 | contig 17365 bp, 18 predicted proteins | sample 7449851 | NCBI WGS metagenome assembly JACCEA01 (sample SAMN15323453, study PRJNA562643) | freshwater metagenome | isolation source: river surface water | place: USA:Blue River Watershed | collected 2017-08-18
AAGGGCTCTAAGAAGGGCTCCAAGAAGGGCGGTTCTATGGTCGGTGGTAAGAAGCGTTCCAGAAAGAGTTCCAAGAAGGGCTCTAAGAAGGGCTCCAAGAAGGGTGGTTCTATGGTCGGTGGTAAGAAGCGTTCCAAAAAGAGTTCCAAGAAGGGCTCTAAGAAGGGCTCCAAGAAGGGCGGTTCTATGGTCGGTGGTAAGAAGCGTTCCAAAAAGAGTTCCAAGAAGGGCTCTAAGAAGGGTTCCAAGAAATAAATAAAAATTATTTAGTTATATTATTTAATATTATTTAATATTAAATAATGTATTTTATTCAATTTCATTATATTTACTTTTAATTATTATTTATATGATTAAATTTTATAAACTATTTAATTCAAGTTATATTGTATAATATAATAATTCTATCCATAATAATTACCATTAATTTTCTGTTCTCTATCTAATAATGAATTATATTTATTTATTCTTGGTCTATTATTTCCAGATGTTCTTGTTGTAATATTTAATATTTTCATAAACATATTAATTCCATCAATAAAAGTTTTAGGTGATGTTATATCACAGATCTTTATATTTTCTTTTTGAGATATTTTAGAAACAATTAAAATATTGCTATATTGTTCTTGTGCTAAAGAAACTGCCATCATTATATCATGTTCAATAATAAAACAACATTTATTATAATTATTCATAAATTTTTTTATTGCTTTTATTACATTTAGACGATTCTCAATATCTAAATTTGCTGATGGTTCATCCAATAAATATATATCAGCAGATTGTCCTAAACACATAGTTATCATTATTTTTTGTAATTCTCCACCAGATAAATTGTTAATTTTTTTTGTCATTAATTTATCTATTTCTAATTGTCTTATAATATCTGAATGAAATAATGTATCATTTAATTTAGTTCCTATTGAATTATGTAATACATCATATACAGTAGGATATGTATTATCTGTATTTATAAATTTAGTTATATTTATTGTTTGTTGTTTTATGCTTGTATATGCTTCAGAATTTTTTGCAATCCAATTAATAAATGTACTCTTACCAGTACCATTTTCACCAAGAATAATATTTAATGATGTTTTATTTATTTTAGCATTAGGAATATTTAATTCAAAACCATCAAATTTTATAATATTAGATTCATAATCATAAAAAAAATCTTTAGTTTGTTGTTTATAAATTTGTGTGATATCTGATGTTGGACTTAAATTAAATTCTTCATTTCTAAATCTAATATTTTCAGTAGGAATATAACCATCTAAATAAATATTAATTCCTTCTAGTGTTGTAAGAGGTTTAGATACAATACCATATATACTTGGTTGTCCATATATAATAAATATTTCATCAGCCATATAATCTAATATTGATAAATCATGGTCAATAACAATAACATATTTATTAATATTTTTTAATGATGTAATTAAATTAGATATATGAATTCTTTGTTTTATATCAAGAAAATTAGTTGGTTCATCAAATATATAAACATCAGCATCATTTACTGATGTCATCCAACATAATAATCTTTGTAATTCTCCACCAGATAACACATTAATATTTTTATCTAATAATAAATCTAATTCTAATATATTAAACCAATTATTTATTTGTAAATGTGAAATATAATCACTAACACGTATATCTTTAGAATCTTTTATATGTTGATTAATTTTTTGTTGTTTGATAGATATTTTTAATTCATTTTTATAGAGTTTCTCAAAATAATTCTGAAGTGAAGTCCCTCTAAATTTTGTTATAATATCTTTCTCGGATATTTTTGAAGTAAAATTCTCAAAATTTGGTTTAATTTTATTTGATAATATTTCAATAAGAGTTGTTTTACCAATACCATTTTGTCCAACAATTCCTATGACTTTATTTGGATTAATTAGAGGTAATTTATATAATCTAAATGAATTTTTAGAATATCTATGTGTAATTAAACTGGGAATTTCAGTTGGTAAATTTACTATTTGAATTGCATTAAATGGACATGCTTTTACACATATATTACAACCAATACATAATTCTTCAGCAATTTTAGCAATTTGTTTTTTATCAGTAATATTAGATACATTATTTTTATATATATCTTCAATATCAATTACAATTTTACCAGATCTTTGTGGAGGACATTTACCAATACATTCTTTCTTACATTTAGAAGGTTTGCATTTATTTTCATCAATTATTGCTATCCTTTTCATTTTAATAAATTATAATAATATTTTTTTAGATGTGTTTTCAATTTTATATTAAATTAATTTTTCAATAATTGTATCATAAATTATTTTATCTAAATTTGATTCGAATATACCAGATTTCATAAGGCGATTATGTTTTGGTTTATGTATATGTTTCAAAATCATAAATACTTTTTCTTCAAATATAGAAACAGAAGTAATAATATCATTACTAGATGTAATTGTTTCATTAATTGTTGTTGATATGAACCCGTCAATATATAATAACCAATTAACAGGAATTATTACAAAAGTATCATTTGGACCAAAGAATTTAACATTACAACGATACAAACATAAATGTTCTCTTGGAACAATAACCGATATTAATTCATCAATATCATCCATAATAATTTGTGAAGTTGAAATGACAACAGACATATTTATTGAATTAATGTTATATTTAATAAAATAATATAATATTAATTTTTCATTTTTTTAGAAAGCATTTGGTAAATCATAATAATTACTATTACCATAAAATATATATGAAAACCATTTTTGTATAGTACTTATTTTAGCACCATTACTTGTTCCACGAGATGATTTAATATTTTCTTTTTGAGATAAATTAGCGATATATGGAACCAAACAACTTAAATTCTTTTGAAATTTTAATAATTCTTTAGGAATAGTATTTTCTTGGTCAAGAATTTTATTAAAATCTTGATAGTAATTTAATGTTTCAATATCATCTTTATGAGTAAATTTCATTTGAATACGTAAATTATTATTATTATTATTTATTGTTCCAACGTGTATTAAATTAGCATCAAATATAATAATATCACCTTTATTACATAATAAATCAATAATACAATTTTTAAAATTAGTATTATTATTATTAATATCTAAATGACTTTTTGGAATAACTCCTAAACATTTATCCATATCTTCTAAATATATTAAAATAGTATATGATGGATACTTTTGACCTTTATTAAAAAAACTACCATTATTATCACGATGACATGTATGTACACTAGATTTTTTAATAACCCAAATATAATCTTGAAATATATAATTATTATTTGATAATTTTTGTAAAGATGATAATATATTTTGATTATTAATTATTGATTCTTTGATATTTTTATAATTATTATCATCACTATAATTTTTTAATGTTTTGATTTCATCATTTGATAATGCATTTTTAATAATTGTAAATCCATCTTTTTGTAAATTATATTTTTCTGGACTTCTCTCTATTTTATTTTTTCTAAATATCCCTGTTAATATAATAAATAATATTAAAATTGAAAATATTAAAAAATAGTTCATATATTTTATTATAGATTTTTTATATATTTTTTTTGAAATATTATAATAATAAAATTATCTAATATAATAATAATAATGATATTTTGTCAGTATAAAGATATATTTGGAAAACCTAATGAAGGTGTACATAGTTATAAATTATTAGATATTGCTATTATAGATATGGGATTAACTTTATTAGGTTCATATTTAATACATAAATATTATTTAAATAAATATTTATCATTAAGTGAATTAACTTTAATAATATTAATAATAGGTATATTTATGCATAAAATGTTTTGTGTTAGAACAACATTAAATAAAATAATATTTGAATAATATATAATTATAATTAATAATGTTATATACAATTATAGAAACACCGGAAACATTGCAAGATGAAATTAATCATCATATTCATAAATTGAGACAAGATAAAAGTATAACAAAAGAAGAGTTAGAAATAGTTAAAATACAATGTAAAATGGATAGTAAAAATACAAAATTTTATTGTAATTTATTGAACTGCAATAAAGTTATATTTAATATAAATACAAAGAGTAATAAAATATATAAAAAACTTTATTTTTGTAAAAAATGTGGAAATTATTTCAGTGATAAAAAATATATCAATAAAAATAAATATTTGAAATGTATATGTTATTTAGAAAATTATTAATAAAAAAATGAAATTTATTATTATTATAAATAAATATTAATTAATGATGATAATATGAACAAAATAATTAATAAAGGAACAGGTGCTGGTGGTTGTAAAACTACATTAAATGGAAAATCATTTGAACAAAAAACATCAATAGAAGATAAATTAATAGAGAAAGAATTTATAAAAATAATATTAAATAAGAAAACTAAATGTGGATATTATTTTGAAAAGATTTTAGATGATAATAAGAAAATATTATATTTAACACAATCAGGTTTCAAACAATATTTCAAAAAAGAATTAAATATTGATATTTATAAAAATCCAGATGAGGCTTTTGTTATTATTGAAAATGATGAATATAAAATAAAAATATTGGAGAAAAAGAATCAAAATGTAGAAGGTTCTGTTGAAGATAAATTAAAAACAGGAGAATTTAATAGAAAAGAATATGAAAAAATATTTAATAAATTATTGAAAGATAAATATAAAATAAAAATAGAATATAGTTTTTGTATTAGTAAATTTCTACAGAAAAAATTTGAGTCTGATAATTTAAAATATAAAATTATAAAAGAAATTATGGATGAAGATAAAATAAAACTATTTTATGGTGAAGAAGAGTTTTATTTTGATAATTTATTAAATTGGATTTATGATTTAGAATGATTTAATAATAACTTCATTAGTTTTTGATTCAGGTTTCTTAGAGTTAATTGACCTTTTACAAGAAATAATTTCAATATTATAATCAATAAAACTATTTTTAACTAATTCAACATCAGCATTACTCATAATAAATTTATATTTTTTACAAGTTTCAAATAATAATTTATGTTGTTCTAATGTAAAACCAGATGCTGTATAACCAACAAATGATTTACTATTTTCAGGAGCGTATGGTGGGTCTAAATATAAAAAATCGTTAAGTTTAACTTTATTAAAAGCTAATTCAAAACTTTTATGATAAAATTTAACATTTTTAATTAATTTAGAAATATTATATAAATGTTCATCATTAATAATTTCAGGATTTTTATAATGACCAAATGGAACATTAAAACCATTAGGACCTTCACGATATACACCACGAAAACATGTTTTATTTAAGAATATAAAATATGCACTTCCTAATGGTTTATTTTTATCATCTTGAGTTAATTTATTAAAATTACTTCTAATCCAATAATAATAAGATTCTTGAGAAGTTTTTGCTTCATTAATATCTTTAGGTTTTCTATTAATAGTATCACCATCTAATTTATTAAAAATATCAATAATATTTTTAATTTCTAGTAATATTTTATCAGGATTTTTTTGAATATTTTTATACATATTAATAAGTGTTTCATTAATATCATAAGCATAAATTTTACCATTAATTTTAATTTTTTCTGATTCAATATTTTGTAATAATGCAAATAATACACTACCACCACCTAAAAATAACTCATGATAGTTTTCAATTTGGTTTGGAAATTTATCAATAATTTGATTGATTATTTGAGTTTTCCCACCAACCCATTTAATAATAGGTTTTTCATAATTTATTTTAAGTTTATTTTCAAGTGCATCAACAATTTGTTCCATATCTTATTTATAATATATAAATTATATTATAAATAATATTTAATTCATTTTTTTTATTTATAAAAATTATAATTAATTTATGCGTTTATTTAAAAATAATTTATAACATTAATTTAATGACAGTAATAAATGGTATTGAAATTGATAATATTCAATATATCCATAATGAGATAAAAGCAGCAATTTTAAATAATGAACCTCTTGATAATATTCTTCATGTTATAGTTGTTGTATCAAATCCATGTCAATTTGCTAGGAGATATATTTTAGCAAGGGAATTTTTAAAGAGATTAGAAAATGAAGAAAATATTAAAATATATGTTGTTGAATTAGCATATGGAGAACAAGGTTTTCATGTATCTAGTAATAAAAATCCACAACATTTACAAATTAGAACTAATTGTCCTCCATTATGGCATAAAGAAAATATTATTAATATGGGTGTTAAATATTTATTACCAGATAATTGGAAAGCAATGGCATGGATTGATGCAGATATTGAATTTGAAAGTTCTACATGGGCTTTAGATACTTTAAAAGTATTAAATGGTTGTCGTGATGTAGTTCAATTATATTCTCATTGTTTAGATATGGATAAAAATGAAGACCCAATGACTGTATTTACTAGTTTTGGTTTTCAATATTCTAAACATAAAAAATATGGTAAAAATAATAAGGGAGTTTCTTATTGGCATCCTGGTTTTGCATGGGCAATGACTAGAAAAGTATATAATAAATTAGGTGGATTATATGACAAAGCAGTATTAGGTTCTGGTGATAATGTTATGGCATTATCTTTTATTGGAAAAGTTAAATGTAGTCTTAATGAAAATTTAACAGATGAATATGTTAATTCAGTTCTAGAATATGAAAAGAAATGTATTGGATTTCGTATTGGTTATATTCCAGGGGTTATAAGACATTATTTTCATGGTTCTAAAGTAAATAGAAAATATAATGATAGATGGAAGATATTAGTAGATAATAATTTTAATCCTGATTTACATATTAAATATAATGAATATGGATTATTAATTCCAACTAATGAATGTCCACCACAATTATTAACTGATATTTATAATTATTTTTTAGAAAGAAATGAAGATGAAGGTTATAAATGATTATAATTTTCACTTAATAATTTCAATAAAATAGTTTTAATATTATAATAATTATTAAAATAAAACATAATAAAATCAAAATCTATAAAATTAAATAAATCAAATTCCAAATTAAATTTTTGAGATAAATTATTATGATATAATATATTTTTTAATAAATTTATAATTCTATCAATATATGATAATTTATCAAAATTAACCATTGAATAATCTTTATTTTGTTTAATATTATTATCTATTTTAATATTATATTTTGAAACATCTATTTTCTTAAATTCTTGAAATTTAAATGGTTTAGTATATTGTTTTTCTTTAATAATAATATTATTTAAATTATATAATATTTTATCATAATATTCTTTTCCAATTTTTATATCTAAAGTATTATATAATTTATTATATGAATTATATGAATCATTATTATTTAATAATTTTAAAAATAGATTTCTCATAATTATTGGATAAATAATAAAATGAAATGTTTTTGTTAAATCATTTCTTTTTTTCAATGTTTGATTAATATTATCATCTAATTCATCTTTAACATTTGGTATATTTGTAATAACATTATCATAATCTAATAATTTTAATAAATATCCATGTGTTTTAACATTATATCCAAGTATATTTATTGTAGTATCTTTAGGAACAATAGTGATACCAATATTATTCATTTTAAAATCAGTATGAAAAAACCCATTTAGGTTTATAATGTATATTATATTAATTATTTGGATTAATAAATCTGTAAATAGTTTTTTATCATTAGTTATATTTTTATTAGAGTATATAAAATCAAAAAAATTATAATCAACATAATCCATAACTTGTATAAAATAATTAGGAACAGTTAAAAAATTTACAAATTTATTCTTTATTGAATTCATTTTATTTAAATTTTCAAATATATAAATACCATCATTATTTACATAATTGTTATTTAATAATATTTTTTCAATATTATTATAAATAAAATCTCTTTCAAAATGAAAAGTATTTATATCATTTACAATAAACTCTAAATTAATAAAATTTTCATTTTGATTAACTATTTTAATAAAATTTTCAATAGTTTTTATATTTTTATTTATTAATTCATTATCATTTTGTATAATTTTCATTGCATATTTTTTATTTGAATCAATAAAAACAGATTCAAATACAATTGAATGGTTTCCATATGATATATATTTATTTATTTTAAAATCATTAAATTTTTTATAAATATGTCTTTTCATAATATTATATATTATATATTAATAATGGAAAATAAAACTATTAAATTTAATAATTGGGATAAATATTTATCAAAGAAAGATAATATATTAATAATTGGTTATTGTGATATTGAACTAATAAATTATTTTCGTGATAATAATCCAGAATCAATAATTATTATTTTTGATATATTCAATAATATAGATATTGCAAATTTATCAAATCAAATTATTCAATATAAAATAAATTCATTACAGGAATTTAATAAAATTTTATATGAAAATAAATATGATTTTGATATAATATATATTGATTTATTTAATGAACAAATACATATTATAGCAAATTGTATATTATTATGGGAAATAATTAAAAATAATACTATTATGATTTTTAATAATTATAATCTCAAAATACCAACAAATTTAGGTCTTGATTGTTTTATTGAAATATATAAATCACAAATGAAAATTTTATTAAAAGATTCAGAATTAATAATAAAAAAATATATTAAAAATATAAAAGAAGACTATAAGAAATATGTAATAGAATCAATTAGAAACTATAAAATAGATATTCCATGGTATGAAATAAATATAGATATTAATAGTAAATTAATATATAAATTAGAACTAAATAAAAATCTACCAAATACTAATGATGATAATATAAATAAAATAATACAAAAAAGTCCTAGCATGAAAAAAGGAGCAATTTATGAATTAAATAATTTTTTAATAGGAAGAAGAGAATATGAATTTATTAATAATATATATCCTAAAAAAATTAATGATAAAATATCAAAATATAAAACAATACCTTTACATTTATTCCCAAAATATTTATATAATTTTTTAAATATAATTACTGAAAAAAATTTATTTTCACAATTAGCTACTGTTTATAATAAAAATTTATTAAAATTTGATGAAAATAATACATTCAAGATATTTGTTTCATTTATAGGAAATTATGAAAATGACTATTTAACTATTATTGATATATTAAGAAAATATGTAGATAATGTTATGATATTTAATTTAGAATTAAATCCAAATAAAAATACATATCTAAATTCTAAAATAAAAAATATTGATGAATTAGAAGATATTGTATCTAAATTAAAAAATAATAAACAAGATTTTATAAAATTAAGATTACTTGTTCCAAAAGATGAAAAACAACAATATAAAAATACTTATAATCAAGAATATATCACGGCTATATCATTATTTTATTCTATATTGTTATCACTTTCAATAAATAAAATAGGTGGAACAACTTGTATAAGAGTTTTTGTTTTTAATGAGTCAATTTCTACTCAATTATTATTTTTACTTAAAAAATATTATAATAAATTAATAACTACAGATGATTATACAGTAAATATATATTCTAAAGCTAGAACTATAATCGCATCAGGATTTAAAGGTATTGATGAATTAGAATTAAAAAAATTATATAAAATTGGCGAAAATATAAAAATACATACTCCCGACCGTATAAATTATGATGATGTCAATTATCATTATTTAATAAATATTTTAGATATAAATAATGATAATGATGAATATTTAAAATTTAAAAATGAAATAGAAATAATTAATAATAAAATGATTGATAGAATTAATAAAAAAAGAAAAATGTGGAATAGTATATGTGATTTTTTAGAAAATGAAAAAAATAATATTTATAAAAATGATGTCATAAATGAAATTATCATTGCACAATTTAAAATATTAATACAATGGGCTCTTGAAACTAATTTTGAATAATATTTTATAGTTTCTTTAATAATTAACAATTACAGTAATTAAAAATAATATCATTAACTATTACATTCCCTAATAATCCTTTTATTGAAATAAATCTATATGGTATTGTTCCATAAGTTATTAATGTATTATCATCATATCCAAATGATGGTATTATTATTTGTTGTATAATATCATTATTATTTATATTTATATAACTATATAATAATTTACCTAAATCTCCTAAATTATTAGAACCATATATTTCATATCCTTCATTTTGTTGTATAGAACCAATTATTATTTCTGGTTCTTTACATTTTATTTTTCTTTGTCTTATTATATCTCCTAAATCAAATTGTATAAAATGTTCATTATCTATTTCATTATCATTATCTACTAACATCCCTAATCCATCTTCACCATTTCCATGACCATTTCTTGAATATAAATTTGATGGTGTTATTACTGGTGGTTTCTCTGGATCTGATTTTATACTAAATCCATATGCAATTATTATAGATATATCTTGTATTTTATATATTTGATATATTGATAATTCTTTTTCTCCTAATAAATTTAATCCAAAATTATAACTCTTACAATCACAATAACATTCGCCCTTCTCACCCTTATCTCCCTTCTCACCCTTCTCTCCTTTATCACCCTTCTCACCTTTATCACCCTTCTCTCCTTTATCACCCTTATCACCTGTTAAACTTGATATATTTTCATTTGATGGTCCTACGGGTCCTTGTGGTCCTTCGGGTCCTTGCGGTCCTACGGGTCCTTGTGGTCCTACGGGTCCTTGTGGTCCTTCGGGTCCTTGCGGTCCTACGGGTCCTTGTGGTCCTTCGGGTCCTTGCGGTCCTACGGGTCCTTCTCTTCCATCTCTTCCATCTCTTCCATCACGACCATCTCTACCATATTTTATAATTATTTTTTTTGATTTTTTTCTTTTAGATAATGATGAAGAATTAGATGATGAAGATGATAATGAAGAACTATCACTATAATGCTCTTTATGTGGCATATATAAATAAATATATAATAAATTTCAAAATTATTATATATTTAAATTTAAATATTTTATTTTATACTAGTGCATATTTTAATGCTTCATGAATATTATTAATTGGAATTACTTTTAAATTATCATCAATTAATGTTGGATTACGTTCTTTTATTTTGATAATATCTTTCTCATTTTCTTTAGGATATAAAGCAAGTTTAATACCTGCTTTTTTAGCACCTTCTAATTTAGATTCTAAACCACCAATAGCAGTAACATTACCTTGTAAATTAATTTCTCCTGTAATTGCTATATCATTTTTAATTTTCTTATCATTTAATAATGAGTAAATCGCAATTGTTAACGCAACACCTGCACTTGGACCATCTTTTGGTACTGAACCATCTGGACAATGTATATGAATACCTCTTGGTTTTTCTTTTAGTGATATTAATAATTCATCTTGTTTATCTTTATTAATACAATTAAAAGCAACTGTTGATGCTACACTTGTACTTTCTTTAATAACTAATTGTAAATTACCAGTTGTTTTCATTTCAAATGGATTATTAGATGGACACCATGATAATTCAATTGGTAAAATACCACCATTACCATTATTTGTTGCATACATACCATTAATAACACCACATTTATTTTCTGTATGAATTATTTCAGGAACTATTTCATGTTTATTTTTAAGAAATAATTTAATATCTTCTAATGAAATAGTAAATGGAAATTTAAAATCTTTATTATTAATTTTAGTTTTAGTCATATTTGCAATATTAACTTCTCTAATAATATTATATAATAATGATTTTAATTTTCTTACACCACCTTCATTTGTATATTTATTAATTAAATTAGTAATACAATCATTATCAATAATTATATCTTCTTTATTTAATCCAACATCCTTAATAATTTCTGGTAATAAATATTTTTCTACAATATGTAATTTTTGAGAATGTAATAAATATTTTGTCTCAACTGTTGTAATTCTATCTAATAATATATGATTAATATTTGATGGATTATTAAAACTAAAAATAAATGTTGCTCTAGATAAATCAATATCAATACCATGAAAATATTTATCCCTAAATTGTGTATTTTGAACAGGGTCTGTTAAATGAATTAAAATATTTGATATTTCTTCACCTTTATCTGTTGAAGAAATTTTATCTAATTCATCAAAATAAAATATTGGGTCCATACACTTACTAGTAATTAATCCATCTACTATTCTTCCATAAATAGAACCTTCATATGTATAATTATGTCCTTCTAAAAATGATGCATCTGTAGCACCACCTAATGATATAAATATAAATGGTTTATCCATTGCTTTAGCAATACCTTCTTTAATTAAACTAGTTTTTCCATTACCTGGTGGTCCCCAAATACCTAATATATTACCTTTAGAATTTGGATTTCTAATTTGTTGTCCCATCATTTGTATAATATGTCTTTTAGCATCATCATGACCATATACAGCATTATCCATATTAGTTTTTAATTTATTTAAAAATGTTTTCACTTTCTTTGTTTTAATTGTAGTTAAACTAATACCTTTATATTCACCAAAAGGGATTTTAATTAATGAATCAAACCATGTCTGTAATTTTTCATCTGTATTCTTTAATAAAGAAGAATATGTATTTAATATATGATTCCTTTGTCCAACATCTAATGGATAATTAATAATCTTAAAAAATAATGGTTTATCATTATTATTATAATTATTAATCTCTTTAATTTTACCTAATTCTATATTTTTTTGTTTATCCTTCAAATCATTAAAATATTTAACTATTCTCTCTCTTCCATCTAAATTTTTATTATTTTTAAATATTTCAGTAGTCTCTTTTACAAATTCTTCCTTAATTTTATCTTTAGATGATTCTTTACTACTTTCTTCTTCAGATGATTCTCTATAACTTTCATCTGTTTCAGTTTCTGTTTCATATTCTTCATAACTTTCGGATTTTACTTTTTTACTAATATTTTCTTTATAATCATTAATTAGTTGATTAAAAGTTTTACCATTTTTAGAAGATTCACTAATTTCATCAATTATTTGACAAGTCATAGATAATTCTGCAATTAATGAAATAATAATATTTTGTGGAAATTCATTTTTTAACTGATTATCATTCAAACATAATATATAATTATTAATATCATTTTTTAATTCATCTAAAAAAATTCTCAATTTATTATTTTTAAAATTTAAACATTTACTTTCAACTTGTAATAAAGCATTTATAGAATTATTTTTTAATTTTAACACTCCATCATCATCTAATTCAATATGCTTTCTTTTTTTATTAAATATAAATAAATCAATATCCATTAATATTAATAAAATAATTATTATTTAAATAAATTTTTAATCATCATTTTTCTTAAATTTGTTATATAAATTATTTAAATGATTTATTTTATGTATAATTTTATATTTTATTAAACCATAATTATTCACTAATAAATTTAATAATTTATCATTATCTGGTTTTTTAAGTTCTAATATAACATTATCCTTATTACAAACATAATTATTATTAAAATAATCTTTTGCATCTATATAATTATAATTATTAGGAATATTTATACCTAATGATTTAATATGTTTTATAGTATTATCTATTGATTTATTTTGTGAATAAATTTTAAAAATATCATTTGGTTTTAAATTACAAATAGATGAACAATAATCACATCCAAATAAAATACATAATTCAATAAATTGTTCATGAGTTAATTTTAAATTATTCAAAATATTAACTAAATCTAATTCAATTATTTGTTTTTTATTATTATATAATCCTTTAATTATTCTTGGTGCACCAAATGTTAATATATCTAAATCTTCAGTTAATACTGCATAAACCAAATTATTTTTACATAAACTAGATAATTCAGAATCTGCTTCTTCAATAGCATTAATATACGGTATTCCCATTAAATCTAATAATTCTTTACATTGATTAATTTGTTCTTTTGTAATGATAACACTTCTTTTAAAATATTTAATTTTGTCTAAAACATTAGAAGCATTATTAAACTTTTCAAATGCTTTAGATTTATTATTTTTTCTTGTATCTAAAGTTTTTTGTTTTAATTTTGGTGGTTTGCCATCAAAGACATATATCGGAATTATACCTTTATTTAAAAAATATATAGTTTTATTAAATAACCCTAATATGTGAGATGTAATATGTCCTTTATCATTAACTAAATCTGAACCTGAATTACGAATAGTAATAATAACTTGATATATTAAAATAGAAATATCTATAGCAATTTTCTTGCCATAATAATTTGATATGTTAATTTCTTTAATATTATCAGAATGTTCTGATAAAAATTTAAATAGATGTTTTATTCCCATTTTTGGGATTAAATTTATTTAAAAATATTCCTTTAATATTTAATTTTTCTAAATTATAATATATTATGAGTTTTATTTTCAGACATCCAATATTTCAAGTAATAAATGATTGTGATTCTTCTAAAGATGCTATTAAAAAATTTATTAAATCAAGAAATGCATTCGAAAAATTTATGATTGAATTTGGAAGAACTAGAGAAATTAGTGATATAATTCTTGATGATATGAGAAAAAATGAGAGGTCAATAGTTAATGTTTATCTTGATGGAATGTTACCATTTAATCCAAATATATCAAATAGAATTAAAATTAAAAGCAAACAAATTCCAATAAATGTTCCATTTGCACCATATTTGATTAATATTATGGACCCAACAAGTCCAACTAGCACTATTGATAATAATGGATTAAATATTTATCCAAGTTATCAACAACGAAGAGACGAAATAAGACATATGATAAATTCAAATAGTCCATTTGTGTTTAGACCATAAAATATAATTTAATTAAAAATATTTATATTTTCTAAATTTATATATATAATAATAGATTTAGATATAACTATACATTTTATCTAATATTAATTATTATATGTCAAGGAGTCTTATCATTATCAATCAAAAGTTTTTCTAGTTATATTTTTAATTTATTTTAAGATTATTTAGAGTAAAAAAAGTTAATCAAACAAATTGAAAGATAACTACAAATAACAAATTGCAAAAATTAATAACTTAACTAATATTGCACCAAAAAATATTATTTAATTTTAATATAATATATATATATATATATATATATGTTTGATTTTATTAAAGAAAAAATATTTAATATGTCTACATCATTTATGATGAAAATTGTATTATTTATAGTTATTTGGTTAGTTGCAAGTGGTATTGTTGCAGGGATACATAAATGGAGTTATTATTCTTCATTAGTTAGTGTATTTCCAATACTATTAGTATTATTTGATTTCTCATCAGAAAATATATTTTATGCAATTAATTCAACATTTTATAAAACTAGTTTAAAATTATTAGCATTTATGCTATTATGGCTTTTATGTGGTGGTGTTGCATCACTATATTTTAAAATGCCATATTTACAATCATTAACATATTCTATGCCTACTGTCCTTACATTATTCACCCATGCAAAATGTAAAGGAATTATTTAGTCAGATTTTGTTTTCTCTGTTTTCTTAAGATTTTTAATCATATTTTGTAAATCACCAACTGATGGTATCATTATTGTTGGTTTATTTTGTTTATCAATTTTTTGTATTTGTTCAACAGGTTCAAGTCTTTCTATTTTATTTATAGTTTTAGTCCCACTTATATTTAGTAAATCATAATTTAATTGTTCTAGCGTCCCATAATATCCAATTTGATATATGAGAGACGAAATCCCAAATTTTTCGTTATTCATCCAAATATAACTTATTTTAATAATAAGTTCTATTTGACTATTTATTTTAAAATCATCTAATTTAATATTAGAATTTGTATTTGATGTTATTTTAACATTATCATTCAAATTTGCTTTTATAAATGGCATTTTATTTTTATATTGTATTAAACTTATAAATTCTTTCTTCTTTGAAAATGACTCTTTTACATATAATTCTATTTTTTTTATAAATTCTATAAATTCAGTATTAATATCATAATCTGGATATAATGGCACACTTATTTGACTAAATTTTAAATGATTCAATGGATATATCAATCTTAATTTAGGCGTCTTTATATACATCTCACATAATTCTTCTCCTTTTAAATAATACATATAATATTTACTATAAACATCATCTGATTTTAATCTATTACCGATAATAATATTATCTATATTATCTGAATGTTTCAATATATGATAACTCATTATTTTTATTATATATATTAAATATATATCTTTTATTTTATTTTTTCAATATTTTTTTAGAAAAAAATGAAAAATATCTATATTAAGAGTAATCTTTTAATATAGATAATAAAAATGGCAAAAAGACTATGTTTTTTATATACTGAAACTAATGGATTGCATCAAACACATGAAAATGTATCAAAAAAAAATATATATGCATTTGCAAGATTAGTTGTATTAAATTATGAAATTGGTATCATCAATAATGGTGAATATAACGAAGAATTTAGTATTAAACAAATTATTAAACCAAGATGTATGATTATTCCTGAAGAAACAGTTGAATATCATGGTATAACTCAATCTAAAGCATTAAAGAAAGGTTTAGACCCTGAAGTTGCAATTTATAATTTTCTAAAACATTTACAAAATGTTGATATTATTATTAGTCATAGTATTGATTTCCATTTGAAAACAATTATTGCTGAAGCAATTAGATATAATATTATTATTGATTTTAATAAATTTGTGATAATTGATACTATTAGTTTTCATCATAAATTTGGTTATTTAAAATTAAAAGATTTAGCAACCGAATTAAAAATTAAAGAAATACCTGAAGATAACCAATCTAATTGTGAATTAATTAGAGATATATTTTTTAAACTCTATTCTAAATTTAAGAAATCTTTACTAAAATAATTCTATTTCTATATAATTTAATACACATAACTCATCATATTCATAGCAATCAATATTATAATTTAATTTAATCTTATAATAATCAAATTGATCATCATTATTATTCTCATCAAAATAATCATCATTATCATTATCTAAAAATAATAATAATTTTGCTAATTCATTATAATCTGTATCATAAATATCAATATTTTGTGTATTTAATAATTGATATTTATTATTATTTTTTCTATATAATTCTCTTTTTGATTCAACATTATATAACTCAATAACTTTAGACTTATTAAAATTATAAGTCATTGCTAATTTAATAAAAAGGAAAAACAATAATTTAATGTAGATTTTCATTTATTTTACTATTATTAATAATAGTAAAATAATTAATTTTCAATTTTTCTAAATGAAAAACAAGCAAGCAATTTTTCTAAATGAAAAACAAGCAAGCAATTTTTCTAAATGAAAAACAAGCAAGCAATTTTTCTAAATGAAAAACAAGCAAGCAATTTTTCTAAAT
>JACCEA010041315.1_pt1 | contig 17364 bp, 8 predicted proteins | sample 7449851 | NCBI WGS metagenome assembly JACCEA01 (sample SAMN15323453, study PRJNA562643) | freshwater metagenome | isolation source: river surface water | place: USA:Blue River Watershed | collected 2017-08-18
CCCCCAGTGAACTTACCTCGTTGATGAACTCACGGGAATTGACTAACGGGTTTGCCAATCGCTTCATGATGATATGGGCCGAACGAAGCCGAATACTGCCTTTCCCGAAGGCCACCTCGCAATCCGTAGTTAACGATTTGGCACAACGCGTTTGTCAGATCCTGCAATTTGTCGGTGCTGACAATCACGAACGCAGGGATCGCGTCCGGATGGAACTCGCACCACAGGCCCATTGGCTGTACTCACACCTGTACCGGGCGGAACTGTCTGATGACCCTGGCAACGAATTGATCAGTGCAATGCTCGAAAGGCGTGCCCCAATGCTCTTGCGCATGGCCATGATTTTCGCGCTATCTGATTTGCAAACGCAGATCAACGTGACACACATTGAAGCCGCCGCAGCCTGGATCCGATATGCAATGGAGTCAGTTCGATACGTTTTTGTGAGCGCCACCGACGAGGCGAAGATGTCGCATGCGCTGCACCTTGCGCAAAGGCTGCTGGGCTACCTGGCAGCGCATGGCAAGGCCTCCAGAAGTGAAATCAGCTCAGACTGCTTCAAAGGTAAATCATCCAAGGCACAGATTGATTCATGCCTGGATTACCTGCTCTCAACAACCCCACCGAAAATCTGCGTCGAGTGGCAGCAACGCCCAAATGACACCCCCGGCTCACCCACCCGGTTTTACAGCTTGCTTGTTCAGGAAGTCTCGACCTGATTTCGCTCATTTCGCCAGGTTTGGCCACGTCTAAACCATTGTGGCGAAACACATTTCGCTGATTTCGCTCATTTCGCCCGCTAGGTTTGAAGTCGCATCGAGGATTTCGTGCAAGATGCTAACGTGTAACCGCCGTTCGACCATCGAATTCGCACATAGACCTAGCGATGGCGCGTGCAGATATGGAGGGCTGAGTGAATGCAGCAATTGCGGTGTTATGGAGACGATCGAAACAAAGGGTTCTGCGTGCATTGCGGCGGACCAGGCGAAACGCTTGATCACGTCCCATCAAAGGTTCTCTTGGATGAGCCATATCCAGAAAACCTCATGGCCGCCCCAGCATGCCGTGAGTGCAACAACAGCCTCTCCCTGGATGAAGAGTACCTAGCCTGTTTGCTTGAGTGTGTCCTTGCCGGGGTCACCGAGCCCGAAAAGTTGCACAGAGCCAAAATTACCAGAATCCTGTCAAAAAATTCCTCACTGCTGGCTCGTTTGCAACAAGCGCGAACAGAAGGCAAAGACGAACCGGTCTGGATGGTCGAAAGTGACCGAGTGAATCGCGTTGTTTTGAAGTTGGCACGTTGTCACGCAGCTTTCGAACTCAACGAGCCACAACTTGAAGAATCTGCACAGATCATCGTGAAACCGTTACTGCTCATGATGGAAGATGAACGCGCAATCTTCGAAAACCAAGACGAAGCAATCGAACTTTGGCCAGAAGTTGGTAGCCGGGCAATGCAGCGAGTGGCCGTTTCAGGGCTGGATCTGTTCAGTCAAGGTTGGGTAGTAGTGCAGGAGGGCAACTACCGTTTTCAAATCAACCAGTCCAACGGCTTAAGAGTAAAGATCGTGCTTCGTGAATATCTTGGATGTGAAATCGTCTGGGACTGAACTACTTCCAGGACGGCGTGCACATGACTGCCAGTGAGACGTAGATTCAGACCGGCAACACCGTCTTCGTATCAGCCAACGCCTGCAAATGGTCGAGTAACCGCTTGGGAATCTGGCCACCAGAGATAAGCACACCGGCCTCCATGTTTTTCTCCATTGCATGTCCGGTCAGGTTTGCGCTGGTAATAAAACACACTCTTCCATCCGCGACGGCAACTTTGGCGTGGACACGTCCGTCTGAAAACGGATCAGCCTTGTCGCGCCAAGCATAGAGTCTGGCTGCGGGGACCAGCATCTTCATCTTGCCTATCGCATCAAAAGTGATGCTGCCGCCGTGATCTTGAGACAATTCGAGCAGCATTGAGATGAGGACCCCACGATCATTTGCCGCATTCAATGCCTTGACAATGGTCGACACGTCATAGGCCACGAAGCTAGTAATGAACAGTGACTTTTCAGCGGAGTTGATGACCTGCAATAGCGCTTGCTCTGTTCGACGAGCCGATACGAAAGGCGTCGTCGGGCCAGTCCATACAAGTTCGGTAGATTGCTCAGAGGCGGCTTTGGTGTAAACGTGACTTGCAGCCAGAAGCATCGATGCCAATTCGGCTGAACTGACTGTGGTGTTTTGCCAGGCAAGCGCAAGTTGTTCGACCACTGCCCTGGCCACAGGGGTACCAACCACGTTCGGCAACGCCGTCGCTGCCTTACTGGCATTGATTCCACGGACGCTAGCGGCAATGGCCTGTACCTTCTCAGGTGAAACCAGAGAGACCAAGGCTGCTATAGCTTCCAAGAGTTCGTTCATGTCAGAAACCCTTGAAGAAAACAGCGTCAGCACGTTCGAGTGTTGGCACGAGCAGCGATCGATCCAGATAGCGATTGCCCCGCTCGCAAGAGGTCTCTGCCACTAAAGAGCAGGCATGGCAAGAAGCCCCATGCAAAGAGCGATCTTTTTCGGGGTCGTGTTCCGAGCAGAGCGGATCTGATGAACAGATCTTCGAACGATTCAATGCCTGTTCCAGCAGGCGACCAAGGTTTTCTGGTTTACCAAGATCAACTAGACCGCCTAACGTGCCGTCTGAATCTGCTGCTGCGGTATAGATGAGGATGCCCGCCTGCGGGCTATCGCCCGACGTATCGGCATAAATGCGCTCTCGAATGCTCGCGGCGTTATATCCGCACTCCAGCGCCAGCTCGCGAATCAACAAATGAGATAGCGTGTGCAGCATTGCATAACGAATGCCGGGGTATCCCTCGTTTGGGTCAAGATGGCGTGAGTTGCGCCATCCCTTATGACCACCACGGAGCATCTGGTCGACCTTCTTTACGCCATCCAAAGCCTCCCATTTGACGAGCGCGGCTTCATCAAACTGAACGAAGATCCCTTCGCCATGAACTTGGTTGGCTGGCACCCAGTCTGGTTTGTTGCGCGACAGTCCTGCCATTTGGGGACGTTCATTCGGGTCGCCAGACTCTTCTGGTGCTTCGACCCGAGTGAAGCCCAGCAGAGCATTCACTTCACGTAAGCGCTCAAGGAGCAATACTCGACTGATATGGCCTTCGAATCCCAGAGGTGTACCGACCTTTTTGCTCATGAAGTGCGGGTAGTCTGTGGGCGGGTTGGCCTCTGTCAGCACATCCCACTCGGGCCCTTTGATGTCAGCCTCACCCACAGCCTCCTGTCCGTCGCCTTTACGGTGGGCCTCAATAGCCGACCAGATTGACTCCGCCGGATACTTGTCGATTCCTGGCAGCGCCCCTGTCTTCTTCAAGGTTTTCACTGTCACCGACACCTCGGCTTCGGAATCTAGATCTTCGAAAAACTCCCAGCCATCCTGAATCAGTTGACTAAGGGGATCTTTGGTCTGAGGAATCGCCAGCGCAGAGAGCGTAATCGGAAACCAGCTATTTGTGGCTCCCAATAGAACCGCGCGCGCTTCCTCGGTGCATTCGTTGTCGAAGTGATCCAGATGCGGATGGCGCCCTCGACAACCCGGAAGGTTTTCTTTGCCAGCTTTACCAAAGGCCTGAGCCAAGCTTCTCGACGCACGACAGGCATCGCATTTGACCCACAGGTTCTCAGTCTGAAGAGAAGCTCCGCTCTCGTAAAACCTGAGTGTGCCCTTGCAAGAACTGTTGCCGCCGTGAACAAAGTAATGCCACGGAAAATCATCCAAGTGCCCATCGCGGCATGCCAACAAGAAGCGTGCTGGTACGGCATCTGCATCCTTCGCAGGCTTGTCGCCATTTGAGCCACGGCATCCTTTGTGAACAAAGCGGGTTCTCTCTGGCCGGAAGCGGTTCTCCTTGATTTCGAACAGACCCGCATCAAAGGGAGACAGCAGGCCGCACTTCACACAGCGCATCCAGCGTGGAAATGGTCGCACGGGTACGCCAATGTTGGCTTCAGCCGACCAGACGTCAACGAGCTCACTCTTCTGGAATGGTGGCATCCGCAAATTCTCGACCTGCCCTCCCAAAACCTTCCGTACAGCAGCGAGCAGCCGCGCCTCTTGAATCGGCTGGCAGCGGTCCTTTTCCCATCGATCGATGCCGAGCGTTACTACAGACAGACTTGGCAGGTCGATCAGCGCACCGGGCCCATAGGTCCACAACAACTGGCTGGGACGTACTTCTCCGACTGGGGTTTTGTTGTTAATAGTCATGTTCAATCCTCGTCCCTCGTTGCGGGACGAGGCTTCCAATCGTGATCGTCCGTGATGTGGCTCGTGTTCATAATCAAGCGGACGCCAGGCTCTACTTCACGCATTGACATCGGTACGGTCCAGTTGTCCCAGGCTTGAAGTCCCGGTGACTTGATCAATGCAACGGTCTTATCTTTTTCTGGGCCGCGTTTCTCGTACGCCAAGATTCGTCCGCCCTTGCTGACTTCTTTCGCCCATTCGTCGGCGCGCTCTTTCAGTTCAGACTCAGCCAACTGCTTACGCGAGTTGTCTTCAGCAACATTGCCCGCACGAGTCGCCAATATCTTGATGGCATCCGTCATCTCGGCCTGATTGGACATGCTCAGTTGTCCAGCGCCTTCGTTCGGACTGAAAACATCGTTCTCAAGACGCATCAAACTCAGCATCGCGCCCGTCAAACCCCGGTCCATCGCGCGTGGCGAAAATGGTGTCACTGATTGCGCTTCAACGTGTTTATAGAACGTGGCGTGGTAATGTTCGAAGGTTTCGTAGTGCGACAAATCGCGTGGTCTGGCCCATGTCAGCACCGTACAGACCAAGCCGGGGAAGGAACGCCCCACACGACTGGTAGCCTGAATGTATTCGGCGGTTCCTTTGGGTTGCCCATTTACGGCCATCAAGCCGAGTCGGTTCACATCAACACCCACGGACAGCATGTTGGTCGCAAGCACCACATCAATGGCGCGCGTGTCGCCCTCTTGCCAGCGAGTCACGTATTTGCCGATTGCAGTATCGAACTCGGACTTGAACTTGACCTCCAGGTTGTCGAGGTACTTAGGGATATCCTGACTCGATACCCGAGACGTCAGCTCGCGAATGTTGCTGATGCTGCGTTGTGCCAGTGCGGGCCGTTCCACCATGCTCATCTGCACGCGGTAGGAACGCGTTTGCACGTCGTCCTCGGCCAAGCGCTTCATCCCACCCAACTCACGCAGGGAGTTGAAGTACCCGACCATGGTCATGTACGGGTCAGCGGGTTCGCCAAAGTGATCAAACAGTTCCTGTGCTGCCGTCAAGAACGCGGTGTAGACACGGATCAGCATTGCGGGGCGTGAACTGCCGGGTGAACACACACCAAGGTAACGTCGTCCCGGTTTGTCATCAATTGGTCGTTGGACAGAGAAAAAGTTGTCCTCAACATCCAAACCATGCGGTGGAAAAACCGAAACACGGCGCATAAAGACGTTGTTCACTTGCTCCTTGGCTTTGCGTACCGTTGCCGTAGAAGCAATGATCTTCGGTTTGACTGTCTTACCGTTGAGCGTCCAGCCGCACAGTTCATCCACGGCGGTCTCGTACAAACCGACCATGGTGCCGAGCGGCCCACTGATCAGGTGGAACTCATCCTGAATGATCAAGTCAGGCGGGCGAATCGGGTTGATGGTCTTTACCCTTGATGAAGGAAAGCCCTTCCCTGCTTGGTGATTGCCATTGCAATCGGCACCTTGCCAAAGCAGGCCGTGACGATCACATTCCTGCCCCACGCGACCAAACAGTGTGCGCACCTGACCACGCCACGCCATCATGGCGAACTTGTCCACGGTGGCGATCATCATCGTCGGTGGACGGTGGTAGATCTCTTCGTCAACGACCAGCACTGGAAGACCTGGGTGCGGTTGCTTACTCGACTTGCCTTTGGAAAAATCGCAACGACCTTTCTTGTCGCCGCAGTAGACGAAGGTTCGGCCAGAGCCTTTGTCGACCTCCACATCTCGTCCTGGAGCCACTTCCGAGCCACACCACGGGCAACTGGTGAGCTGCGCAGGGGATGCCGCTCCAGCGTTGTACTTTCCGGGGTTGCGCACATCTTCAATGGCCCGGTGGCTGTCCTCTGTCGTACCCGGTGTAACTTTATTGCCCACCCAAAGACCAATGGTGAAAGGTTCCGTGCCAAGAGATTTGTCGCCCTTGTCCAAAGCCTCACGTCGCAGCACTTCCATGGCACAAATCAATGCCGTGGCGCGCTGAAACTGCTGCAGCGTCAGTAAGCGGAGCGTGTAACGCATGATCACGGCCAAGCCGCGCGAGCTATCAAACCCGCCCAGATTGCCCTGCATGCGTCGGATAGCCATGGTGAAGGCCGCCACGCCCAAATAGGCTTCGGTCTTACCGCCACCGGTGGGGAACCACAGCAGATCAGCATAGGCCTCGACAGGCTCAACGCGATCCGGGTGCCCCGGGTCTGCTAGCGACGGAATCGAGAGCAGCAGAAACGCCAACTGAAATGGCCGCCAACTTCGGTTCTTCAATACATCGAATTTATCAATGGTGACATCCTCACCACGACGCATGGCCAGCGCGTATTGGCTGCGCACGCGTTGCGTGGCCATCGCACGGTTGGCGAAGCGAAAGGCCGCCAACGCTTTCTCATTGCCTTTCAGCGTGTCGATACCCTGCTGCAGGCGTGTGTGGATCTCCTGGCAACGATCCATCGCTTGTTGCGACTGGGTTTCGTACTCAGTCACTTCAGCCCCAACCCGAGCGCGTTGCTCATCAATCCATGCGGCGTAGTCCTTGGTCAGCATGCTCAGGGCATCAATCAGTGGGTCGATGTCCAAAGTCGCCAGGCGCTGCATATCGAGCAGACCGCTGCTGACCATCTCGCGCATCGCTGGGCGATCGGATGGATCAAGACCGGGCGTCTCCGTCACCTGCACCTCGTACTGCGGCATCACCGTGGTGCGAACTTCGGTGGCCAGCGTCACGTCCTCTGCCGTTTCGGCATGGACGGCAACGCCATGGCCCACGGCGAACTCAACGCGGTTGCGGTAGATCATCTCCAGCGCTTCGCGTTCGGGGTCCATGCCATCGGCGTCCAGCACCGGCCTGCGCCGGAAGATGGCACGCTTGTCGGCAACTTTTTCTGAACGGACAATCAGCTCGGGCTGAAAAACCCACGCCGTGTCGCGGTTGGTATCCGGCTCTTCTTGTGCATTCACCAGGAACAAGGTAACCAACCGATCGCCATTGGCATTTTTGGCTCGAACGGAACCTTGCACGCGCACTTCAGGGAACTCGTTGTCTGGTGCCTGATGTGGAATCACGCCTTCGGTCAGCGGCAGCACGATCTTGCCGCCACAAGGAATGCGCTGCCACACCTTGGCCTTCTGTCCGTTGGACTTGAGCATCTCATGTTCGTCATTCGGTACACGTTCGTACCGGCCCCAACGCACTTCGATCTCGATCCGGTCAGCGTCACCATCGACGCAGAAAGTCATGCCCAGACTGCTGGGCACCAAAGACTGGTTGCTGGCGGCGTCGATCTCATCCGCCGAATCCGACTCCGGCTCCACACGTCCGGTGGCCGTTCCAAACTCCGCACCCGGCTCGTGACGTCCGGGAGCCTTCGCCTCCGCGGGCTCTTCGGCGTCGTCATTGGCCAGAGGCCCGTCCAGCCCCTCGATGCCGCCCTGAGCGGCCTCACGCGGGGCCAATTTACCAACTAGGTAGCGATCCCGCACACCCATGTCGACGATGCGTTCACGGGGGCCGCCAGCGGGGCCGAGCAGGTCATCCATCACGGCCAGTTGCAGCAGCTCGCGGATATAGGCCTGATCTGTAATCGTCGGCACGTCAGCGATGGTCTTGTGTAATGCCCTGGGGAGCAACTCCAGAAAGTCCATCCATTGAACACGGCCAACGCTACCGGACGAAGGAGGAGTGAGCGAAGTAGTACCAATCGAAACCTCCGGATCGACCAACAGCATGCGGTCGAAGTAGATCGTAGTGGTCTCCAGATCGGAACGAATCCGCAGCACACGTCCGACTCGCGTGAAGTGGCCAACGGCGTTCAGGATCAACACCCAATCTTCATCGGCGAGGGCTTGATACAGCAAATGCTCGCCTTTCATCTGTAATGTGTGCGGTGCTAGCAAGGGATCAGTGGAAAAGCCATGATCAAAGGCGATCCATGCGTTGGGTGTCGTCGTCATATCTCGCTGCCTCAAATTTTGTTCACGATGTTTTCGAGCTTGTCGAGTTCCTTGCTCTTGTCGATGTAGGCCGAATAGGCTTCCTGCGCTCCTCGGATCAGCGTGTCGTAGTGGACGATACGGCTGCCCGGCGAAATCGCGGCCATTGACGACTTGAGGCGATCTGGGTTCGAGGCCTCTTCCTCGATTGGCTTACCGATCACGAATACGACCTCAATGTTCGGCGTTGGCTCGTTCTGCGCGAGCAGAATCTTCTTAAGCTTGTCCACGTAGGTCTGACCCTGCTCCTGAAGCTCAAGGAGCTTCATGCTGCGGCCAGCTTTCTTCAGCTCGACCACGATGTGTTTTCCAGCCATCAAACGATATTTGATGTCCACGCGACCGAGTTCTTCCTTCTTGGTCAAATCCTCAACAACAATCCCTGAGTCCAATAGGCGCGTTTCCATGACTTCAGTTCCAGTCGCCCGCTCCCACGAAGGGTCGAGCAACCACAAATGATCAAAAAGGTACTTCTGGAGCACCTTTTCCTTTTCGTCGTCATCGACGAGTTTTTGGAAGGCGCGGATGGCTTCGAGCCGCGATCGCACGATGTCACGGTAGAGCGAATCTTCCAGCGCGTCGCGATCGGCGAGTACGGCCAGCAACTTGTCGGAGCTTTCCACGCCCATCACGAATTCATCCGTGGAGCCTCGAAGCTTCATCCGCTCGAAGGCAAGGATTCCGTGCTTATAAAGGGTCTTCCGGTCGTCCTCGTCGTCCACCGGTAGTGCACTCAGTTTGGCGATGAGCGTCTCCGCGCTCTTCCTGTGGCCTTCACGCAGCGTACTCAGCCATTCAGTGAGAGCGGGGGAAGCCTTTTCCGCTTCCTTGACTTCGTGCTTCCTGCGCCATTCGCTCCACTGCTTTTCGATTTGTCCTAAGCGCGACTTTAGAAAAGCGATCAATTGGATGTACCGCTCGTCGTCCTCTTGCACGCGTTGGCGGTCGCTGGTCGCGATGTCCGGCTGATCGTCGGCATCAAGGAAGTCCGCCTCAATCTGCCCGGTAAGGTATTTCGTGTAGAGCCGCCCGTCGTTCAGACGGTCGAGCACGTTTTCGTGAAACAGGCGGCCTCGAGCGAAGACCACGATGCCATTCAGATTGCCCGCTTCGTCATCGTCGAGGTCTTTAGGCTTGTGTGCGGTGCCGAGCCAACCGCTCACAAGCCATGCCGAATCCCAGGCGTCGAATCGTGCGGACAGCGATTCGCGTTCCATGACGTGCGCGATGGTGCTGGCTTCTGGCTCGTAACCCTCAAACGTCCAGAGAAACTGAGCTTTAGGTAGGTCGCCGCGATCGGCAGCCGTAATGGGCTGACCGTCGATCTTGATCTCGAAACCATTGGCCTGACCGATGATCGAAAAGCGCCGAGCAAGTCGCTTGCGCAACGCGCTCACCCCCTTGCCGAGACGCTGCCGTTTGATCTCGCGCAGCACGATCTTCGTGCCCTGGGTGACTGCGATCGCATCGCTCGCCAGCGGTTCGGGATGATAGGGCCGTTTTTCCTGCACGGCTTCGTGGATGCCGGGCACGCTCATGCGAAAGCCGTGCGTCCGGCCATCCTTGGCAGACTGCACTTCTATGACGTTGGCAATAGAGAACAGCGATAGCTTGCCCAACCCCTTGCGACCCATGGCAGGACGGCCCTTCGCTGTCCTGCACCCGTGCTCCGCATCCTCGTCGCGACGCCGGTATCCGACGCGTAGGTACTTGCCGTTCAGATCGTCGACGGACATGCCGATGCCGTCGTCCTTGATCTCGATCCAATCGTTGCTCGGATTGACACAAATCTGCACGCTCGACGCATCTGCGTCCCATGCGTTGGCCACCGCTTCGGTAAGAACGGCGGCAATGTTGCTGTAGAGGTTGATGCCGAGATGCTCGAGGACATTGAGATCGACGGTCATCTCGAACGTGGGGTTGACTGGACTTTGAGTTGTACCGGTTTCCGGATCAATGAGTCGAGATCCATGGTTGATGGTGACCAGACCTCCAGTTTGTTTGTCTTGCATCGTGCCCCCTTATGCCTTTTCGCTCATTGGCGCTGGAATTTTTGAAAACTGTTTGTGGAACTCTTGCCACCTTGCGGTATCGACATCTTTGACGAAAGCGATCAAACCAGCGAGGTGGTTATGGAAGCCAATTGCCGAATCAAATTTCTCGTGTGCAGCAACGGCAACCAGTCCATATTTCTGCGCTGCGTGCAAGTGCCTGTCGATTCGTTTGTAAGTCTCCCTCGATAATCTGGGAATCGTGCCGTCAACGAGCAAGCCGAGCACCACCTTCTTTGATCCCGGCCCCGCTACTCGCGTCTTCTTTGTGTTTTCACGAAAACCGCATTTGCGAATGATCCCAACGATGGCGCGATGGATGTCCCCGATCGACATACGCTCGGGCAAATTTCCGCCAGCAGAAAAAGTCAAATCGTCGGCATATCGCGTATAGGTGAATCCGTGCTGATCCGCGAAGGTCGTCAGTTTTTCATCCAGGTCAAATGCAGCAAGATTGCTTAGCATTGGACTTGTCGGTGCGCCTTGAGGAAGTACACCCGTTGCGCCAGTCCGCTCTACATAGAATTGATACGCCTTTTCTGACACCCTAATGCGCTTGGGCCATAGATGATGCTTCAGATGCACTGGGAGCCGAGTCGTTGTGCACAGTCGAGCAAGTTCAAATGCAAGCAACGGTCGATAACCAGCTTTCATGAAGACCGGATAGACATCGGATTCACTGAGCGCGTGGAAGAAGTTTTCCAGATCGTATTGAAACAGCCAACGAGCGCCACAATGCACAGAAGCGCATTTGCGAATACCGCTTTCCGCGTGAAAAGCGTATGAGGCCGGGTGTGGCCTCATTTTCTGGAGTAACTCCAGATTGATGAACTGCTGAACCTTGAATAGATCGCCAGTGACGGCGTGAATGTGACGTCTACCGCCGCTTCTCTTTTTAACTGCAAACATGCGATAGTTGGCCGACTCTCGACGCCGCTCTACCGTGGCGCGTAATACGCCGTATTCAACCGCAGTAATTTTTGCAAGGTGTCGCAAGGTAAAAATTACAGGTAGGCCCGTCCGAGCCAATCGAGTGGCATAGGCCTTCAAGTGATCAGCCGTTGACTTGCCTAGAACAGGCGTGGCCGCTTGAGAAAGGTGATGTACTGACCAGACTTCCATTCACCTATCCTTTGAGCCCAAGGGGCCATCAGTGTAATGGTTCACCCGAGACACCGCAGGTAGCTGAGGCATGACACTGAAGGGCGGCGTAGCCGCCTTAGCGTCAGATCTTTCCAGAGATGTCTGTCCGACATCCCCATCCGTAAAAGCCGAAACCTCCACAGAATCTGCCAACCCAAGAGAAGTAATCTCCTCCCTGATTGACGGCTGAACGGTTGCCCGGCCAGCACACCACGAACTTGGAATATACAGGCTTCGATCCCAAACCGGCAGCACACGGTTGGAATCGGCATGCTTCAGACGATCAAGGCCAGCGGCTGTAAGGCGCACCCGGGGCGTCAGCAAGCCCATTTCCTGGGCACCGCCGATGAGTCCGACAGCGTATTTGTGGTCAACGCCAAGTCTTGCCGCGATGCTTCTGGAACTGCGAACACCCCGTTTGATGAGAGCCAGTAGCCGAACCACTTCGTCAGAGTGGGGCCTCCCCCTCTCGGACTCAACTAATGATGTTGAGTCGATAAGCGCCAACAGCCATTCTGGCATAGCTCGGCCAGGCATGAGCCCTTGCCATTTGTCATTGGAAAACCACAAAACACCAGGAATGTTATTGGGTACGCTGTGATAGAAAACGATGTTGGCCAGCACTTCACCGTACCCAAGACGCGTCCATTTCGGAACTTTGGTCTGGCTGCGACAAAGCTGAATGACCTGCTGGTGATTTTTCCCCCAGCGTCCTTCCAGCCAATCAGTCTCGTAGACTATCTGGCTAGTGAAATCGACTTTCGACGACTTGCGGAATTTCCGCTTTCCATGATCAGAGCCTTTTATCTTGGCGACGATCTTCGCTTCGGCCTCGCGGGGCCTTGCAAAGCTGACGATATGGATTTTGACGAGGCCAAAACTCCACCAACTCAGGAACGTTGGGTGGCTAAGCATTGCATTGATGAAGCTAGATACACGGTCACCGCTACCGATCGAATCATCAATCAGCAGGTAATCATGAACTTTCTTGTCTCGAAGTTCGGTGAGCGAAGAGTGGTCGAGCAGCGTCTGAGGATTGGCTCTCGCTAGATTGGCGACCAGTGAGTAAGCCAAGTCCTCACTGCCCAGTGAGTCACCTGGACGTGCAGCAATATCGCCCTCGTCATTCCATAGTGGCGATCCATCCTCCAGTTTCCGAACTGAGTAAAGCGCATAATTCTTCACGCTCGGCAGCGCAGAAGCAACTCGCTGCAACCATGTTGAATAGACATCGCGTGAAACGAATTGCAGTTGGCTCAACAGCAACTTGGCCGTGGTTCTCTGAACTTCAGGGAATTGAGACAGCCAACCCTGAATTTCTGGTGAGGCATCTATCTTCGACGGCGATAGATTGTTGAGTTGCTGTTTCGCTGTGCTCATGGCTTGGCCCGCCAGCGGCTTCCGTCGGCGTGAATTTCAATGAATTCATCGCTCAGTAGTTCGGTAATGGCGACATCCCAATCATCCGGCTCCGCTCCACAGCCCGTCAGTACGGCTTGCTTACTGAACCAACCGGGATGAGCTTCGAGCCAGGCGAGAATCTGGTCAAGTGCAGTTGATCCCCATTGGCTGACGCTCTCTTGGCCCGTTGGAATAACTATCGTGTGATCAGCCTCTAGGCCAAAGTCAAAACTTGGCTGCTCTGCTGGAGAAACTTTCTTTTTCCGTGCTACCGGTGTTTTTGACTTCTGTGGTTTCCCGTTATGGGAACCTTGATCCACCTCATCCTGATAGCGCTGTCGATTCAATTCTGACAACCGACGCAGTATCTCAATACGCGCAGATTCGGAAATGGTGTAGCGCTGATTATCGTTTTCAGGAAGGTAGGAAACGACGTAGAAATCATGACATAAATCTATGTCACTCCATTCGTAAGCATCAAGCACCACAAGATCAAGCGCACGCTGCTTTTCGCGTAAAAAATTGATATCAGCGCCTCGCTCATTGGGACTATGAAATTGATTGTAGATCTGAGTAAGCCCATCTCCTTGGCTGGCCATTACACGGTTGCGGTGCAAGTGGTATTCACTACCGATACGGTTAAGTTCTTCGCTTACGATATCGCGAGGTTTAGGCAACGTATCGAAGCAGTCACTCGGAGTGAATCGAATGGTCATGCCTATGAATGAGGCCAGTTTTTGGACCCATACCTGCACAATAGTCGAATTCAACCAAGCGAAATGAGAAAAATCTTCCAGCGCTAAAACCACAGTTGCATCTGAGGCGATAGCGGTATTTGGAATCAATAGGGGATTAAAGAATTTTGTGTGCCTGGATATGGCAATGACATTTGCAAGGGGCGAATCAACATGCCAGCTTTCTGGGTGGCGTTCAAAATTACTTCCGCGCCCGATGGCGTGGTATAGGGCAGGCCGTTTGTCAGCGTATTGCCACCAGCGTATCGGCAACGGGTTCCGTAAAGCATAGGTGCCGTCCTCCTTGAGTCGCTGGCGCTCCGGCTTGACCCGCTCTTCAATCCAAGCATATGGGAGCTTGAACTTTTTAGCACGCTCCTCCGGCCAGTCCCAGAAGTTAATGACGTATCGACTCGCCTTCTGAGATGGATCTGAATTTAAATCGTCACCATTCAGGAATGGAAAAATCACCTCGGCATTACTTGGGTCAGCCTCTAGCATTTTCAGTGCATCTTTTGACGCAAGTACAAAACCCATCCCAAGAACGTAGGAACCAATGAACGCTACGTCTTCGTTGGCTTTTAGTCTCTTAGGACTCCACTCGTCTTGATCAGACAAAAACGCGGAAATAAATTTTGCAGGACGCCCAGAAAGGTATTTGGTGCCTTGCCAATTACCTTTTTGTATGTGGACGCGGCTAGTGACCACCGCTGCCGCTCCAGGCCATGGTTCATTCGGATAAGCAGCGTGAATTACGGCACCTGAATGAAGCATCGCTTCCAGTCCTACTTGACGAGTTTCACCTTCCGCGATCGTATTGACCGCAAGCAAACCGAAACCACCACCTTCCCGCAGTAAGTTGTACGAGCGCAAAAAAAAGTAGACAACTAAGTCGGCACTGCCGTTACGGCCATCAGCCAATACATTGATTAGCCAGTTTCGGAAAATCGTGCCTGCCACGCCGGTAATTTTCTTTCCGCCTAAAAATGGAGGATTCCCTACTATTGAATCAAACCCCATTCGTCCAAGACGGAAGACTTCTGGAAATTCTAGAGGCCAATGAAATGGACGCCGGCTGATACGGCCAGTAGGCAAGTCACACGATAGAGCAGCGGATGCTCGGACGGTCAGAGTCCTTACCGCATCCTGATTGCCATTGACTGCTTCTGCTCCGTTTAGAGAAAGTGACGAAAGTCCAATTTCCATTGTTGCAGCATTGCCTGCTGCAGCAAAAACCTCTCCGATGAACGCATCGGCAATTCGTTCAGGGACCTCAAGGCGATTACGGGCATCAGCATCAAGTCGTGCCATTGCTTCGACGTCATGGATGTCACGGATCGGCATCTCGCGCAGTCGCTGGCGCAGTTCGATCGCTTCGTGAACGGCCTTTTCGATGTTCTTGCCAAAAAGACGCTGCTGCCCTTTGCTACTGGCTGTCATGCTCAATTCAGTGAGTTGATCCAACCGGTGAATACCGAGCAGGCTATCACCGCAACGCAGGTTATGGTCAAGGAAACCAAAAGGACGCCCCTTGGCTAGCGTCACCAGCCAGATCGAGAGTTTGGCAAGTTCGACAGCAAGCGGGTTCAAATCGACGCCGTACAGGCAACGCTCGGCAATGAGGCGTCGTGCAATCACCGTGCGGACTTCGCTGTCGCGGGGGAGGGGCTCCTTGGCTGCTCCGGCATCCAGGACGTCACCATCTACGCTCACGGTTTTGCCCGTTTCCTCGACCTGTGACCAAGCCTCGACAAGGCGATCCGACAGCCAACGGCAGGCTTGAACGAGGAAGGCACCCGAGCCCATGGCTGGGTCGCAAATCTTGAGGTCTAGTATTTCGGCGGGGGATTTCAGTGCCCACTGTTCTCGCGGCATTCCCTCTGCCGGGCCGATATAAGCCACTGGCGTGAGGGTCTCGGCCACGATCGCCTCAGTCAGCGATTTCGGGGTGTAGTGGGTGCCGGTTTCGCGTCGGTCGGAACCGGTGGTGACGATGAAGGTCCCTGCGGGATAAACCAGTGGATAGCCCCATGGATCAGTGCGCAGCAGATGGGCATAGGGTCTGACGCGATCGCGGAGTTTGGTGTCGCCTTGACAAGCCGTCAACAGGCGGTCGGCCAAGGTGTCGTCGACGGGTTTTGCCAGATCATTGCGCACCCTGCTGGCGGAGCTGCCGGAGCGTTCTTGCAGTAACTCGGCCAGTCGCGCAGCACCATCCAAGCGTGCCGAATCCAACTCGGCCAACTTGACCCATGGTGTCTTAGCGTTCTTGGTGGCATCCAGTTCCAGCGTCACTTCATTGATGCGCTTGACGGTGCGTTCGAGCAGACCCTCGTAGACGTAGCCAATCTGTTCAACATCAAGCGCGCGGTATGACAGCGTGCGACCTTGGAATTGTTGAATTGCCTCCAACAACAAAAGTACAGTGCGGTTGTCGATAGGGAGGGGCTTGGCTGTATCGCTGCACCAGTTCGAGTCTTTGACACGCCCTTCGAGGCAGGGGAAGCGGTCCGGATCAAACAGCGAACCACCCAAAGCGGGCAAGCGCATGTTTTCGTGCTCAATGCCACCAAACACCGCGCGGAAGATCGCCAGCAGGCGCGACCAAGCGTCCCAACGGCGCTCCAGAATTTCCTCTGACTCCTTGCGCAACTGCATGCGCAAGGTGGAGAGTGCGTAGTTGGCCTCGTAACGCTCGTCGCCCATCAACAGCAGGCCGCGTTCTTCGGCGGAGAGCAGGAACACCAAGCGCATCATCACCGTCAGCGCTGCCTCATACAGCTCTGGTTCTTTGACGTCGTGCAGGAGCTCTCGATTGCGGTCCTGATCGGCTTTGTCGAGGGTCTGAATCAAGACCTCGACAGCGCGGCGTACTTGCTCGCCCAGGGCGTCGGTGACTTCGTCCTGGAACTTCAGGGAACGATCGAACAGAGCGGGCAATTGTTCGGCTTCGTCGACAAAGAAACGACGAATGCCAAGGAGATGCACGAAGGCCTGCAGGGTGATGGGCTCTTGGCTCCAGATGCGGGCATACCAACTGGCAAAGGTGGTAACGGCACCGACCGGGGCATCCACCAGCATCCAGCGCTCGCCGTTGGTCACCAGTCCGAGTCGACAACCCAATGAACGGCACAACTGAACCATGCGATCGGCGGGTGTGGCAGCCCAGCCATTTTGCTTCAGGGTGGCGTCGAGGTCGATGTCCTGCGCATAGGTCTGGATCAGCAACAGTGGCTTGCTAGCGCGTTGCTCGTCGATTACCGCAAGATCAGGCGCAAGCGTCACGCCATGTTCGGGCAAGGTGGCCGGGAGGTTGGCTGCACACCAGTCGGCGCGCCTGAGAACGTCGCCTTTGCCGTCTTCATCAAGCTCAAGACCACGCGACAGCACCTCGTCGATCCAGGCAACGTGCAGTTCGTCGAACTGGGCATCTTCCAGCTCCAGCGCTTCGTGCCATTCCTCGTAAGCTTGGCGCAGACGTTTGCGCTTGGTGGCATCCAGTTCTTCCAGCCCTTGCGGGAAGGCTTCCTTCAGAACGGGAACGGCAAGAAAAGGGCCGGAGACCTCGATCAGCGACAGCCAATCGTCATGCATGCTGAGAGCACTCATGCGGCACCTCCATGAACAGCAGATGCTGGCACCAGAAAAATCACGGCGACCGGGAAGGTGCGATCGTTAAGCCTGGCGTAGCGAGTTTCGATGGCCTCGGCCTCCTGCTGACGCTCGGCTGGAATGCGTGCAAGACG
>JACCEA010452497.1_pt1 | contig 17360 bp, 13 predicted proteins | sample 7449851 | NCBI WGS metagenome assembly JACCEA01 (sample SAMN15323453, study PRJNA562643) | freshwater metagenome | isolation source: river surface water | place: USA:Blue River Watershed | collected 2017-08-18
CCATTCTCTTTTATTTATGATAGGCTTGTTAAAATTTTTTAACATTTATTATACCTCCTTTATATTATTGATTGTGTTTTGAAAAACTACATTATTTAAATTTGGAATTAGTGTGTTAGAATTACTTACACCAAAGCCAGATATTGTTACAGGGGGAGTTCCAGATATTGTTACAGGGGTAGTTGTCGAAACTCTCAGTGCTCCTCCACTTATTGTACAAACTAAAGCAGATAAATCTTTAACTGCTGTATATACTGAATACATTAATTCATACATGTCAGCTTGTGTAGCTTCCTTTGCAGGGACAGCATCTACTTCGTAGAATATTTGTAACTTATCTGTATCACTCATTGTAGTAGTATCATATTGTAAATTTAATATATTATTATTAACAACACGTCCACCAGCAACAGGATTAGCAAAGTTATATATTATAACATTATCTGTTACATTCGTAATAAGTAATACACGTTCTAAATCTATTTTATCATAATTATTGAATACAACATTTTTATTAGTTGGATCAAATATGTAATCTTTTATTAATTCTTTCATGTTATATCTCCTTTCTTATAACGCTATACGCAAAGCTAGAACTATAGCTTCTATTTCAGCTCTTAAATCTCCTACTCCTAATAAACTTTTACCATTAATAGTTTTAAGATCACTCCAAGATGTATTGTAATCATTCTCGTCATTCTTAATTAATATTTGGTTAGTAGTACCGCCAGTATTTAAACCTGTACCATCTCGACCATTAGTACCATCTTTTCCGTCTGCACCGTCAACTCCGTTAGTTCCATCGATACCATCTATTCCATTAGTACCGTTTGTACCGTTTGTACCAGGATCTCCTTTAACCCCAGGTTCACCTTTTATACCTTGCTCGCCTTGTGGTCCAGTTAATCCTATGTCTCCTTTAGGTCCTTTCACATTTACAGGTTCAGGATTAGTTAACATGTTATCATTAGTCCAGCTAATAATTCCATCTTCACTTACAGAAGGCGTAAAGGTACCACCAAGACCAGTTCCACCGCCAATACCACTCATTCCTAAGTTAAATAAATCAGGGTCTGTATCAGTTAATTCTACGTCTGTACCGCTATCGTAATCTATTACTCTGTTAGTTTCAAATAAAGTATCTATTTCAGCTTTAGTATAGTAATTGTCTAACGCCAACACCATTTGAGAACCATTTACATCTACTTTATGCTCTACCGTATCCATTCTACCACCAAGAGTTAATGCAGACGTATCTAATTGAAGTTTTGTAGCATAGCTAGATTGGTTGTTTTCTAGTGTAGTTATTCTACTATCTATTAAAGATTTATCTGCTAAGTAACCAGTCTTATTAACTAAGTCATTTCTTAATGTAGTATTTAATGTAGTTATATTATTATTAGTAGTAGTTACACCAGCTTTTATATTAGATATTTCAGTATCATTAGACAGTTTATAAGTATTAAATGTAGATATATCTAATTTAGTACCTACTAATGTTGATAAATCATCTATTTGTGTTTGCATAGCATTATTACTATTAGTTAGTGTTGTAGTGTTAACTAATTTAGTCCATGTTGACGTACCGAATGTTTTTAAGTATAAATCTCCATTAGAGTAACCTAACATAACTGAAGGTACATTTTGATTGTTACCTTGTAAGTTATATATTACTTGAGCAGGAGTGTTAGTATTAGAAACTACTAAAGTTCCACTATTTGAAGTAAGATATAATTCAGCATCACTGTAAGTTAATAAATCAGTTTTAGTATTCTCATCATCTATGACTTTTAAAGGCATTGTAAATGATCCTGTTATATTAGCATTTGTTATAGTTATATCTTTAACTGTTAATGTATTATCTATAATAACACTGCTACTAGATATTTGAGTCTTATTAGAATTAATTGTTAATAAATCATACTCAGGTCCACTGCCAGATACATGAGAAGTATTAAAGAAACTAGCTACATTAATATTTTCTGCTAATATATTCTTAAGAGTAGTTACTCCATTTATGTTAAGATTAGAACTTACACTTAAATTACCCGTTATAGCTCCACCTGTTAATGTTAGATAACTGTTTAACTTAGTATCTACAGATGATGATGTGTAATAGTTATTAAGATCAGTCTTAATAGCATATTTATTATCAGCACGTGTTATCTCAGTTGAATTCATAGTATCTATTTGCGGTTTAGTGTAATAATCAGTTAGTGTAGTATCTATTTGTATTTTAGTGTAGTAGTTACTATTATTTGTAGTTATTTTATTATCTATATCAGTCCCAGTTAATTGAGATGTAGTTATAGTGCTTAATTTAGTATCTATTTGTGTTTTAGTATATATATCATTAAACGCTAGTAATTTAGTATCTATTTGTGACTTAGTATAAAATTGACTCACTGTACTATCAAAATTAGTTTTTAATACATAATCTGATAACTTAGTATCTATAGCAGTTGTCAATACATAATTACTTAATGTAGTATTAATTTCAGCTTCAGTTAGATAGTCTGTGTTATTTGCAGTAATAGCATCATTTATAGATGTAGTTACAAAGTTTTCTGTTGCTATATCAGTTAACTTAACGTCTATCTCATCTTTTTTGTAGTAGTCAGCTTTTAACGCATATGTAGGTTGCGCTGTTTCAATTGCAGATATTCTATTTTGTACATTAGATAAATCATTATTATAATCTTCTATATCTACTTTTAAATTTACCATAGTATCTATTTGTGACTTAGTATATACATTATTAACGAATGTACTAAATGAAGAAGAATCTAACTTACTAATAAGTAATGTATTGACTTCGTTCTTAGTATAAACTTCTAATGATGATCCTAACACTGCTGAGTTAATTTTAGTATCTACTTCATTCTTATTATATGTATCTCCTAATTTAACCTCTACAGTTGATAATCTTCCGTCTAATCCTAATATATCAAGATCGACATCTACTTCTTTAGCATAAGCTGCTAGTAATGTGTTAACTTGTGCTTTTGTATATACAGAATCATTATCATGTGTTATAGATTCTTCTAATGCTAATAACTTAGCATTTATTTCAAACTTTTCATAGAATTTAAGATTATTAATAAGTATAGCTTGATTAGTGGTCGTATTAACATCAGTTGTTGTAGGACGTAAATTTAATTTTCCATCTATATCTGAATTACTGTAATGAGTTGCATTGAACGAAGCTATTGTATTAGTTAGCGTATCATTAGTTGTATAGTCATTAAGTATAGTACTTAACTCAGTACTAGTTTTATAATTTAATAATTTACTATCAGTGTATGCTTTAGATGTATTAACTGCTGTGTCTGTAGCTTCATCTAATTTATTATCTATAGTTACTTTGTCATATGTAGTAACATTACCTATCATTGTGTCTATTTCAGCTTTAGTATAGTAAGAACTAAATCTAGTGTCTACTTCTGTCTTAGTGTATACTAATCCTTTATATGTATTAAAATCAGTTTTACTTACTGTATTATTATTTATATATGTAGTAGTGTTAGAGTTAGATGCAGATATTACTGTATTAACTTCTGTTTTATTATAATAAGTTGAGTTAAGATTGTCTAATCTATTTTTATTATCATCTATTCTAGCACTAAGGTTATTAGTAGAAGTTGTATTACTAGTTTTAAATGTATTGAAATCACCTACTAATAAATAATCATTAAGCTTATAATCTACTGCATTAATATCAGCAGTCAATATATTAGCACTATTACTTATTAAAACTTCAGTATCATGTTTAGTATAAGTATTATTTATCTTAGCACCTAGTAATGTTACATTTGCGTTAGTTGTACCTATAGATGTAGTTATAGTGCTTAATTTAGTATCTATATCTGACTTACTGTACATGTTAAGTGTAGCAAGTAATGCGTCTACTTCTAGTTTAGTATATGTAGTACCTTTATAAGTGTCAAAATTAGTTTTTAATACATAATCACTAAACTTAGAATTAACGTTTGTAATATCAGTATTTATACCAGTTATTTTATTATAGATATCAACTATGCTACTATCAGTGCTATCATATGCTTGCTTTAATTGATCTAAAGTTGCAAAATTATCATCTATATATAGACTAGTATAATAATCGTTAAATTTATTATCGGTAGTAGTTATTTTAGTAGTTAAATCGAATCTAACTGACTCTAGTTTAATATCTGTTGTAGCTCTTAAGTTATCTAACATAGCTATTTTAGCATAAGGAGATAAATCAATATTATTTATTCTAATATTAGTGTCATTTATTTTTGTACCTAAGTCAGTTATAGCAGCAACTGCTTCTGATCTAGGATAAGTTGCATTATTCATACTATTAATATCATCTTTAGTAAAATAATTATCTGTTAAATCAGTTGTAATAGAAGCCACTTTAGTATCTATCTTAGTGTCAACTGCTAATACATCAGCTTCTACATCGTCTATTCTAGTATCTATAGTGCTAAGTGCTGTATCAGTTAAAGTCTTATTATTATTTATAGTTGCATTTACTGTACTTATATTGGATGTAATATTATTATTAACTGAAGTTATGCTAGAATCAGTATAAGCTTTAGTATCATCTCTAGCATCTAATATTTTATCATCTACAGATGTAATAGTTGCATAATCAGCTAACTTAGTTGTAAGCTCAGTTTTTAATGTATAATCAGATAGCTTAGTATCTAATCCTATATCGGTTATCTTATCATCTATAACACCTTCTACATCTTCTTTATTATAATAGTCTTCAAGTGTAGTACTAATTTGTGTTGTAGTTGAATAGTCATTTAATTTAGTTAGTAAATCACTTTTTAATACGTAGTCTTCTAATATAATATCCATAGCTGAAGATAAATAGTAGTTATTAAATTTATTATTAACAACTGATATTTTAGTATCTACTTCTGCTTTCTTATAATAGTCAGTTAATCTATCTGTAAAGTCATTGATTATATTAGTTAATAGGTTATCTATTTCTAATTTAGTATATACAGTAGATTTATTCGCTAATTGAGATAACTTACCATTAACGTAAGTTTTAGTAGTATAGTTAGTTAACATTGTATCAATATCATCTTTAGTAAAGTAATTTTCTAGTCCTGTATTCATATCAGTAACTAAGTTATTTAATTTAGTATCTATAGTAGATTTATTATAATATGAATTAAACATGTTAGTGATATTCAATGAATTCTCATTTAACATAGTAGTTGTAACTAGTGTCTCATTTATGTTATCTATATCTTCTTTAGTATAGTAGTTTATAAAAGTATCTTTAACTTCTTGTATATCAGCTACTAATATTTCTTTATCAGCTTCATGCTTTGTAGTTAACGTATAATTAGATAATAAAGCATTTACTACTGAAGTAGTAGTGTATTTAGTTAATAATGTATCAACTTGTATTTTAGTATAGATATTATTATTTATATTAGTTTTAGTATAATAGTTTTCTAATATATTTTCTAGTGAGATTAATGTAATGTACTCTTGTAATGTTTCATTAGCTACTACATCATTTCTTAATTCTTCTAAACTTAATTCATGATCTGCTGTAGTAACGTAGTCTAAGAACTTATCTTTAACTTCTTGTACATCTGTATCTATTGATGCTTGCATAGTGGCTAACTCAGATGGTGTTACAGTTTCTTGTATAGCCGCATTAAATGCATCTAATGTTACGCATAATTTTATTTTGTCACCCAGTGCAGTATCCGATACTTGTACACTAGTGGTAATATTACTTAACATAGTATTGATTTCAGCTTTAGTGTATTTATCTATATTATTTATGAAATCATCTATTTCTGGTTTAGTGTAATATATTGTCGCATCGAAAGTAGAAAATAAAGTTTCTAGATCTAGTTTCATTTGATCTATGACAGGTTTTTCGTAATATTTATTTAACTTCGTATCTATCTCATGTTTTTTATAATAATCGAGTAACAAGCCAGTTACCGATTTCTTAGTACTAAAATTAGTTAATAGATAATCCATTTGTACTATATTACCGAAGTCAGCTTCATCTTTTGTTATGTATTGATCTAAGTTAACAATCATTCCATCAACTACAAATATTTTCCCATCTTCGTATAAAGAAGGAAGTACTGTCCCTGGCGGAACAGTAATTCCTTTGGCTTCTAGATAGGCTTTAATATCGAATTCTACATCAGATGGCCAATCGTATTTTGAATCACCAACTGTAATGTATTGCTCTTTTTCGTTAGCCATGTGTTTCCTCCTTTATTTATTTCTTGTATTTAAAATCCATAACATCTACTCCACGAGCTATTAAATCATATATGAATATAATTTTTCTGTGGATTCTATTTTCCCATCCTTTATCGAATGATCTTAACTTACCATTATTTCTCATAAGATCTTCATATTTATCTTCTTGTAATACATTATATATAGATATGAATACAAATGGCGGTATCTTATTTATAGCTGCAAATGTTTTATCTCCCATTTGTCCATCAATAGCAATAGGTTTTAATCCAGCAGCATCTATTGATTTACCAAATTGTACTGATCCAGTTCTATTAGTGTATATAGCATTAACTGTTTCTTGGGCTATAGTTGCACCTCTTGAACCTGAGTTAACAAAGAAATCAAATATACATAATCCAACTATAAAAGATTCTATTTTCATTAATCCATTATTTTTCCAATATTTTCTTAAATATATTTCACATGCTACTTCTCTTGGAAGATCTCTCATAGCACCATTATAACCATTAGCTCTTGCTTCTGTTTTAATAATCCCGTACATTGTTTCCCCACCTGGATCATTAGGGTGATTAAAGTATCCACCTTCTACTAAAAATATATACTCTAGTAAATATCTTCTTTGCTCTTTAGTAAGTCCATAAGAATCTACTTCTGCTGTTAACTCAGTAACAACATTTGGATCTGCTATTTTGTCCAGTGCAGTAGCAACGTCACCTGTTTCTGTTGAATTAGCTACTACTAAGTCATTCATAGCTACTTTGATATCTTCTACTTTAACCATTGATTCTTCGTCTATATGTTCATTTACTGTAGCAGACGGTCTCATAGAATCATACACCTTAGTAGGTGCTTCTGTTGTTAATATTCCAGACAATACTTTTAAAAAATCATCTAATTGTTTCATTTTAATTCCTCCTTTTTATTTATATAATAAACCATTGTTTTCGTTTCATTATTGCGATATATAAATAAGAAGACCCTTTCGGATCCTCTTATATTCTAAACTAATTTTCTAACTACTGCATCAATTTCTGACATTTCAATTGATGTTCCACCCATGTTATATTTTTTAACTGTGGGGTCTAATCTTGTTACTTTTTCTGTTGAGGTGAATGTTTGTCCGTCTTTATTCACGTGTGTTTCAAGATCAAATGAATTCTTACCTAGACTATTACTGTATTTTACTGTAGGTATACCATCAAGGTATCCATCTGTACCATTAAGAACAGTGTATACAACAGTCTCAGGGTCAAATCCCATTTCTATCATCTTAGCATTATACTCTTCTTGTGATAACATAGATACTTCTTTGGGTGTCTCTTTAGTAGTTTCTATATTAACTTCTTCTACTATCTTAGCGGGTTCTATTACAGGAACTAATATGTCAGCTATATCTTCTATTTTAACTTTATCTTTATAAGTCTCTTCAATAGGGACCTCTTCTGCTTTAGAGTCTTCTATCGTTTCATCATCAAATGGTTCAAGAGTAGGATTTACATTCATAGCTAACGCTTCTTCTAAAGTAATGATTTCTAAACCATCATTATCAGTCTCTCTTATAACACCAATGCTAGATACAGGTTTAACTTCTTCTTTCTTTTCTTCTACTGGTTCAGTTCTTTTTCTAATAGAATCTTTTATTTTAGTCACAGTTGATTGTATATGCATTACATGTTGTATTTCAGGATACTCTATCATTAATGATGAGAATAAGTTAGAGAATTGGAATAATATTGTATTCATCATTACTTCATCTGTCTCTATAGGTGATATTACTCTTATCTCGCCGAATTTATATTCATCTACTTTTATATACTTATCTTCTATAGCGCGTTCTAAATAATCTTCATAATCTCTATACTCAGCAGGAACTAATAATTTAATTATATTATATAAACTACTTTCTACGAATTGCAATATAAGTAACGCAGTATCTAATGTTAATTTAGTACTATCATATCTATACCCATCTTCAGGATTTAATGTACTTATTTTTTTATCTACTTTTTCTATTATAGATTTAATAACATTTAATAATCCTATAGATCCACCCATATGATAACCATTTTTTGCTATACTTGTTATAGCGTTAGTAGCATCTTTACAAGCTGTATATATTCTAGCTTGATCTGATACTCTGTAAGGTACTTTAATATAGAATACATTTGTGTTAAGTAACGAGAGTCTCATTTTGGCACTGTGTTGCGTTTCTTTATCTTCAGAGTCCACTAGATGCTCAAGCTCTTCTATACGCTTGTGGTAGAGCTCTGAGAACTTCTGCTTGCCGTCTGTCATCTCCATAGGTACAATAGTCATAGAGTGTCTAGTAAATTCTAGATTACAATATAATCCACTCTCTATAGAGGGTAGGAATATCTCTTGTAAGAATAACTCTAATCCATACATATAGTTATAAGTGCCATCTTCTAGTTTTTCTATTTTCCATTTTAAAAGATTGGTAGTATTAAGATTATCTATGGTACTATTATGATTCTCATCAAACTTATCTCTTTTCTCTGTATAAGTAACTAGTGATGTTTCTTTAACATTAGTGAATACACTCATATCATCTCTTATTTCTATCATGTTAGTATTGTTATAAGATAATACTACAAAGTCTACTCTTAATTCACCATTAGCATCTTTACCATAGTTAATTAATTCTTGTGCTACATCTTCATCCATATTACCTACTACAAATACTATCTTACTTATACCCATCTTATCTAACATAGTAGAAAACTGTTTAGTTGAAGTTCCTATTATAAGATCTATTAAAGGTTTCATTACAAAATGATAATGAAGTATACTAATGTAGTCTCTTATCATAATGAATTTAACACTATTCATTCCTTTAGAATAACTATCTAGAAGTGGTTTAACTCCTGGTACATCAAATCCACTATTAACAGTTATATCAAAATCATCTTTAGCAGTCCAAGTAGTTTCTAACTTTAAGTTCTCATCTATAGCTACATTATGTTCCTCTAAGTAGTCTATTAATTGTACAAAAGGTTTCATTAACATAGAATCATTATTAACTGCTATAAAGGCTGCATCTTTTAAATCCTGATAAGACTCAGCTGTTACTTTAGAAGCTTCTAATTCATTTTTTATTAACTTTTGTAATAACTCCATAGCTTTAGGTGTCGCTACTCTTTTTTTAAGCACTTCTCCAGGTTCACCGTTATAAATGTACTCTGCTGCATTCTTTATTAAATTAGATAGAAATAATGTTGCAGTTGTTGCACCGTCTCCAGATGTAGACTTAATTTGAGCTGCTAGTAATTGTACTAGTCCTAATATAGTATTATCTGTATAAGCATGAAACGATAACGAGCTTAATGTTAACATTCCATCTTTAGTATAACTGTAAGCGTTATCACTTGCTAGTTGAGATATATATCCTGCATAAGGACCATACGTTTTAACTAATACATTTTCTATCTTTGATAATACTGCTGTGTGATAAAGTAAGTCATTGTCTACCGTACTAGGTATTATAACATCTAAATCATCCGTTGTTAATGTTATCTTATTTATTTTTTCCATATTTTTTCTCTCCTTAGTTGTTTTTAAATTCGACTGTAATTAAATATAAATGTTAGAAATTCATCCTCATCTTCTATTATCTCATTTATAAGTTTGTTATTTGTACATAACGTTAATTTAATATTACTTTTCTTACGAGATATATTAACTAATAACTTAGTATCTTCTGTTATATCTTTAAGATAACGATTAAATAGATAGTTAATAATTTTAATTGCATTCATAACTCTATCTATTATGTTGTACTCTTTGTTAATATTAATTTCGTATTTATATTCGTATAAACTCATATCTTTAGTTGGTATCTTAACTACACTAGGTACTTGTATCTTTTTAACATCTTTTCCGTCTTCGTTAAATACACCAGTACTATATAACGTATTATAAGCTACTACTAATATATCAGGAGTTGCTTCTTCTATATAAGATAATGTATTATTAATTGCACTCTTTTTATATATAGTATGTAAGCTCATTAATTCATCACCACGTATATTAAGTTTAGCAGAATTAACTTCACTTGATCCAGATTTACCTAATATGTCTAAATCTTGTGACACTTCTTGTATTATAAGATATTTCCATAACTTAATTAAAGATAATACTACGTGATTTGTATTACGTTCGTTATCTGAATGTGTAAATGATAATATTCGCATTAAGTAGATCTCCTTCTTTTTAAAATGTTTTTATTAATTCAGATAGTATTTCATTAATAACTATATCACTAGATTTTAATATTTTACTATAAGTTGGTTTTTCTAAAGATAGTAATGTAGAACTTACCTCTTTGTATTTATTTTTAACTACATCTATATGTAGATTATTTATATGGTAATTTTTAAATGCTTTATTCTTATAAACTATTTTATCGTTTATAATTCTATTTACATTATCCATATAATCTAAGTTAACTTCATTAACATCCTTTTTAGTATCTTTACTCCTTCTAGTAGATCTTAAGTAATCTGATATATTAGGATCTGCAGTTAGTATAACTTCTAAATCAGGTTTAGGAAAGTTAAGTAAATCATATTCTATAGAAAATAATGTATTAATAACTTTACTTATGTCTTTAGGTGTAGCGTCTTTATTATTTCTAGCTAACGTATAAATAACATTAGAGGTTACATATCTATCAAATATAACAAAATCTACTGTTCTATCTTCGCCGCCCCATTCTAAATTAAGATCTAAATCTACTTCTCTAAAATAGTCCTCATTTACTACAATAGAATTATATCTATCTAGTATAAAAGGAAAAGCAGCTAATAAAGGATTAACTTCGAATGGATCTCCAAACGAACCTGATAATACTTTCTTAACTTCTTCTCCTGTACAACTACTATACACTGGGAAAGATATTAGTTTAACATAGAATCCTAAGTCTATTAAATACTGTCTTAACTTATTAGATGTGTATTCTTTTCCTACACCATCCATACCTTCAATTGCAATAAATTTAGTTTTAGTTGTATTACAGTTATCTGTTAACCTGTATTTTAAATATTCCTCTAATGTATCTTCTAACTCAATCTTACTTGTTCTTTTCATGTTAGTCATCTCCTAAACGTTTTTAATAAAAAAAAAAATGATGCTTATGGTTCTATTTATAAATGAAAGTTCTGTAAAATCAGGGAAAAAAATAAGAGGAAAATTCCCCTTATTTTAGTATAGTAGTAAATTTTTCTTTAATATAGATGCAAATCCTTCTATAAGTTGTATCATTAAGTATACAGGTTTAATACCGTCAACACTAAAATCAAGCTCATTTATATCAAGATTAACACATAAGTAATGATATACGATCTTAGAGTTCTCACCGTATATTACATTTTCTATTCTATGTATATATTTTAAACATTCTTTTTTATATTTCTTACTACTCTTAGGAGATCTAAACTTATCATTTTTCATTATTAATACATTCATTACGCTCTCCATATTAGAATGGAAGTAACTTATATATTTATTTAGTATTCTCTTAGATCTATTTCTTCTATTCCCTGTAGATTCTACTTCTCTTGCTATCATACATAGATACTTAGATAAAGATTCGTATAAATCTAACATTACATCTAAGCTACCTGAAACACTCTTAATCTCATCAAAAGATCTATATATCTTATTGAAGTCGGCTAAATTATAAGTATCTCCTGTATTAAACTTTATCTCCTCAATTCTCTCTATCTCTATCATAAACCGCTCCAAACTATTTTATTTTGTAATGCTATCATATGACCTGATAATAAAGAAACTTTATCTGGTTTATATGCTACTTCTTCTATTATATTTAAAAGTGACTTAGTTATATGATTTAATATATCAAATGATAATGACACCATACATTGATTAACGTATGGGTTATTAAAATCTATTATATCGACAGGTACTTTTAAATAATATAAAGAAAAGATATTTTGCATTAATTCTAATGCAGTAACCACTTCAGATTCATATAATAAAGCATCTATATTCTTTAACTTTATTTCATCATAACTTTTATTAACTTCACGAAGAACTTCTGCTAAGTATGAATAAGCAGGCACTAGTACAGTTTCACTAGAACTAGCTTTATCATTTATCATAGCTTTTAGTTTATCTTTTATTTCTTTATTGTATTCATAATTATATACACTATTCATATCTGTCTCCTTTTATCTAAAAGTATTCTTTAACTTTCATATCAGTAAAATGATCATCAAAGAAATCGTATTTCATTTTTGTTTCAAAGTTTCTTTTAACAGTTTCAAATGCTATATCTATTAATTGTATATAAGTACCTACGTTAGTCATACCTGTTCTAGAAACCCGTCCTATTACTTGTACAGTCTCTGATTTAGAGTTACGTGTTTCTAAGTCTACTACAGTATCTAATCCTTTTAAATCTATTCCACGTCCTAATGAGTCAGATGTTGATATTATAATTTTCTTAGACATAGCATTTTCTCTATCCTTTTTAGCTACATCAGAGTTAAGTATAGATATATCATCTTCTCCAAGACCTGTTATATTAAGTAGATCTTTTTTAAATTCTTGTGCAGTAGTTTTACGTCCTATAAAGAAAACAGTTTTTAATGTTTCTTTTGCGTTATATCTTTCTTTTATAAAGTTATCCCACATACTCTTTATTATAGGAACATAAGCTTTCTTAACTACCATATAATGATGATACTTCTGATAATTAAATGCAGGTCCTTCTCTAGTAAATATCATAGCCATGTACTTTTCTTTCTTACTAGGCTTAGAATCATATAAACAAAATAAAGCATTCCTTTTAATATCAGGTGCATGCTCTTTTCCTACATTAGGTACATCTAGAAATATTCGTTTAAATATCTTTTGCTCATCATTAGATGATTTATAATCTGTAGCTGATAAGTATAAGTTATATCTTACAGCTGAATGAGTATCAATTGTAAACATAGATTGACTTTCTAAATCAAACTCATCATATACTTTAATTCCTATACCTTTCTTTAAAAGAAATCTAGAAAAGTTTTTTAGTCCTATTATCTTTATAAATTCACGCATTGAAGCGTGTGTTGATATTATAGCATCAAACTTATGTGCTGAGTCGTACACTTCTACTAAATCAGCAGAACCATTTATAGCTATTACATTATCTGAATTAGTGTGTGTATGAAATGATTGTAACCATTGCTCTTTTAATGGATTAGTTTTAACTAATATTAAAGCTCTAGTTTGTAGCTTAGATATTAAGTTAGTTGCAACGTAAGTTTTACCTTGTCCAGTTTTAAGCGACACTACACATCTATGTTCACTTTTAAAATATCTTAGTACATCATTTATTACTTGCTTTTGGATTTCATCTTTAGGTTCATTCTTCATCTTATAACTATTAATAGTGTCATAAGGGAAATGATCCATTCTCATAATATTAACGTCGTCGACATTGTATAAATTCATAAGAGAATTCATTAACATATTTTCTGGTAACTTAGGTACTCTTATAGCGTGTTGGTCTTCTATATATCCAAATGGAATATATTCTTTTGTATAATAATCTTTTGTAGACATATAGATTCTAAAATCTCGGTAGTTAACTCTATCAACTATAGGTATCTTATAAAATGTACTATATTCTCTTACATCTAATTTTGCCATTGTCGCCTCCTTTTATTCTTAAATTTCTCATTTAGATCATTTCTTTGATGAAATACCTAATTAAGTTTATATTAAGTATGTTATTTATCATATTATTACCATAACAAGATTCATCTTCTTCTAACTTTTGTAAATACTTATGCAACTTATCATATAACTTAGGATCATTATATTCATATGCTAATAGTATATCTAATATAATTGTATAAAACATATGGTGTGGATCTGGGTTAGCTCCTCTAAATAGTAGAGTATGTGTCATTGAATTTAAGTATATGTTAATACCTTTATATTTAACTAATAAAGTGTATTCTCTTTTAGCTACAAATTTAACTTTAGTTACATTAGTTAGCTGTAGACCAAATTCTAACTTTAATCTTTCTATATCATTTTTAACAACATCTAATTTGATATACTCACTAACATCAGTAAACTTACATCGTCTACCAGCTAACCATAATGCATCATGATTCACTTCTATTATATTATGATCACTTATATTATTTAAACTTTTAAAGATATCTATATATATTTTAAACGTTAATTCCATTGCTCTGTATATAGGTTTACCTGTTAATTGAGTTAAATATTTAACATGATTACCTAACTCTACTACTCTAGTCTTTTTATCCATTTTATCATAAGTATCAAACTCATCTACAGTAATTAAGTCTAAATGATAAAGTGCAGTTAACCCTGCACTTTTTATATCATATTCTATAATGTTATTATTTATTATCATCTACATCATCATCCTCTGTTGTATACAGTATGTCATACGAACTTGGTTTCATTAACTCTGCTTTATGATAGTAGACGTTCTCAGTTCTTTTTATTATTGCTCCTCCACCTAATTTTAACGATATAGAAGGTGCTGCGTCTATAGAGTTAGCAATTGTCTCTATTCTATATAACACGTTCTCTTGTGTCCAATCAGGTTTAAGTCTTCTATCACTTATCTCTCTAATCTTATTTCTAACTAATAACTCTCTAACATTAATATGTGATACAGGTAATGCAAGTTTAGCTTGATCCATGACTTCTTCTAGCGGTATATCGTGTGTTGCAAATAGTTTATATATCATTGAGTATAGTAATGTAGCAGATTTATTCTTTATAACATATTCTATTCTATTAGCCTCTGTTAACGTTACCATTTGATGATCAACTGGAATACTACAATCAGGAAAGCCACTTAATTTAAAATCAGAATTAAGTTCTAATGTATATCTATGCTTACCTTTATTAATATATAACTTAGATACTCTTATAATATCCCAATCTCCAAATTCATTATCTTTATATATTATAGCAGCTCTGTCTTCTTTAGTATAAGTTTTGTTAGTAATATCAGCTGTATCATACATAACTTCACATTTATTGAATATTATATTATTAAACTCTCTTTTAAATAGTTTTAGTTTATCATTATCTACTAGCTCTGCTGTGTCTAAATCTATTAATGTGTAATCGAATTTAATTAGTTTAGGTGTTGCAGAATGTTTTATTGATAACATTTGTTGTGATGCATAAGCAACGTCTATTTTAAATTCTATTCCTACGTCTTTCTTATAGAATTGAGTCGATCTATTCCAATCATGGTGAGATCCAAAGCATGTAGCACACACTCCGTATTTAGAAGCACATTTTAATAATGATCTAACCCTTACAGTCGTTCCTATTAAGTGTGTATCAGCTTTTGTAATAGCACGCTTAGAACCATCGTCTAATATTTGATATTTGAACTCTAGGCTATTTAACTCATCCTGTGTGTCTATAAAATACTCCACAGTATGTTTAGTTCCACAATCATCTTCTAATATCTCAGAATCTTGTACTAACTGAGAAGTATTTTTAACCATAGTCCCACCAGCTTTAATATATATCTTATTAAGTATAACAGACTTTCTATTAATAGATGTTTCTATAAATAAGTTATCTTTTGTAGATAATCCGTCTATCCATCTATCTTTTATTACTTTAGCAAAGATCTCATTCATATCTTGTACTCTAGTTCTCATATAAAGTCCACTAAAGATGTTTAACATTTGATCAGGCTTAACTCCAGCTTCAGATCTTAATAAATCCGATATACCAGTTACTCCTATTTCTTTTAGTTTCTTTTCATTCTTTTGTTTTACTTCTGTGATATCTTCTGGTGTCATCTTATCTGTTATAAATTGCTCAGAAAAGAAATTATCTAATTCAGGATTATTAATCATATCCATAGCTATAGAAGTTAAACTAATATCAAGAGATAACTTCCTACCAGAATCAAATAAATTAATAACCTTATTTATAATTCTTAGCATATGCATTATTATAGTATCAGCTTTAGTTTTTTCTACATTTTGATCATATAACTTTCTAACTATCATATTCATATACGATTTATAATTAGAAAATGTCATAGCCTCAACTAACATATAAGTTGCATCATACGTTATATCATATTTAGAAAATATAATATCAAATCTAGTATTTATATAAGCGAAATTTATCTCAGCTTTATATAACTTACTATTAAATGTAAAATCTATTACTTTCTTATAGTATTCCTCAGTTGTGTTATCAATTAAATACTTCTCCATATCTTTGTAATTCATCTTACTACCCTCTTTCTTATTTTATGTATCTATAATGTATATCTAATTCTTTTTACCCTTATCCCTAGGATTACTAGGTGGCGTTCCTGGTGGTTTAGGATTTGATCCATTAAGACCTCTTGGTTGTGAAAATATAAAAATTAATAATACTACTACTCCGATAATTGCAACTAATCCTACTGTAATAGCTAGAATGATATTTGTTAAAGCATCCATTATACTTCCTCCTTATGTCGTTTTCATTATATTAATGTTTCTATTATTTTAATATAATATTTATAACTTAAAAAATATAGAACCCTTATAAGGGCTCTATATATTCTTTACTGGATAGTTTCTATAATATCTATGACTACGTCTAGGCGCTACATAAGTTCTAGTCATAGTATAACTTATAGTATTATCGGTTGTACTTCGATTAACAGTTGCTGTTACTTCAGGTTTTGGTTTACTTGGGAGTTTACTTCTTTTATCTTTTATAGATAACGCTCCTATTAAAATAATAATTATTATTATAGTTAGTATTAGCATAATAAAATGTGTATTTGTCATATTATCTCCTTATTATATTTTTATTACTTTTGTTTTAATTCCTTTTTTAGTAGCTTCTTGTATAGCATTAGCTGCACCTCTTGATATATCGTCCCAGAACGCTATAAGTCCCTCGGCACTCCCTATCATTTCTTTAACCAGAAAATGCTATATTCATAATACTTCCTAATAGTTTTAATATAGTTTACTTATTTTATCGATTATGTTAATAAATAAGTTAGATACAGATCTTATATCATATAATGCAGGCTGCTTATATGTATAAACGTAATTGAA
>JACCEA010583971.1_pt1 | contig 17339 bp, 16 predicted proteins | sample 7449851 | NCBI WGS metagenome assembly JACCEA01 (sample SAMN15323453, study PRJNA562643) | freshwater metagenome | isolation source: river surface water | place: USA:Blue River Watershed | collected 2017-08-18
ATGTAGTTCACCTTGAAATAAATGAACAAGAAAAAGAATTTACTAAAAACATTAAAAATGATGATTATAAGAATGAACGTTATGAAAAATTAAAATCAATCATACCTCCTGATGAAAACATGTACGAAAGGTTTTCATTAATTAAAGATAGTATGGATAAAGGTAAAATATCTTATTGTGTTCGTGATATTAATGATAAAAACTCCAAAAGATATATTAATACTCAAAATTCTATACAATTAACACCTGAAGAGATTCTTATGATTGAAGAGAAGAGAAAATCTCAAAAAAAATAATAATATTTACGTCCTCCTTTAAATGTATAACGTAAATCGATATAAAAAATGAATTTTTTTTTATTCTCCCTCTTCTTTCATCTCTACTATGAAAAAAGAAGTAAAAGAAAAATGTATGAACGTATCCACGAATCCTGGAAGCCACTCTTTGAGAAGTGGGCTTCAAAGATTGAAGAGATTATGACTACTGTGGATGCCTTTCCTGGACCCATCTATCCTCCCCGTGAGAATATCTTTCGGGTCTTCGAAATGTCCGTCCATGATATTCAAATCGTCATCTGTGGTCAAGATGTCTATCATCAACCCGGTCAAGCGAATGGTCTTGCCTTCTCCGTAAACAAAGGTGTCAAAATACCACCTTCCCTCCGTAATATCTATAAAGAACTCCAAGATGAATATCCTGAACGAAATTATACTTATTCCCATGGAGATCTATCTAAATGGTCGAATGATCAAAAGATATTCCTGATGAATGCTGCTCTCACTGTTCAAGAGAGTTCACCTGGAGTATTTATGAAATATTGGGAACCTTTTACGGATGACGTCATTCGATTCATTAAATCCCATAATACTCAATGTCTATTTTTACTTTGGGGAAACTTCGCTATTGGTAAAAAATCAATTATTGAAGATAATGAGAGAACCGTAGAGTGTGCTCATCCCTCACCCTTAAGTGCTTCCAGAGGATTCTTTGGAAGCAACTGTTTTAAAAAAATTGAAGAGAAACTCGGTAAAACGATTGATTGGTCTATTGAGTAATTCTATTTTACTTTATTTATAAATTAACATAACTGAAGAGCATTAGGTGAACAGACGACACGAGGATTATTCTTTAATATATCTACACCCGATACATCATCACTATATAATCCAGATAATTCATTATCAAATCCGGATACATCACTTTTAGGATATTTACAACCTTGTAAACCTCTTGGTAAAGATTCATAAGGACATGATATCTTCTTCTCTTTTGTAATGATACATTTATCAAGTGGATATCCGGAGAAATCTTTATTTAAAATGGTAGTAGAACTTCCTTGATTCGAACATAGTTTATATTTACTAGGTTTGCAATAATATTGTTTTCTCATTTTTTCATCTACATTCTTATCGTCACCTAAATACATACATTTTTCAATATGGAATATACTCTTCTTAGCAAGTCGATTCTCTTTTAGGAGATCCGATTTACCATAAATATGATTTACACTTATATCATAAGAGAATTTTTGTTTACCTTTTTCCTTTAATACTAAAGGAATAGCAATAGGACCATTTCTTAATATAATTCTTAACTTCGTCTCATCACGATATAATATATTGATATCATCTCTCTTTATAACATCAACAGATTCACTATTTGGTAAATTTAAAGTTAAAGGTTCTTCATAAACATTTGTAGGAATGTCTACATAATATTTACTACTTTCACTAAAGAGAATCTCCATTACAAGTGGAACTATATTCTTCTGAGTATCCATATTTTCATTTTTCAAAACAATATAACTCCAAAATTGAGGAGTAGAGTTTTTCATTTTAAAATGGAATAATTTATTACATTCCACAAGAGGTACTTGAGTAGGTGTAGTATTTTCCACTTTCTTATCATCTTTTTTAATCTGTGTAGTTAAATAATAAGAGACAAAATTCTTTAATCCAGAGACACATTTATAATCAAGATATCCTTGATATGCTGGATTTCCAATGATTTGAATATTTGCATCAATCATACCAGGTACCTTTTTTTTCTGATTTTTAAAATCTTCTTTATCTATTGGTTGATATTGAAGATATAAATAATATAAAAGAAAAAATATAACAACTAAAATACAACCATATATAAACATCTTTTGCATCTTCTCTTTTCCAAACATCGATAATCTCGATTTCATTCTTCTAATTTTATATCCTTTTTTTATATTGAATTTAATATAAAAAAAATAAAATTCGTTTTAAGAATGAGTTTAAGGATATAAAAAAAAAATCAGAATGAAAGAGATAGAGTACTTATAAGATGATGAATATATTTTCTCGCTTTAAGAGTAATGAAAAACAAATACCAGACACAAATTCTTTAGAGTTGGCAGGATTAATAACAGAAGAATCCCCAAGAATAGAACCATTAAAGGATTTATCGATACCATTAAAACCACATCAATTAGCATCTATATATCGAACATTAGAATTGGAAGGGGAAGAGAAAGATGAGCGATTTTTAGTATTAGCTGACTTACCAGGAGCAGGTAAGACAAATGTTGTTTTGGGTCATATCTATGCATTAAAATTAAAATTATTAAAAGAGAATCCATATTTGGATAAAGATGAGGAAGAGAGATCTCCATCTTTAATAGTTGTACCTCAAAATATTATATCACAATGGATTGAATCGATGAACAAATATTTTAAAAAGAAATTGAAATTTAAAAAGTTAATTAATTATGAAGATATGATGGCACTTTATAAAAATACAAAAATGTTATATCAATATGATATTATATTAATAACTCCTCTTCAATATAATATGATCTGTACAACACTTCAAGATAAGGTGATACAATGGGATAGAATTATTTTTGATGAGATAGATACAATCTCATCGATGATTCAGAATAAGATTAAATGTAAAAACGTATGGTTTGTGTCGGCATCATTTAAGAATGATAGAATAGGGACTTATTATTCAACAATAAGTGATAAAGAAGTAGAGAGAGTAAGTGTACAATGTGAAGAAGCATTTATTCGTTCTTCTTTTCCTCTTGAAGAACCAGAGACAACAAAATATGTATCTATCAATAAATATGTGGATGAAACATTGGTCACATTAGTGAATGAGGAGGAATTAAAAGGAATGAATGCACTTGATTATACAAAGATGAAGAATGAATATTTTAAGAAGATACCATATAATGATGAGGGTGCAGTAGAATTAGTGGTGGAGGAGAATAGGAATGAACTTGAATTTATAAGAATGAGAATAGAAGATATGAAGAAGGAGATGATACGATTAAAGAGGGATATAGATGAAGATGGATTAGAGATTAATGAAGAAGAAGAAGGAAGTGATGACCAAGATCCTCGTATTCAGATGTATAAAGAATATATGACTCGAATTAAAAAAGATGAGATAAATATGAAAGATGTGGAGAAGAAGAAGGATTTAATTCGAAATAAGGTATCTAAAAATCGTATTTGTATGGTATGTTATCAAGATATTGAGAACAAAAAAGTAAAAGAAGAATTTATGAAAGAGATCTTTCGTACAGAATGTTGTAAGACGGATTATTGTATAGATTGTATACATTATCTTTTTGATGCAGAGAAGAGAAGAATTGAGATGAAGAAGAAAGAAGAAGAGTTAAAACGAAGACGAGAAGAGAAAGAGAAGAGACGTCAGGGTCTCACAACAGAAGAGAATCTTTCTCTTCCTCCTCCCCCTCCTGAAGAGAAAAAAGAAGAGTCGAGTGAAACTTCAGTTACAAACGATGTTGAAAAAGAGCGAGATTATAAAAAAGATTTTGAGGATATAGAGATTGAATGTAAAAAGTGTGATAAGAAGCTAAAATATGATATTTGTAAGAGAATGAGAATGTTAAAGAGAAGAGGAAAGGAGGAGAAGAAGAAGGATCGAACGACGAAATTGGAGAGGGTTGAGACAATTTTTAAGATGAACCAATTAAATACAGAGAAGAAGAAATATATTATCTTTTCTGATTATTATAATACATTCCGATTTATTAAGGATCTATTAAATAAGATGGAGATTAAATTTTTGGAATTAGATGGAGGAAGTATAGAGACGATAGATAAAGCGGTAAAGGAGTATCGAGAAGGTGAGAGTCAAGTATTATTGAGTAATAGTACATTTTTTGGATGTGGATTAAATATGGAATTTACAACAGATATTATCTTTATGCATAAGATGGAACCTACAATTGAAAAACAAGTGATTGGAAGAGCTCAACGTCCTGGTAGAACGAATATACTTAAAGTTCATTATCTATTTTATGATAATGAAGAGAATGGTAAAGAAATAGTATATGAGAGTCATACCGATTTTTATTTGGATGATGAAATTCACGCTATCGCGATAGAAGATTTGGAATTATGAAAGAATTAAATCCTATAAACACATAAAGTGTCACTCATAAAAAGTAGGAAATAAATCAGAACATGGTAATATATAGTTAAAAAAAAAAATAACACGGTATTTTAGCTATCATTTTTTATCAATTTAGAGTGCTTTTACGTTCTACAATAAATATAGAACGTATCTATTTATTTTTTTTACAATCATATTGGATAAGAGAGTCCAATATATAATGTTCAAAGAATGGATTTTTCGTATAATCTAAATCATACAATTTATCCATAAATTCTTTTTTTCCATCTACAAAATTTACGTCTGTATATGACCATATATACCAATTCTTATGAGTTGGATTAATAATTTGATAACCGAGAAAAGGTGTAGTCGGAATGAATCGAGAATGGTTATATAACAATTGATATTTAAGTCGAATCTGTTCAATATCTTTTTTTTTAAGTGTTAAACTCAAATCTTCCATAGGAAAGTAATGAATTTTGTCAAAGATAATTTTTTTTGTTGTTGGAGTTGAAAAGAGAGAATGAATCTGAGGTGATAATTGAATTTTGCTGGCTATTAACATCTGGTCATAAAAGAGAGTTTGATGATGGTGTAAATTTACTGTATTATATTTTGAAGTATTTTTTATAAATGTATGTATCGCTCGAATGGGAGTAAACATTTTATCAATAAAGATAATCAATATATTTTTTAGTGAAATTTATCTTATTCAATTAACTTTTTTAAGAGTTCTATATTTTCAATATTGAATAACATTGTACATTTATATTTGAGAATGATAATCTCCTTTTTTTTTGTGAGACACTTCATACGAAAGACCTCTTCAGAACCTAAAAATCCGGACCATTGATAAAGATTCGAAGAATCAACTTCAATCTGTATATTCTTTTCATCACAAAATTCTTTTAATTTTTGATATAAAAGATGATTCTCTTCATCTTGTTGTTCAGTCATCTTCAATAAACTTTCTTCTACACCATTCTCCAATTCTCTTCTTTGTAAATCTCCTAACATAAAGAGACGTTTTTGTATCTGATTCTTCATCTTGGCAATTAAATGATGGATTTGAAGATGAATTTCAAGAGTTTTGTGATAAAGATCATCCATCTGTTTTTGAACATGATTTCTTGTATCAAAGATTTGAAGTTTTAAACTTGAAAAATATTGATAGATATCTTGGAAAGAATCATATACTTCATGAAAATCCTCCATCTCTCTCTCCACTTTATGTTCAATCACATATTTTAAAACTTCTTTAGCAAATAAAATAGACCAGATAATAGAACCACCATCAAAACCAGCATTGGGGATATATAATATCATTTGATGTTCATTTAATCGTTCAATATCAAATCTCTTTTTACCTACAATTCCTGAACTTAAAGAGATGAAGATTCCAACGGGAAAACCAGTCTTTACTAAATCTCTTCTAAATTTATCCAATTCTTGTTTATTGACAACGGATGTATAAAATTTGGATTCAATTAAAAACATAACACCATTGTGGCATTTCATATGATAATCGGATTCAGCGGTCTTTTTACTAGTATTTACGATAGTATCATCTGGAAAGTAATGTTCAATAACACGTTCAACTAAATTTTCACCCATAGCACCTTTAAAACTAGATTTGTTGGAGAATTCAGTAAATTTTTCAATAGTTGTTTTAACACGATCTAAATTTTCAGATACACGTGTATTCATGACACTTAAATTCAATTCATTTTTATGATCTAATTCTGTTAACTTTTTTTCGAGACTCTCTTGAATGGGTTTAAGAAAAGAATCGGATTGAATTGTTGTTTGAGTCATACCTTGAACTAAGTGTCCTAATCGTAAGAATTGATTACAGACTTTATTTCTCTCTTCTTTTGGAATCTGAAGTATCCATGGATTTAACTCAACATCTACCTCCATCTCAATTTTTAATACTTCTTTTTTTTGAATCGCGTCTTCTTTATCGGAATCTACAATAATCTCCTCAACCTCTTCCTCTTTATGAACCATACTTTCTAATATAGATGATTGAAAAGGATCTTTTTGTACTACATTCTTTGCAAGTGGACCAAAAAAAGATGAATCGTCTATCATAATATTCTTTTTTTTTGTTGAATTTCCATTTTTTTTTGATTTAACCTCCATTTTAAGTATATATATTCTTTTACTATCTTTTTTTTTATATTTAATCTTAAAAAGAGAATGAATCTCTGTATACCCCCCTTATCGTTAATCATGATTTTTTAAAAGATTACCATATCAATAATAAAATAAAAAATAAAATAATAAATATATGGTAATAATTATGGTAATATAAAATCATGATATTATTTTATAGTAAAAAAGAAAAAAAGTATAATTATTTTTTATAAGTTTTATCATTGACAACTTTTCCGTTTTCGATGGTTATAATACGGTCGCACATATTCATAATAGATTCATCATGAGTGATGAGAATCAATGTAGAATTCTTTGAAACTTCTTGAATAACTTTAAGAACGGTATTTTTATGATGAGGGTCGATAGCTCCGGTGGGTTCATCAAGAATAATAATTTTATTCTTTTTACCAAAAGTTCGAAGGATATGAATAATCTGTTTTTGACCACCAGAGAGAGAATCACCCCCGACACCTACATCGGTATTAAATCCATCTTTAAGATTACCATATATATCATTTAATTCTAAACGATTTATTAATTTATCAATCTCTTTTTTGGTTAAAGAATTACCATATTGAATATTTTCATAGATTGTACCATTAAAGAGTTTATTATTTTGATTTACATAACTGATTTGTGAACGAACAGAATTTACATCATATTTTTTAATATCCTTATAATCTAATAGAATCATATTTTCATCGATAGGATAATAACCCATTAATAATTTAATAAGAGTTGATTTACCATTACCAGAAGAACCAATGATACATACTTTTTGTTTATCTTCAATATTTAAATTGAAATTTTTAAATAATAGATCACGTCCTGGATAACCGAATTTTAGATTTTGAATATCAATTTTTCCTGTTTGTAATTCAATCGATGGTTTTTGAGGAATCTTTGATGATTGATTATATAAGTCTTTTAAAAAATCATCTGTTTCACCTATAACACCAAAATAATGAACTAAATCAGGTAAAGAAGATGAGATAGTTGATATACATGGTAAATAATAGATGATAGTAATAAAGATAGCCATGAGAGTAGTGAAAGATATTTTTTTTTGAATAAAGAGATAAGCGGTGACACCATTTAATACAATAAAAGTGACAATATCAAGAATACCATTTGTATAACGAATTGTATTTACACAATCCAAATTTTCTTTATATTTATTTTTATAGTTTTTAGTTAAATTAAGATAACCATTTATCTCTTCTTTCATTTTTCCGGATGAATAGATGGAGGAGAGATTTGATAATTTATTTTGAACTTCTTCACTATTTTTTTCAAGAAGATGATGTCTCATATTGGAGAGGGGTACACAACGTTTACACATAAAATAATTAAAAATGAATATACTTAATACTAGAATAAGTGATACAAATCCTAAAGTAGGATTTAAGAAGAAGAAATAGATATTAATAATAAGAATAGCAACGACTTTCGGGAAGACCCATATAGTAATATCAGTTGATAATTCTCTCATAATAGTAGGAATAGTATTAATTCTTGATATAAGTTTACCGAGTTCTATATCTGTATAATTATTTTGATATTTTACAAGAAGATTTGTATAAATATAATTAAGGATATATTCATTAAAAGATGGAATAAGTTTAGATTCAATATAATGAATAACACCATCAGATGCTTTTACAATAAGAAGTAGAATAGCAATCATAATAAGGAATTGAATAATCACTTCAGGTTTTGTTTTGGAATGTAAAGATTCGAAGAATTTTGAATAGAGTTGAGGAACAGCGATTGATTCAAGAGGATAAGCGAGAGCAGTAAAGATAAGAAAAATGATAATAGATTTTATATTTTCTTGTAAAAATTGTTTTGATATTTTCCAAGAATAGATACCTTTTAACTCTTCAGAAGAATTCATGAAGAACCACAACTATATAAAAAGAATATATTTTTTAGAATGAATATAATTTAAAAAAAAAAATTATCTTTTAAAGATAGGTAAAAGAAAAAGATGCAGACACCAACGATGCGATTATCAATGTCGAAGGATTATATGCGACCTTCAAAAACTACAACAGATAGAATGCAAGCAAAAGATGAACTAAAAAAATATTTAAAAGATTATGAGGAGATATTGGAAGAAGATGTTAATTTTATGACGATAGGTCAATTACTTCGTTATATTTCCTATGATAAAAAGACAAGAAGAGAAGTTTTTCGATTTGGTGGATTATTAAAGAAGATAGATAAAGAATATGTGGTATTACAGGGTAAAAATGGAATGACATTTAGTGCTCAAAGATATACTTATGATGATAATGGAAATAAGATACATACAACTCGATTTTTTAAGAAACAGAAGGCGGAAGAGATATTAAAAGTAGAATTTGAGCAAGCATTGGAGAAGTCAGAAGAAGTGATAGATAAACAGAATGCAGTTATCGATAAACAGAAACGAGAACTTTTAACATTAAAAAAAAGACTAGAAGAATTAGAAAGATCAAAATCAAAGAGATAATGAATGGTTAGCTTTCTTGGGAAGTTTTAAAGAACTTCCAGAAAGCAACATGTTATCCTCTTTTGAGGATAACTTGTCATCTCGTTTTTACTCTTAAAGATTACAATAATGATAAATTCTTTTTATTTTTTTTTACTTTTATATTTGAAGAATCAAAATATCCTGATAAAGATTCTTCAGATAATATATCAATACCTAATTCTTTCATAAATTCAATAAATTCATCTCTTGTTTTCTGTTTAAATAATTGAATTGATTTTGTTTGATTTTTTAAACAGGATACAAAAGGATCTTTATTTAAAGCAAATAAATAAAATACATATTGATGTTTTCCTGTCTCTTGGGGTGGACAAGGACCAAAATATCCATATGAACCAGTGTGATTCATACCTTGTTTTAAATTTATATCTATATTTTTTTGATAAAAAGTTGGAAGTTGATTTAATTGAATAGATAATGGTATTTGATTATTCAGTTCTTCGATAGTAGTTAAAGAATGATGAATAGAAGGAATATACCAATGTATATAATTATGAGCAGTCAAATCTTGAAGAATGAGAGCATATGCTTTTGTTCCTTCAACAGGTGTCCAAGATATTTTAGGTGAATAATTTTTACCATATTTTAAACAAGCATATTTAGTAGGTATAGTATCAGTCCATTGAGGTATATGAATATGAAGAGACATCTTTTTCTAATCTAATCATAGTTAATAAATTTTTTTTATATATAGATAAAAGATTATTTTTCACCAATAATATGAGAAGAGCATTGAATAAGATTTGATAAAGAATGGAAGGTAAAATAATCTATATAACTAAGAGATAATTCTTTTTGAAGGGGGGAGTGTTGAATAAGGAATTTAAACCAGGATAGAAATATTTTTTCTTGACGGAATGGTTCACAATTTTGAATAGACTCATAAATAAATTTTTTTTTTTCTTCTTGATTCCAATCTAAAAAGGTTTCAATCGATTTTGTAAATTCAACATGATTTTCAAATATAAATGCATTTTTTTGATGAGTATAAATAAAAGGTGTAATTTGAGATTTTTCTATAAATATAGGTATACCACAAGCACATGCCTCTAAAGGAGTTTTACCAAAAGTCTCAGATTGACTTGTAAATAAAAATATACGATTATCTAATTGATGATAAAGTTCAAAGATATTTACATGGTTCATCTTTCCATAAAATGTACAAGATATAGAAGGATATTCATTTTCAGATAAATTTTTAATATATGATAGGTGAGGACCATCACCTATAATATGTAGATGAAAAGGAACAATGAATGATAAAGAATGAAGATAGGAGAAGATTCCTTCAATATTTTTCTCTTTTGATATACGACCCGTAAAAATAATATTTAGTTTTTTTTCTTTATATTCATCTATTTTATATAAATGAAAAGTAGATAAATCAAGTTCATTTGCATTAAAGACGTGAGGTGTGAATTCTTTAAATTTAAGAACCATTGGATAACCGGTGACAATAATTCCTGAAAAAGTTTTATTTATAAGATTTAATTCAAGTTTATGAAGAATACTATTACTAAATTTATAAATTTTGTAAATATTTTGTATATAAAATTCATAATCTGTATGCCAGTTTGGGTAGAGGTGAATATCTGGATTTTTTTTTTTAATCTTTTCAAGAATGGAATATAACCAAATGAATTCACCATGAAAAATAATATTTGTGTTTTTATGTTGAATGAGGGGTAAAATATCATTTTTATGAAGGATAGGTACTTTAATCTCTTTATAAAAAGGTAGACGGATACCTTTAAGGAAGATGAGTTTAAGATTTGGATAAGATGGAAGAGTAGAATCTGATTTTTTTGATTGAGTAAGAAGAAGGGTAATATGAATTTTATGAGAAGATGTTTGAAGAGAAGATAAGTAATCAATAAATTTAATATATTTAAGGGAAACACCATTTAAAATTTCATAAATATTAGGAAGTATAAATATAAAATGGATATCTTCGGGTTTAGAAAAGAAAGATTGAAACATGAGAAAGGATACACTATAAGAAAAAAAGAAAAGAGAAGAGGAAAGAAAACTTAATCAAAATGAATTTGAAAAGAATGAGAAGGAAGAAAGGGGTCAGAGGAAGATATAAAAATAGATAAATAAATCTCTTTTTGTTGAACAAATGAGAATGGTTCTAATGAAGAATGAAAATATGATATTTTTTTTTTGGAGTTTGATTCAAAAGAATGTGATAATTTTGGATTCTTCGTTTGAATCTCTTGAAAATGAAGAGTATAAATGTATTTTTTTGAAGAATGAATTTTACCTTCAAAAGATGTTAAAATGTTTGAATATTGAATTTTAAATGTATTTTTATCAAAAAGAAGATGAGAGAAGAAAGAATCAGGTGAATTTTGATATGATAAAATAGTGGATATATTTGTAGAAGATATAGGAGATGGTGTTAAGAGAATAAATAAATGAAGAGATGAAGGAAAATCAATTTGAAAATGAATAGGTAGTATAAATTCATAAATAGAGAAATCAATATTTAATTTTTTTTGAAAGAGAAGAGAGATAGATGTAGAAGGTAAGAGAGATAAAATACCTTTATCAATCGAATAATGAGTATCTTTATCAACAAAAAAATCATAAAATTGTTTAGATATCCAATCAGGTTTATAATGAATGGATTGACAATAGTAGTTATCACAGACGATATGATTTCCCATAATTATTATAAGGAATTATAATAAAAAAAAAAGAAAAAACGAGTAAATTAATTTATAAAGAATATCGTGACTAAATATAGTAGATTCAATAAATATGATGAAATTTTTACCGAATTTAATAAAAAAAACAGTTTTTAGTAATTCAAATGGATTAAGTCAAGATAGAGGTAATCATTTATATATTGTTTTTATGATAGTTGTGATAGTTATATTAATGAGAATGTTTGATAAAGATGGTAATTCATCATGTACATCCTCATCTTCCTCTTCATACTGTTCATCGGATGATTATTGTTCAACATGTGATACAGCATCTTCATATTGTGAATGTCCTTCTATATCTACTTCATCTTATTCTTCGTCTGAACCAACTTCATGTACTTCTAGTTCTTATACTTCTAGTTCAAGTTCAGACTCATCCGATTCTTCACATTCTCATCATCATCCACCTTCTCCTCCCCCCTGTCCTCCTCCTTGTCCTCCACCTTGTCCTCCCCAACCTTGTAAACCATGTGTAGAAACAAAAGATTGTGGAGACCCCTATGATGGAGCTTGTAAAAAAGAAGTAGTATGTTCCTACAATCGATTCTGTTCAAATGAAAGATGTTATTTGGAGATAACAGTAAATTCTCATCAATTATGTATTCCTCAATATATCTTAAGAACAGTACCTCATGTGATAAACTTCTTCTATACTTTTTATATATGTAATTTATCCAATACACAGATTAATTCAATGATTATGTTAAAAGATTTATTACAATGGATGACTCAAGGTGTAGCTTTAACAAGTGATATTTTACCTGATAATGTTTATCCTATCTTATTTATTACCAAAGATCCATGTGGTAAAGTTCAAATCTATGAATATTTAAAAGTCTTCGTCACTACCGATGATTCAGGTGTTCGTAATGCTTTTGTGACGAAAGGTACAGATTATTTATGTATTTATGATAAAATCAATAAATTATTAGTTGGATGTAATGATTGTCCACTTATTTATGATTTATTAAATGGTAATGAATATTACACTTATAATATATCAGAGACAAGTCCTTTATCTTTACTTCAATTCTTGATTGCATTCTTATCACTCTATTTAATACCAGAATGTTTAATAGGAAAAGAGATATTGTTCGACGTCTCTTATTGTAATGAGACCAAACTTCAATTAGAATACTTTTACGAATTTTTCAATTGTGATTGCAATATGTCCACTACTATTTGTTAAAATTATAAATCCACAACTTTTTTTTTATATATAAATTCATTTTGAATAAAAATGAACTTAAAATAATAATTTTTTTTATATTCAGAAGAAAGAAGAATGAGGGAATATAAAGTAATCTTTTGTGTATTTTGTGGTCGAGAGAGGTATATGTCAATCTTACAGAGATATATTAATTTTTGTTTAGACCAAGGATGGATTGACGAATATCATATGATGAATTTTACGAGAAATCTCAAAGACTTTGAATATATAATAAATTTGGGATATGAATTAAAAAAAAAATATGGAGAGGATAGAATAAAGGTACACCACAGCGTTGAGACGGAGATAAGAATAAAAAAGAATGAGAAAGAATCGATATGGAATGAATTTTATAAAAGGATTGGTACAGAGATAGGAGATGAAAATTCAGTGATTATAAAATGTGATGATGATATTTTATTTTTTGATATTTATCAGTTTGAAAAGGCTTGTCGAGAGAGATGGGAGGATAAAAGATCTTGGTTAATACATTCAAATTGTATCAATAATGGTGTATGTGCTTATTATCAACGAGAAAATTTTAAAGGAATTTTAGGTGGAAATATTGAAAAAGATTTAGAAGAGTATCCAAGAGGTGGTATTTGTGGACCTTTATTTGAAAAACCAAGAATAGCATTTATTCAACATTATCAATTTACAAAAGATTTATTAATGGATCATAAAAGTATTGAAAATTATTATTTAGAAAAAGATGTATTTGTATCAACAAGAATATCGATTAATTTTGTCTTTTTACATGGTCAAGATATAAAAGAGATACAAAAAGTAGGTAAGAATGATGAATATGAATTAAGTTCAAAGATACCAGAAAGATTGTTAAGACCTAATCGTATATTGAGTGATTTTATTACAGCACATTATAGTTATGGTATGCAAGAGAGATTATTTGAAAAACAGAATCAAAATTATACTTTGTATCAAAAATTAGTAGAATCTTATCTTTCACCTTTTCATTTATTTAAAAAGAGAGAAGAATCTTCAAAAAAAGAATTGATATATCCCATTGTACATATCAAAAAAAAAATTGAAAAAGATAATTGGGAATTGATTGAATGTAAAAATCCAATTTTAAATAATGAATATTATATAAAACATGAAGATACTGGTTTATATCTTTATTACGATATAAAAATGAATAAATGTATTTTAAGTAAAGAGAATAAATCATATTTTGAATGTAAAAAAGACAAAATACGATATTTTATTTATCCTTTTACAAAATATTCTTTTCCAAATCGTCTAGTAGATGATCTGTTATATAGTAAAACAATTATAGACAATAGAGAGATGGAATTAGAGATTAGTGAAAATAAGTTTGAAGAAGGTTGTAAAATTAAATTTAAAAAAAGTGGTGAATTTCTTTCTTACTTAAGTAAATTTATAATGGAAGATGGTGATAATCCAGATTTATGTTCAACCATCATAGATAATTATGATAGATGGATATTTGAAAAAGTAAATTCTGAAAATCAATCAGAAAAGATAGAAGTCGAAAGAATCTATGATTCTTCTTTCGATCGATATATATACAAAAATCATAAAACAGGTGAAGATTTAACAAATCCTTATCATGGATGGGGTCTTGAAACTTTATTTTCGTAATGATTCGCGTTTACTCTTTTCACTTTCAAAGAGAAGACGGTCCTGAGGAGGGAAATAAAGAGCTTTCTCTAAATCACGTACACCCTTTACTAATTTAAATAGACCAATCGGTTCAACGGATGCTTTATGGTCACTTCCCCACATATCTCTATCCATAGTAATATGACGTTCAATCCATTTTACACCAAGTGCCACAGTCGCAAATGTAGAGACTAACCCAAATTCATGTCCCGAATATCCAATCTCTTTACCATCCCATTTATTCTTTAAATGGGTAATATATTGTAAATTTAACTCTTCCATTGGACTAGGATAGGTTGAACATGTATGCATCACAACATCCGGTTTTGACTCTTCAATCACCTTCTCTATCTCCTCCTCTGTACTCATTCCTGTGGAAATAATTAAAAGTTCAAACTTCTCTCTCGCATATTTACACAATTCAATATCATTAATCAATGCTGAGGGAATCTTACCAATTTTTGTATATTTAGACATTAAATCTACACTTGGTAAATCCCATACACTCGCAAAGAACTCAATACCAATCGATTTTGAAAATTCGATTAATTCACAGATCTCTTCTTCATTAAATTCAATCTTCTTTTTGTAATCAATGTAAGTCATCTGACCCCATGGTGTGTCACGCATCTTCATCTTTTGATTCTCTGGAACACATAAATCAGGTGTTCTCTTCTGAATTTTAGCATAGTCACAACCAGCAACCTTTGATAACATTATCATCTTTTTACATAAATCCATATCTCCATTGTGATTGATACCAATCTCCGCAATGATATTAACATGATTTTCTCTCTTCTCCATTTTTTTTTCTTCTTCCTTCTCTTCTACATTTTTTTTTAAATCTATTTTATACGACTCTTCCTTTTAAATAAAAGAAAAAGAAAGAGAATATGAATTGAACTTAAAGAAAATAATTATTCAGGGGTATGGCTGTACAATTTACAAAAATAGTATGAAAAATTAACATATTTGTATATATAATCAGCTACTTATTATTGAATAAAGTTTACTAAATACTTGTTATCGCACATATTTACAAAAAATAAGTTGTGTTAAAAATATAATAAAAGTTAAATTATATTTATATCCAATCTTCACTATTATCTTTTGAACATTTTTGCGATAGATTCATAAAAAAATAAAATAAAATTTTCTTTATATTCAAATTCTTAAAGAATTAAAAATTATTTTTTTTTTTTTTGTTTTTTTTTTTATAATTTTTTGGAAATAGAAAGAAGATAAGAATGAGAGTAGGAGTATTAATACCGGCGAGGAGTGGTTCGAAGGGGATACCTCATAAGAATATAAAAAATTATTTTGGGAAACCTTTAATGGCACATAGTATAGAATTGGCATTAAAGAGTAAATATATAAGAAGTGAAGATGTATATGTATCAACAGATAGTGAAGAGTATCAGAAGATAGCAATAGAGTATGGCGCACAAGCACCATTTTTAAGACCAAAAGAGATATCAGGTGATCTATCGACCGATATAGAATGTTTTCAACATTTATTAAAATATTTACAGGAGAATGGAAAGGAGAAACCAGATATATGGGTACATTTAAGACCAACTTATCCAAATCGTTCGGAGACTTTATTAGATGAGTTAATAGAGATATTTTTGAGGGAGAAGAGGGAGTATGATAGTTTAAGGACGGTAATAGAGATTGATATGACACCTTATAAGATGTATCATATAGATGAAGGAGAAGATGGAAAGAAAGATTTAATACCAATATTTGATAGATTTGGATATGTAAAAGAACCATTTAATCAATGTCGACAAATATTTCCGAAGACTTATGTACACAATGGATGTATTGATATAATTAAGAGAGAGACGATAGAGAAAGGTATGATGTCAGGAGAGTATATATATCCCTATGTGATGAGTAAAGAAGAGAGACATGATATTGATACAGAATACGATTTTTTAGAATCAGAAAAATCAAAGAAGAGAGAAGAGGAGAATGGAAGAATATAAAGGTTCGAAGATATTGTTTACTTCATCTCATTTATTTTTATTTTCATCTTTATTTGGACTTTATATTAAAAATTGGAATGTAAGTATTGGAATGATGATAGTATATTTAACAAGTATATATTATCATTTTAAAGGTTGTGAAAAAAAAAAGATACTTGATATGACGAGTAATATAATATTAGGATTATATTATAGTTATGGATTTTATAAGAAAGGTACTTATTTACCAGGGTTTATTGGTATTATAGTATTGAGTTTATATATGGGTATGAAGAGTATAGAAGATTTAAAGGAGAATCATGAGATGAATCATTTTATTTTTGTACATATTCCAATCTATTTAGGTTTTATGTATATTCATTATATGTATTTGATTAGTATTCTTTGAAAATAGAATCTTTATCAAATTCGGTAATACTATCTATTATTTTTTTTAATTTTGGTTGTAAATTTCGTTCTTTACATCTTTGTAAAACCCATTGAACATAATGATGATTTGATGTAACTTTATAGTAATTATGTATAATATCTTGATAATCACCTATATTTAAATTAAAATGTTCGAGATATTCATCGATAATATAAGAGAAGAAAGCTTCTTCACCATGTCCATAACCTTTTTTAGTAATTTCAATTACTTTATCAATTAATTTAGAAGTGATAAGAAGACCAGTTTGAATATC
>JACCEA010094839.1_pt1 | contig 17337 bp, 14 predicted proteins | sample 7449851 | NCBI WGS metagenome assembly JACCEA01 (sample SAMN15323453, study PRJNA562643) | freshwater metagenome | isolation source: river surface water | place: USA:Blue River Watershed | collected 2017-08-18
AGTAAAAATTCAAATAGAGTAGCATCATCATAAACAGGTTTTCCCCATTCGTGATCATGGTATTTTTGGTATAATTCACTTGAATTACACCAGCCACAGCGTTGTTTATTATGAATTAATTCGTTCATCTGCGTCGGATAAAAATTTCTTAATTAAATGATGTCCAGCATAAATTACTGGCGTTAAAAGAATGGCAATAGAAAGTTTGAAAGTGTAACCTGTAAGAGCAGAACTTAAAAAAGTTTCGAAATCAATTTTTCCTGGAAGCCAAAAAGCAATTCCTAAAACTATAAAGGAATCAAAAAGTTGTGAAACCAGAGTTGAGCCTGTGGTTCTCAGCCAAATTTTAGTATCGCCTGTTCTGTTTTTAAAAAACCAAAATACAGTCACATCGATGAGCTGTGAAACGAGAAAAGCAATGATGCTTCCCACAATAATCCACATACTTTGTCCAAAAACAGCTTTAAATTGATCATCGTTTACTGGGCTAATTCCTTTGGCTGCGGGAATACTCATCGCTAATAGTAAAATGATAAACGAATACGCAATAAGGCAGGCCGTAATGAAGGAAAGTTTACGAACGCCTTTTTCTCCAAAATATTCATTGATTAAATCGGTGGTCAAGAATACTATTGGCCAAGGCAAAATACCAATACTCATTACAAAAGGACCGATTTGGATTAATTTACCTCCAATCAATTCGGCAGTGACTGCATTGGTGATAAAAATTCCTGCAAGAATAACAAAAACAAAATCTTTTCGAGTTTGAAACATAGTCTTTAGTTTCTCAAAAATAGCATTTTATTTTGATTTGGTTTCTGTTTCGGAATGCGAACAGTTGTTAAATAAAAAATCCCATTCAAACGAATGGGATTTTTCTAAATTGATTAAATGCTTTTTTAGTAAATCTGTTTTACTCCTCTAGCATTATCGAATACATAACTCACTAACCAAGCAATTTGACCTTGTTTTGCAAAATAAATCTTTTTGTTTTTCATATCTGGAATTACTTCAAGACAGGTTTCCAAAAGGTTAAAAGCTGCAATTAAGTTTTTTTGTTGGTATGTTTTTAATACTTTTTTCTTTTCAACATTGTTTTCAGCATCCAAAACAAAACGTTGGTAGTTGTTTTCTGCAATAGCTTTAATCGTTAAAATGTCATCGTAAGTAACAGGAGTAAAGTTTTCTTCTGCTACATTTCCATTTAACAAAGTGTACATAGCCCATGCTGCACCACCAGAAATATATACATTGTTTTTTTGTTGTGATTCTGGACGGTTAGTGTACATTTTTGTGAAAGTTTCACGCAATGTAGGTAAGTAGTTGAACATTTCTTCGTTAAACTCGAAAACAGTTTTTTGCTTACATTTTTTGTTGATAAGCTCGGTTAAAGTAACTGTTCCGATATCGGCAGAGATAGGGAAGAATACACCAGAAGAATTGATTTCTTTTGCATAACCGCCTTTTGTGTTACCACCTCCAATATCTACAATTACTGAACTCAAATAGTTTTTTGGAGGAATACAACCTTTTAAAAGTAATTTTGCTTCCAATGAAGAAGAGATAACTTCAACGTTCTTCTTGGTTACCGCTTTGATTTTGTCTGTAAGTTCAGCTGTATTAGTTGCAAGTCCAACTCCTGATGAAGCTACTATGAAAATTTTTTTATCTTCTATTTTGTACTCAGTTAGCATTTTGTTGTAGTTCAACAAAACTACAGCTACTGCTCTTTCTATGTCTTCTTTGAATAATGTACCATCTATCGAGATACCAGTTGCGATACCAACGTTTTCTGTCCAAAACTCTTTTACGTCATAGTTGTTTTTCTTCAAGTTTTCTACTTCAAGAACAGTCATTTTTACACCTTTACTACCAATTTCTATTCCTCCATAAAGTTGTGAATAAGAAGAATAAGAAAAAATAAGAAGCGCTGCGACAAAGTAAAATTTTTCTTTCATGCTTTTTTAATTTGGGGTTCGTTTGCAAATCTATATTAAAAAATGAAACTTTTATTCGTTTTTTTTAATTTTTATTTATTAAAAATAACAATACTATTTTTTTTAGATGTCTCAGTTATAATTTAACATTTCTTTGTTGTTGTGGTCAAAAAAAAATCTATTTTTGCTTTTATAGAAATATTTTTTGCCCCAAAAATAATTAATTATGATAAAAAAATACCTCGACAATTTTAAAGATTTTCCAAGAGAAGTTTGGATTTTGACTTTAATTACATTTATCAACAGAGCAGGTACAATGGTTATTCCTTTTCTGTCAAAGTACATGAAAGAAAATTTACATTTTAGCTACAGCCAGATTGGTTGGGTAATGGTTTTCTTCGGAATTGGTTCTATAGTTGGGACTTGGCTTAGTGGAAAGCTGTCTGACAAAATAGGATTTTACAAAGTGATGGTTTTTAGTTTGTTTGCTAGTGGGATTGTTTTTATTTTACTCCATTATGCTACTACTTTTGAAGAATTATGCGTTGGAATACTAGTTCTTACAACAATTGCTGATATGTTCAGGCCAGCAATGTTAGTATGTCTTAAAACGTTTACTACTAAAGAAAAAAGAGCAAGTGCTTATTCCTTAACTAGAGCCGCTGTGAATTTAGGATTTCTTTTTGGTCCTGTTTTAGGAGGTTTGATTATTATGCAATCAGGTTATGAGTACATTTTTTATGCAGATGGTGCTACTTGTATTTTAGCTATTATTGTTTTTATGATCTTTGTAAGAGAAAAACAATTGCCAATTAAAACTGCTGCAGAAAGAGCTTTGCCAAAAAATGTATCAGTTATGAAAGATAAACCATTTATGTTGCATTTGGTTATATGCTTGATTACTGGAATTTTATTCTTTCAAATATTCACAACATTGCCTTTGTATCACAAAGCACAATTCAATATGTCGGAGTTTGATAGTGGGTTGTTGTTAAGTTTGAACGGTTTGTTGCTTTTACTTTTTGAACTTCCAATTGTGAATTATGTAAGTAGGAATAAAATAAACAATCATAGAGTAATCTTTATTGGATTAGTTTTAATGGCTACAAGCTTTTTGTTCTTATTGTATCCATGGGAAGGTATGTTGATTCCTATGATGCTTTTTATGACTTGTGGAGTAATGCTTACCTTTCCTTTTGCCAATTCATTTGCGATGGAAAGATCTTATGAGCAAAGAGAAGGAAAATATATGGCTGCTTTTACGATGAGTTATAGCTTTGCGCACATCTTGAGTGCTAAAACAGGAATGGAAATCATTCAAAACTCTGGATATGAAACGAATTGGATTTTTATGTCAATTTTAGGAGTTGTAGGCTCTTTGTTGGTGTTTAAGTTGTTTGCAATGGTCGAAAAAGAAGAGTTGAGTAAAGCAACGATGATTCCAGTAGAAAGCGACGATAGAAAATAAGCATCGTCTGATAAAATAAAAAAAACAGTAGTGATTAATTATTTTACTACTGTTTTTTTTATGGAATTATCATATATAGCTGTAAATAAAAAGTCCCAACTTCATTGAAGTTGGGACTTTTGTTTGATTTTACAAGAAGTAAAATCAATAGTTTATTATCCTAAAGCAGCTCTTTTGAAACCAGTTACGATAAGGTCTTTATCTAAAGATTTAGCATAAGCAGCAACGCTTAATTTGTTATCTTTAATGTAATCTTGGTTTACTAAAGTGTTGTCTTTAAAGAAACGAGCTAATTTACCTTTAGCGATATTGTCTAACATAGCTTCTGGCTTACCTTCTTGACGTAATAAGTCTTTTGCGATTTCAATTTCTTTAGCGATAGTTTCAGCATCAACACCGTCTTCGTTAAGAGCGATAGGTGCCATTGCAGCAGCTTGCATAGAAATATTTTTAGCAACTTCGTCAGCACCTTCAATGTTTTTAGATAAAGCAGTTAAAGTAGCGATTTTGTTACCAGCGTGGATGTAAGAACCGATGAAAGCACCTTCTAATCTTTCGAAAGCACCAATTTCGATTTTCTCTCCAATAACTCCTGTTTGCTCAATTAATTTTTCAGCAACAGTAATTCCGTTGAAATCAGCAGCTAATAATTCTTCTTTAGTATTGAAGTTTAAAGCTAAAGCAGCTAAATCCTGAGCTAATTTTACGAAAGATTCGTTTTTACCTACGAAGTCAGTTTCACAGTTCAATGAAACTACAACACCAGCAGTTTTTTCAGTATTTACAACAGCGATAACAGCTCCTTCTGTAGATTCTCTATCAGAACGGTTAGCCGCTACTTTTTGTCCTTTTTTACGTAAGTTTTCGATAGCTAAATCAAAATCTCCTTCTGCTTCAACCAAGGCTTTTTTACAGTCCATCATACCTGCACCTGTGATTGTTCTTAATTTATTTACGTCTGCAGCAGTAATTGTTGCCATAATATTTTGTATTTAAATGTTAAAAGTAAAAATTCCAATTCTCAAATCCCAAATTCCAACTTTATCAGAAAGTTAATTTTCTGATTTTGGATTTTGGAATTTAAGTTTTGGAATTTAAAATTTGATTTATTCTTCAGTTGCTGGAGCTTCAGGAGCTACTTCTTCGGTAGCAGGAGCAGCTTCAACTTCTTTCTCAGCACCTCTATCAGAAAGGCCTTCGATTACAGCAGTAGTAACTAAAGATAAAATTTTGTCAATTGATTTAGAAGCATCATCATTTGCAGGGATAACATAATCTACTTCACGTGGATCAGAGTTAGTATCAACCATTGCAAAAACTGGAATGTTTAATTTTTGAGCTTCTTTTATTGCGATGTGTTCCGCTTTGATATCTACTACGAACAATGCGGCAGGAAGTCTAGACATATCTGCGATTGAACCTAAGTTTTTCTCTAATTTAGCACGAAGACGATCTACTTGCAAACGCTCTTTTTTAGAAAGTGTGTTAAAAGTTCCGTCTTTTTTCATCTTGTCGATAGAAGACATTTTTTTAACAGCTTTACGGATAGTAACAAAGTTTGTTAACATTCCACCAGGCCATCTTTCAGTGATGTAAGGCATGTTTGCAGCTTTTGCTTTTTCAGCTACGATGTCTTTTGCTTGTTTTTTGGTAGCAACAAATAATATTTTTCTACCTGATGCAGCGATTTTTTTCAATGCTTCATTAGCCTCTTCAATTTTTGCTGCAGTTTTATATAGATTGATAATGTGGATTCCATTACGCTCCATATAAATATAAGGAGCCATATTTGGGTCCCATTTTCTAGTCATGTGTCCAAAATGAACACCTGCTTCTAGTAATTCTTTTACTTCTACTTTGTTTGACATTTTTTGTACTAGTTTACGTTCTGTTGAATATAGCAATGTAAGAATGGCGATAAATCGGCTACTTACATTTAGATGCTAAACTAATTTCCCGACGCATCGGGACAACAACAACATTGTTTTTAAATTCAATAAATAAACGAAGTCTTGTACGTATTGCACAAGACAGGCAATATTAACGTTTAGAGAATTGGAATCTCTTACGAGCTTTCTTCTGACCGAATTTCTTACGTTCAACCATTCTTGGGTCTCTTGTTAATAAACCTTCTGGTTTCAATACTCCTCTGTTTTCAGCATTTACTTCACACATTGCGCGAGCGATTGCCATTCTTACAGCTTCTGCTTGACCAGTTACACCACCTCCATAAACGTTTACTTTTACGTCAAAGTTTGATGCATTTTCTGTCATAGACATTGGTTGCATTACTTTGTACTGTAAAGTAGCAGTTGGGAAGTAAGTTGCGAATTCTTTTTTGTTTACAGTGATTACTCCTGTTCCTTCTGAAACATAAACACGTGCAACAGCGGTTTTTCTTCTACCGATTTTGTGAATAACTCCCATTACTTAAGATCGTTTAGGTTAACAGTTCTAGGTTTTTGAGCGCCTTGTTTGTGCTCAGCTCCTACAACAACATTTAAATTTCTAAAAAGTTCTGCTCCTAATTTGTTTTTAGGTAACATCCCTTTCACTGCTTTTTCAACTAATAACGCTGGGTTTTTAGATTGCAAAACTTTAGCAGTTAAAGTTCTTTGTCCTCCTGGGTAACCTGTATGACGCATGTAAATTTTGTCATCCATTTTGTTTCCTGTAAGGTTAATTTTCTCTGCGTTGATAACAATTACGTTATCTCCACAGTCCACGTGTGGTGTATAACTTGGCTTGTACTTACCTCTCAAAATCATAGCGACTTTTGAAGCAAGACGTCCTAAGTTATGACCGTCTGCATCTACAACGATCCATTCTTTAGTAGAATTGGCTTTTGTTGTTGAGATTGTCTTGTAGCTTAATGCGTTCACAATAATATATTTTAATTAAACATTCCATCCCCAATAAAGGGGTTGCAAAAGTACAATTAATTATTTTAAATACAAATACCTCAAATGATTATTTTTTGTTGCTTTCTATGTTGATAATCAATTGTATATTCTTTTAGTTGATTTCTCACTTATTGATTTTTGTCACCTACCGGTCAAAATATAAACCCTTGAATTTCTTTTTTTTGCGAAAAATCAGGTGGTTTTAGTATATATAAAATAAATATAATCACTATCTTCGCTTGTTTAATGCATATAATTTAAAATTATTCATTATTTTTACTTCATTCAAATTTCGAACTACATTTCTATCATATGAAAGCAAAAGCAACCCTTAAACAAATTGCCAAAGAACTCAATGTTTCGGTTTCTACAGTGTCCAAAGCATTAAATGATAGCCCAGAGATAAGCGAACAAACTAAAATTAAAATTAAAGAGTACGCTAAACTTAAAAACTATAAGCCCAATGTTATTGGTTTGAATTTGAAAAACCGTAAAACAAAAACAATCGGTGTTATTATCCCTAACATTTTAAATTCCTTTTTTGCTAAAGTGTTTAGTGGTATTGAGAAAGTTGCTGACGAAAATGGATACAATGTAATTATGTGTATTTCTAATGAATCGTTAGAAAAAGAAGCCCATACTTTAGAAATGTTAAGTAATGGTACAATTGATGGGTTTGTTTTATCCATTTCTGAAGAAGCACAAAAGCAACACGAATACAATCACTTTAAAGAAATTATTAGTGAAGGAACTCCAATAGTTCTGTTTGATAGAACCACAGACGAGTTGGATTGTGATAAAGTGATTGTTGATGACTTTGATTCTGCTTTAGATTCTACCCAATATTTAATTGATTCAGGGTGTAAAAATATCGCTCTTATTTCTACTATTGACAATTTGAGTATTGGTAAATTGCGTTTAGAGGGGTATTTGCAAGCTTTGAAAAACAATAATTTACCTATCAATGAGAATATCATTTTGAGAACCGATTCTAGTGAAGGACTTAATGAAAAAGTTGAAGCTATTTATGCCAATAATACTATTGACGGTGTTTTTGCTTTAGCTGAAGATGAATCCGTTGCTGCTTTGAAGTTTGGTTTGAAGAAAGGATTGCGAATTCCTGAGGAGTTGTCGATTATTGGTTTTGCTGATGGAATTCTAGCTTCAAGACGTTTGTCTCCAAGTTTGACCACAGTAAGTCAGCATGGTGTTGAAATTGGTGAAGTAGCCGCTCAATTATTAATTGATCGTCTAGAATCTAAAGAAGAGCATTTGCCATATCAAACCAAAGTAATTAAAACTAAGTTGAAAGAAAGAGAATCTACGAAATAATAATATAAAAGCCATTCAAATCAACTGATTGGCTTTTTTTATATCAAAGAATAAAGAAAATCTCTCCCTTATTTTTTTATAAACGATTGTAATGAGTTAATTGTAGATGTATTGTAAAGCCGTCCAATAGGCAAAACTTTATTTTTTATTGTCACCGAACGGCTGTTGAATTGAGTGACTTTTTTCAAGGGAATCAAAAAGGAGCGGTGGATTCTGTAAAATAATCCTTCGGGTAATTTCTCGATCATTTCCGTAATGGATTGATGCGTTTTAAAACAATCGCTTTCGGTATGGATGAGCAGATAATTGCCTTGCGATTCAAAATAATCTATTTCATCCAGATACAATTTAAGTGTCTTTCTTTCGCACTTGACGAAAATAAAAGGACGTTCAGTTTCTGCTTGTGATAGTTGTTCAAATTCCTGATTCGTTTTCTGAATTTTGCAGTATTTCTGAATTGCTTTTGAAAACCGTTCGAATGAAATCGGTTTTAATAAATAATCAATTGCTTCCAACTCGAATCCTTCCACGGCATATTGTGGATTGGCAGTTGTAAAAATGATTCCGATATCCTTTGGCAACGATTTTGCAAATTCAATTCCTGATTTTCCGGGTAAATTAATATCCAAAAAGAGCAGATCTATTTTTTCTATTTTCAAAAGGTTCAAAGCATTGCTTGTACCCATGAATTTTCCTTTCAATTCCAAGAAATCAAATTTTGCAATATGCATTTCAAGTAAGATTGATGCTGGTAATTCATCTTCTATAATGATACAATTGATTCTAGTGGGTGTCATTTAGTTTTATTTTTAAAGAAACAAAAAACGAGTCTTCTTCATTTTTGATGGTCAAGATATGTTGGTCCGGATAGAGTAATTCCAATCTTCTTTTCACATTAGTGATTCCGACACCGCTGTATGGGTTTTCTATGTTTTTATTTTTTATGAAATCAGGCGGTAAACTATTTTCAATTTTAATCACCAGCCATTCTTCTGAAGCGGTAATAGAAATGGTAATCCATGCTTGGGAATTGGCGTCATCCAAACAGTATTTGAAACTGTTTTCAATAAAAGGAAGGATTAAAAAAGGTTCTATAAGCTGATTTTCCATAATTCCACTGGTGCTGAAACTAAGTTCTAGTCGGTCATCAAATCGCAATTGTTGTAGTGAAATGTAGTTTTTTAAATATTCAATTTCTTTTTCTAAAGGGATGTGTTTGGTGTTTACTTCATAAACGGAATAGCGAAGAAAATCTGAAATCTTAAGGACAATATCTGCAGAATCATTTGATTTACTTAGAATTTTAGAATACAAACCATTGAGCACATTAAATAAAAAATGTGGATGAAACTGATTCCGTAATGAAAACAATTCAGCTTGTAATTTCTCGGATAGAATCGATTGAACTCTGTTTTTTTCTTCGGCAAGGTAATATACAAGCTTTATTGCCAGAGGGATTGTGACAATAAATTGTAATTTAATCACATTATATAAGTAAACGGGAGCCGATAAAAGTGGTTCGGATTTCCATTCGGTTAAATTATATGCAATAACAATGTAGTTGTCAATTAACCGCTGGATGAAAGCAAAGAAAAGGATTGAAAACAGATACGTAAAAATGAAGAGCGCTTTTCTTTTCTTGAAGAATAAAAGAGGCATAGCTACTTCGACAATCAGTAAAACAAACAATATTTTAGGGAGTACACTATAACATTCATTGGATAATGCTCTCCAAAAATCGGCTGTTGGTAGCCCTTGAATCAAACTGAACAACAAGATATATCCCAACCAATAGATTGTATACATTTTTATTTTTTGGGATGTGCTTCCTGAATATATAGTTAGATCATTCATTGCCTAATTTATTTCTGAAATGTAAAGCTAAGGGTTTTGCTTTAGAATCAAAATTGATCTGTTGCAGAAAACGTTTTTCTGATTTAAACGACACAAATGGTTTTGAATGGTTGTTTGCAATACAAATCATGTTGTTTAAATAAGTGGATTTTGGATAATCAAAAAGTAAAATATCTTTCGCCCACTATTAAAACCCATAAACAACTATTATGAAGAAAACAGCTTTAATTTTAATGCTAATACTTGGTTTTTCTTTGGTAATAAATGCCAAAAACACCGAAGTCTATCCTACAAATTGGTGGGTAGGGATGAAGACTAATTCAATACAATTACTCATTCGAAGTACGGATGATTCTTTTACTACGGATAAAGTAGGAATTAATTATCCTGGAATAACCGTTGTAAAGACTCATTCATTTTCAAACAAAAAATATATCGCAGTAGATATTGTCATTGCACCAGAAGCGGTCGCTGGCGATGTCATTATAGAATTGAATCAAAAAGGAGGAAAGCAAACAATAAAATGGCCACTTTATAATCGCAGATTAGGTAACGGAACCCAATATGCCCAAGGAGTGACTTCGAGTGATTTTATTGATTTGATTATGGTGGATCGCTTCAGTAACGGTGATGTAACAAATGATCAGGTAAAAGGAATGAGAGATCAATCCCTTAACCGAAAAGAAATGTACGATCGTCATGGGGGTGATTTGCAAGGAGTAATTAATAATTTGGATTACATTCAAGGACTTGGTGTTACGGCATTATGGTTTACTCCAGTAATGGAAAATGATATGGCCAAAAGAACAGAACACGGATATGCCATTACGAACCATTATAAAATTGATGCCCGATACGGAGGGGATGCTTTGTATGAAAAGTTGAGCGAGCAATTACACAAACGAGGTATGAAGCTTATTTTTGATGCGGTTTACAATCACATTGGATCTTTTCATTTTTTGGAATTAGATCCTCCAGCCAATGATTGGGTTCATCGCTGGCCAACATATACTCAAACCAATTACAGAGAGATTCCTTTGTTTGATCCTTATGGTGCAAAATCGGATAAAAAAAGAATGAGTGATGGTTGGTTTGATAAGATAATGCCAGACATCAACCAAGACAATCCATTTATGGCCAATTTCATTATTCAAAACTGTATTTGGCATATTGAAAAATTCGGTATTGATGGAGTTCGTCTCGATACCTATACTTATAATGATTTGGATTTTGCGAATCGCTGCAATAAAGCGATTATGGATGAGTTCCCGAAAATAACCATTTTTGGAGAAATCATGGTTCATGGAGTGGCTAATCAGGCGTATTTTGAGCAAAATAATATGGATGTAAGTTTCAAAAGTAATTTGCCATCAGTTGTAGATTTTCAAAGTTTGTATTACGGAATTATTCCTGCTTTGACTGAACCTTTTGGGTGGAAAGAAGGTGTGAATAGATTGTACTATACATTAAGCAGTGATTATTTGAGTAAGAACCCGATGCAAAAAGTATTGTTGTTAGATAACCATGATGAACCCCGTTTTTTCTCATTAGTTGGTGAGAATGTAGAAAAGCAAAAAATAGGATTTCAATGGTTACTGACCTGCAGAGGAATTCCGCAACTTTATTATGGTTCTGAAGTGCTGATGAAAGGATTTAAAGCTCCCGATGGTCTGGTACGTGCTGATTTTCCTGGTGGATGGAAAGAAGATACCAAAAATGCATTTACCGGAAAAGGAATGACAGACGGTGAAAAATCAACTCAGGATTTAGTTCGTAAACTGGCCAATTTCAGAAAAAATGCTTCGGCACTTAAAACAGGAAAAATGATGCACTATGTCCCTGTTGACGGATTGTATGTTTATTTCAGATATGATGAAAATCAAACGATAATGTGCGTGATGAATACGAGTGATACCGAAAAAGAAATTGACTTTCAAAAGTATGATGAAAGAACTGCCGGTTTCACATCTGCAAAGAATGTTATTACTGAGGAAGGATTGAATACTTCGAATAAAACTTCTATTCCGGCTATGAAAATGTGGGTGTTGGAGTTGAAAAAATAATGTGTTTAATTTTTAAGACTTTAGTGGCTATTAATAATTTCGAAATGATAATGAATAAAAAACGGTATGCTTTTCTTTTGCTTCTGCTGATTCAATTCGGTTTTGGGCAGAATTCCAAAGGAATCGAGAAGAGAATTTATACCACTAAATCATTAGAAAATCTAGAAGCACCCATAATTGACGGCATTTTGGCGGATGCCAGTTGGGATATTGTGGATTGGCAAACGGATTTTATAGAAAACCTTCCCGATGAAAATACACCTCCAACAGAGCAAACCAAGTTTAAAATACTTTATGATTCGAAGTTTTTATATGTAGCTTTCAAATGTTATGACAAAGAACCAGATAAAATTGTAAAGCGATTATCAAGGCGTGATGGTTTTGATGGCGATTTTGTAGAGGTTAATATTGATAGTTATCATGATAAACGTACTGGTTTTTCATTTACAATATCAGCATCGGGAGTGAAAAGTGATGAATTTATTGCCGACAACGGGAATAATTGGGACGCGAGCTGGAACCCGATTTGGTATGTGAAAACCAATGTGGATGCGGAAGGCTGGACGGCAGAAATGAAAATACCACTGAGTCAATTAAAATTCAGTGCCAGCGACAATCAGGTTTGGGGTTTTCAGGCTACTCGCAGGTATTTTAGAAAACAAGAACGTTCCATTTGGCAACGTATTCCTGCGGATGCGCCTGGATGGGTAAGCGAGTTTGGAGAATTACGAGGTTTAATCAATTTGAAACCACAAAAACAGCTTGAAATTCAGCCTTATTTCTTAACGCAATTAGATACCTACGAACAAGAAGTTGGAAACCCGTTTCGAGAAGGGCAAGACCTCAGTTTGAAAGCTGGGCTTGACGCCAAAATTGGAATCACGAACGATTTGACTTTGGACTTAACTATCAATCCCGATTTTGGTCAGGTGGAAGCTGATCCGGCTGTAATTGCTTTGGATGGATTTCAGGTATTTCTTCAGGAGAAACGTCCTTTTTTTATTGAAAATAAAAACATTTTCGATTATAATTTTGGCAACAATGAAGACAATCTTTTTTATTCAAGACGTATCGGTAGAAGTCCGCAGGGAATCATTTCTACTCAAAAAGAGGATTTTGTCAAACGACCGCAAAATTCCACTATTTTGGGAGCGGCAAAATTCAGCGGAAAAACAAAGAGCGGTTGGTCTTTAGGTGTTTTGGAAAGCGTTACGGGGAATGAATATGCTAAAATTGATAATGGTTCTGAACGAAAAGAGATATTGGTAGAACCGCTTACGAATTATTTTGTGGGTCGTGCCCAAAAAGATTTTAATGACAGAAATAGTTTTTTGGGCGCTATTGTAACCGCAACCAATAGAAATACAGAGGAACCGCAATTTACTTTTTTGAGAGAATCAGCCTATTCAGGTGGATTGGATTTCAAACACAATTGGAAAGACAGAAAATATTTTGTCACCGGAAATATTGTGGCTAGTCATGTCTTGGGTTCTAAAGAATCCATTACCAATACTCAAAAAGAGTTAACTCATTTGTTTCAACGGGTCGATGCTGATTATGTTTCGGTTGACGATACCCGAACCTCATTAACAGGGACAGGCGGAAAGTTAGAAGCAGGTAAAGTGTCTGATGGGCATTGGCGATACAAGGCGAGTGTTACTTGGCGTTCGCCGGAATTAGAACTCAACGATATTGGTTTCCTCCGTCAGGCCGATGAAATAAAGCAAACTTTATATGTAAGCTATCAATCCTTAAAACCGTTTGGTATTTTTAGAAGCGGAATGGTTCGTTTTGAGCCATTTACTACTTATGATTTTGGAGGTTTTCACAATAGAACGTATTATGATCTTTTAGGGAGAGCCGAATTTAAAAACTACTGGTGGGCTAATATAGGATTTTCATACAAACCCCGAATTTATAACAATGCCTATTTACAAGGCGGGCCAAAATTCAGATTCTCAGACGAATTTGTAAGTTATAATGTTTTTGGTACTGACACTCGAAAAAAACTTCGTTTTGAGGCTGGAGTGTTTTTTGCACGAGGGAAAGACAATTCATTTTCATATACGGAGTTTAATCCGAGTTTTACCTATCAGCCTACAAATGCATTGTCAATAGCTATAAATCCGAATTACAACAGCAATAAAAGCAAAACACAATACGTAACCCAATCTGCTTATGAAGGGGGGACACGTTATATTACATCTAATTTAGATCAGCAAACAGTTAGCGCTTCGCTACGATTGAATTATAATATAAACCCGAATTTCACCATTCAGTATTATGGACAACCATTTGCTTCAACAGGGAAATATTCGGCATTTAATTATGTTACAAATCCTCGTGCATCCTACTTTGGTGACCGAATAGCTTTATACACTAACAATCAGATTTCTTACGATAGTAACACCAATGTTTATAAGGTAGACGAGAACGAAAATGGCACAGTCGATTACGTTTTTTCTAATCCAGATTTTTCATATGTCCAATTTCGTTCCAATTTGGTTTTGCGTTGGGAATATATTCCGGGTTCCGAAATCTATTTGGTCTGGTCACAAGGGACTAATGGTTCAGGGAATTCAAAAGAGGACCTGTTCGTTAATTTAGATGCGCAGATTTTGGGGAAACAGCCCGAAAATACTTTTATACTAAAGGTAACGTATCGCTTTTTGTTATGATTGAAAACTTTCGACTATTTATAAAGTTTTGGGTATGCTGATGTTCCAAAAAAAATATGCCGGAGTAGATGAAAATTAGATTTACCGTTGGCTTAAATTGAAAAATCCGCCAAAAGCATTTGCTTTTTGGCGGATTTTGTATGATAGCGAATTGTTAATGCGCTTCCAGCCAATTTTTTCCCAATCCAATTTCAACATCCAATGGAACTGCCATTTTGAAGGCATTCTCCATTTCGTGTTTGATTATGGGTTGTATTTTTTCGAGTTCAGAATGGTGAACATCAAAAACCAATTCGTCATGAACTTGTAATAACATTTTGGACTGCCAATTTTCATCCGTGAGTTTTTTATGAATATTAATCATAGCAATTTTGATGATATCGGCTGCGGAACCTTGTATAGGTGCATTGACTGCGTTTCGTTCTGCACCACCACGAACAATGGCGTTGGCTGAATTGATGTCTTTTAAATAACGTCTTCTGCCTGAAATGGTTTCTACATAGCCGTTTTCTCTGGCAAAATCAACCTGTTCTTGTATGAATGATTTTAATCTTGGATAGGTTTTGTAATAGGCTTCAATCAAATCAGCACTTTCTTTTCTAGATAAATTGGTTTGATTGCTTAATCCAAAAGCCGATACTCCATAGATAATTCCGAAGTTCACCGTTTTAGCATGACTACGTTGTTCTTTAGTTACTTCTTCTAAAGGAACATTGAATACTTTGGCGGCCGTACTTTTATGGATGTCTTCTTTGTTTTGAAAGGCTTTAATCATATTTTCTTCCCCACACAAAGCGGCGATAATGCGTAATTCAATCTGAGAATAATCAGCAGAAAGTAGCGTGTAATTTTCATCACGTGAGATAAATGCTTTTCTGATTTGTCGTCCTCTTTCAGTACGAATCGGAATGTTTTGAAGATTGGGATTATTAGAACTCAAACGCCCAGTTGCGGCAACGGTTTGCATATAATCGGTATGTACTCGTCCTGTTTTTTTGTCGACCTGATTGGGTAAGGCATCTATATACGTACTTTGCAGTTTTATCATTTGACGCCATTCAAGTATATCGCGAACAATTTGGTGTTCATTGGCTAAGTAAGATAAAACTTCTTCACCAGTAGCATATTGTCCTGTTTTGGTCTTCTTTTGCTTAGCACCTCCAATTTTTAGCTTATCGAATAATATATCACCTAGCTGTTTTGGGGATGCCAAATTAAATTTCTCACCCGCTGTTTCATAAATTTGCTGTTCGAAGGTATCGATTTCTTTTTGCATATCAATCGATAGGTTTTTTAGGAAATCAACATCCAAATTGATACCTTCTTTTTCCATATCAGCCAATACTTGTACCAAAGGAATTTCAATTTCGTCAAATAACTTTTTGGTGCCCACTTTTTCTAAAATTGGTTGAAAATGCTCCTTCAATTGAAAAGTGATATCAGCATCTTCGGTGGCATATTCTTTAATCGCTTCCAACTCTACTTGACGCATCGATAATTGGTTCTTTCCTTTTTTACCAATTAAGGTTTCGATAGATTTTGGGCTGTATTTTAGATAGGTTTCAGATAAAATATCCATGTTGTGTCGCATATCTGGATTAATCAAATAATGCGCAATCATGGTATCAAACAGTTTTCCTTTGACTTGAATGTTATAATTAGATAAAATTTTCAAATCATATTTCATGTTTTGGCCAATTTTCTCAATGGTTTCATTTTCGAAAAAAGGGATGAATTTTTCAATTAATTCTTTAGCTTCATCTTGATTTTCGGGAAAAGGGACGTAAAATCCTTTGCCTTTTTCCCATGAAAAAGATAAGCCAACAAGCTCGGCATTCAAAGCATCGATTCCTGTCGTTTCAGTGTCAAAGCATACAGAAGTTTGTTGTAATAAATTTTGAAGTAATAATTTTACTGGAAAATCTCCTTGAATGATTTGGTAGAAATGAGGAGTGTCTTCGAGTGTTTGGTAAAACTTATTTAAACCATTTTCGTTGCTATTCTCATCATCAGAGAATCCAAACAAATCCATTTGGTTTTCGGCGGTCTTTTTTGATGCTGTTTTTTTTGAAGCGACTGGATTCGTTTCATTTCCATCTCCATTTCCATCTATTTCGTCATATTCTTTTCCTGTGCCAAAGAGTTTATCGAATTGTGTTTTCATTTGACGAAATTCCAATTCTTGAAACAAAGCATCTGTTTTTTCTACATCTGGTTTAGATAATTCATAATCCTCTGCGTCAAAAGTAACAGGACAATCGAGTAGGATAGTGGCTAGTTTTTTAGACAAAATACCTAATTCCTTGTTTGCTTCAATTTTTTCTTTCATCGCCCCTTTAAGTTGATGCGTATTGGCCAACAAGTTTTCTAAGGTGCCATATTCAGCCAAGAATTTCTTAGCTGTTTTTTCTCCAACTCCTGGTAGTCCTGGAATGTTATCTGCCGAGTCACCCATCATTCCCAAAAAGTCTATCACTTGTTCTGGTCGTTCAATTTCAAATTTGGCCAAAACCTCTGGAATTCCCCATATTTCAATATCATTCCCCATTCGAGCGGGTTTGTACATGAAAATATTTTCTGAGACCAATTGTGCAAAATCCTTATCGGGTGTAACCATAAATACTTGGTAACCTTCTTTTTCAGCTTGTTTGGCTAAGGTGCCAATAAGGTCATCGGCCTCAAAACCTGCTTTTTCAATAATTGGAATATGCATTGCCTTTAACAATTCCTGAATGTAAGGAACTGCAATTTTTATTGCTTCGGGCGTTTCGTCACGATGGGCTTTATATTCTTGATACATTTCATAACGATAATCGCTTCCTCCTTTGTCAAATGCTACTGCCAAGTGATCGGGTTTTTCTCTTCGGATAACATCCATCAAAGAGTTCATGAATCCCATAATGGCGGAGGTATCCATTCCTTTGGAGTTGATTCTAGGATTTTTGATAAAAGCATAGTAGCCACGAAAAATTAGTGCGTAGGCATCTAAAAGGAAAAGTCGTTTTTGAGTAGACATGTATTTTGTATCTAAAATTTGAAAGGGTAAAAATAAACAAAGCAATTTGATTTTGTTCATTGCATATCTTCAAACTCCTGCTTTTG
>JACCEA010486911.1_pt1 | contig 17336 bp, 10 predicted proteins | sample 7449851 | NCBI WGS metagenome assembly JACCEA01 (sample SAMN15323453, study PRJNA562643) | freshwater metagenome | isolation source: river surface water | place: USA:Blue River Watershed | collected 2017-08-18
CTACACGCGCTCGATATCGCGCTACGGTCTCTCCCAGGTGACCGTTGTCTTCCAGGACGGCACTGACCCCTACTTTGCCCGCAATCTGATCAACGAACGACTGGGCACCATCAAGAGCAGCCTGCCCCCGGGGCTGGAGCCTGAAATGGGACCGATCGCCACAGGTTTGGGGGAGATATTCATGTACACGGTGTCGGCATTGCCCGGTGCTGTGCAGGCAAACGGCGCGCCTTACGATCCCACTGCGCTTCGTGAGGTTCAGGATTGGATCATCAGGCCTCAGTTGGCACTTGTCCCCGGGGTTGTGGAGATCAACAGCATCGGCGGTTACAACAAGCAGTACCACGTGACGCCATGGCCTGCCAAACTGTTGGCCTATGATCTGACCATGGAAGATGTGGCCTCTGCTCTGCGCGTGAACAATGACAATCGTGGCGCTGGATATGTAGAGCGCAACGGGCAACAACTGTTGATTCGTTCACCCGGCCAGTTGGGCACAGTGGCAGACATTGAGCAGGTGGTCGTTGCAAACCGCAGCGGAGCGCCCATTCAGGTCAGGGACGTTGCCGAGGTGGCTATTGGCGGCCAACTGCGTACCGGGGCGGCAACGCTCAATGGTCAGGAAACGGTACTGGGAACGGCGATGATGCTGATGGGCGAGAATCCACGCTCGATATCACGCGCCGTTGCGGAACGCCTGGAAACCATCCAACAGTCGCTGCCCGAGGGAGTGGTCGCCGAAGCGGTGTACAACAGGACGATTCTGGTGGACAAGGCCATTGCCACCGTGGAAAAAAATCTGCTCGAAGGCGCGTTGCTGGTCATTGTGGTTCTGTTCCTGCTGCTCGGTAATTTTCGGGCTGCGCTGATCACAGCGGCGGTCATTCCCCTGGCCATGTTGGCGACCTTGACAGGAATGGTGCGCACAGGAGTGTCGGCCAATCTGATGAGCCTTGGTGCACTGGATTTTGGCCTCATCGTCGACGGTGCCGTGATCATTGTAGAAAACTGCATCAGGCGCCTTTCTTTGGCTCAGCCGTCGTCAGGTGCAAAACTGCCGCTGCGCGAACGTCTGGAGGTCGTGTTCAACGCCACCAACGAAGTGATTCGTCCCAGCCTGTTTGGTGTGCTCATCATCACCATCGTCTACATCCCTTTGTTCTCTCTCACCGGCGTGGAAGGGAAAATGTTCCAGCCGATGGCGGCAACGGTCGTGATGGCTTTGCTGGCTGCACTTGTGCTGTCACTGACCGTGGTGCCTGCTGCGATTGCGGTGTTCATGACCGGCAGAGTCAACGAAAAGGAAAGCCATGTCATCAAGGGGGCCAAGTGGCTTTACAAGCCGCTGCTTGTTGCCGCACTGCGACTACGCTGGCTGGTGATCTCCATCGCGGCAGCCCTGGTGGTCTTGTCTGCCTGGCTGGCCACGACGCTCGGTTCAGAGTTCGTTCCGCAACTCAATGAAGGCGATTTTGCCGTGCAGGCACTGCGCACGACTGGCACAGGACTTGAGCAGTCAGTCGCCATGCAGGAAATGCTGGAGACGCGCATCATGGAGTTCCCGCAGGTCGAGGCAGTGTTTGCCCGAATTGGCACGCCCGAAGTTGCGACAGATCCCATGCCACCCAACATCGCGGACACCTTTGTGATGCTGAAGCCCATCGAGGAGTGGCCGGACCCGACCCAAACCAAGGACGAGCTGCTGGTCGAGGTGCAGGAAGCTCTCGAACAACTGCCGGGCAACAACTACGAGTTCACACAGCCGATCGAGATGCGCTTCAACGAGTTGATTTCCGGTGTACGTGCGGATCTTGGCATCAAGGTCTTTGGTGATGACCTTGATCAGTTGCTGGCGTCTGCCCAAAGTATTCTGGAGGTCGTGACAACGATAGAAGGGGCAGCGGACGCCCGCGTTGAACAGGTGACCGGGCTGCCCATGCTGTCGATTCACCCCAAACGGATGGCCGTCGCACGCTACGGATTGAACGTTGCAGACGTGCAGGATTACGTCTCCATGGCGGTAGGCGGCGAGTCGGCCGGGTTGATCTTTGAAGGCGACCGCCGCTTTGAACTGGTAGTACGCCTGCCTGAGACGCTGCGCAATGACATCGACAACATGGGTGCTTTGCCGGTGCCTCTGCCGGATGGCAGCTATGTTCCCCTCGCTGAGATCGCTACGCTCGAGATTGCTCCGGCGCCCAACCAGATCAGCCGGGAAAACGGCAAGCGCAGCATCGTTGTCACCGCCAATGTGCGCGACCGCGACCTGGGCTCCTTCGTGGCGGAAGCCGAGCAACGTGTACTCGATGAGGTCGCACTGCCGCCAGGATACTGGTTGGAATATGGCGGCACCTTCGAGCAACTGGAGTCCGCGAGCCAGAGACTGTCTATTGTGGTCCCCCTGACGCTCGCTCTGATTCTGGGCTTGCTCGTCATGGCCTTTGGATCAATGAAAGATGCCTTGATCATTTTCACTGGGGTGCCGTTGGCATTGACGGGTGGCGTGTTGGCGTTGTGGTTGCGAGACATGCCCCTATCCATTTCGGCAGGCGTCGGTTTCATCGCCTTGTCTGGAGTTGCAGTGCTTAATGGACTGGTGATGCTGGCATTTATTCGCGATCTTGTGAGGGACACTGGCGATCTTGTCTCGTCGATTATCGACGGAGCACTCATCCGTCTGCGTCCGGTACTCATGACAGCACTCGTGGCGAGTCTCGGGTTCGTGCCGATGGCGCTGAATACTGGCATTGGCGCAGAAGTGCAACGCCCGCTTGCCACAGTGGTCATCGGGGGAATTATTTCTTCGACGTTGCTGACGCTGCTGGTGCTGCCAGCGCTCTATCGGATATTTCATGGTCGGGAGAAGCGTGCGGTGAAACACTAAGCAGTGTTGGAGTTTAAAGGACCACGAACGGGAAATGACAAGATGAGCGATGACGAGTTGGAGATACACACCGCAAGCCAACGGAAAATCCTGTGGATAGTGCTCGGTCTCAATGTGTTGCTGGCAATCGCGTTTTTGATGACAGGCCTGAGCGCGGACTCCAGCGCGCTGATCGCTAACGGTCTCGATAATGCGTCTGACAGCATCGTCTACGTCATCACTCTGCTCGCACTAAGTCGTCCCCCTGTATGGAAGCGCGTCGCTGCGCGCGTTTCGGGGGGACTGCTGATCCTGTTCGCCGCCGGAATCCTGTTAGACGTGGGCCGCCGATTTTTGAACGATCCAGAACCATTGGGTTACACCATGATGGTGGTGGCGGTAGCTGCTGCAGCAGTAAATGCTCTGTGCGTCTGGCTGCTTTGGAAAATCCAGGATGCCGAGGTGGATGTTCGTGCGGCCACGACCTTCAGTACCAACGACTTCATGGCTAACGCGGGCGTGTTAGTCGGCGGTGGCCTCGTGCTCTGGACGGGACAAGCGTGGCCGGACCTGGTCGTAGGGCTGGCCGTGGCGGCAATTGCGCTCAAGGGTGCCATTAGCATCCTGCAAGACGCCAAGAGCGAGGCGGACAGATTATAAGTCCAGATCACTTACCTTTATCTAACTTACCACCCGACCATCCGCCAGCGCTCTTCAGTTGAACTTGATTTTTATACCGCCATTTACAACGAATCCATCCAGCGGAGCGTAGATATCCCTGAACTGCGGGTCAGACAGACTTCCTGTATAGATCGTGTCGAACCTCGTTTGTCGGGTGTCTGATATATTCTCGAAGTTAAGGAATAAGGACACGCTTTCACCAAAGAATTTTTCAGTCATTAGACCGGTGATCCAGTAGCTCTCGCCGCTAGCGCCATCTCCGAGCAACTGGGGACTGTAATAGTAAGCTTCCAGCCCGACTCTGAAATCGTCTTCCCTTTCATACATGAGCACGCTATTAAGGCGATGGTCAGAGACGAGTGGAGCCTCTGTGGTGGCCCCTGCGTAATGCTCCTGTACGTTAGCATGCGTATAGCCCAGATAGAGTTTGAAATCGCCGTGCGTCAAGGTGAGATTAATCTCCGCGCCACGGGTATCCACGTAACCTCGGGGCTGAGCAAAAACAAAATTCTCACCCTGTGGTAGGAGCACCTGCGGATCGTCTACGCGCGTATAAAACAGTAATGTGTTCAGGGTCAGCATCTCACCATTGGCCAGCGGGTATCGATAGTTCACATCCAGGTTCAGACCGCGCGAACGCTCTGCTTTTGTCGAACTCTGATCCAGCGGCACGATATTGCGAAATTGCAGGCTTTCCGCATCCTCAGAAAAGAGGGTTGGATTGCGATATCCGAGTCCACCCCCGACTCGGAAGGTGATATTTTCAGTCGGTTCGTACAACAACGAGACACGAGGTAAAGCCAGTGTACCTTGCTCACTGTGCCGATCCACCCGAAAGCCTGATTCCAGGCTCAACGTGTCGGTAAGCGTGCGAGAATTCTGAACGAAGGTGCCCAATGTGCGCTGGGAGTAGTCATGGCTGAAACCAGGCGCCGCATCCCGCTGACGGAATTTTTCGGTGATCAGGCTCACACCCATTACCCATTCAGAAGTGTCGAACGGAAGCAGATAGTGAAGTTCACTGAAACTCGATTCCTGGACTCCTGCGAACGTGAATCCGGGTACGGAAATTTCGCGGTCGAAATGACCTAGACTGTTGCGTAGATTCAGCGTTCCGTTGCCGAGTTCACGAGTGAACTCCAGTTGGCTGGAAAGCCTCTCTGTACGATTGTTCTCGTAATAGGGATTGGCAACCAGCCTGCCCTTGATGTAATCCGTGTTGCCGCCGAGGCGATCCTCGACCACCGCAGTGATGCCTGCGCGCAGTTCGCTGTCGTCCTCGAAATACACAAATGCACGCGGATTTATCGTCCAGCGCTCGAACTCCGGGATGGCGGATAGACCGATATCGGCAGGATCATAAGCCGTGCTTTCATTCCATGACGCGAAAAGTGTTCCACCTATCTTTTCGTTACGTGCGGCACTAAAGGCGCTAGCATCAAGCCCCCCCGCCGAGGTGCGGTTAAATAGCAAATTGGTTTCTGGCTCTGAAGTCGGCACTTTTGTATTGAGGTTGACCAACCCGGCAATGGCGCCGCCGCCGTATAGTGTAGACACTGAACCTTTGATTACTTCAACGCTCTGCAGGTCCAGCGGGGCCACTTGCAACAGGCCGAGTCCGCCAGCAAACCCGGAATAAAGCGGCATGCCATCCCGCAGCATCTGCGTATAGCGGCCGTCCAGGCATTGAATTCTAATGCTGGAGTTGAAGGTGGTTGCGGAAGTCTGCTGAACCTGGATACCGGTGCTTTCATTCAGCAACATCCGGATATCGCCGGGCTTCATATTTCCTTTTTCACCAAGTTCTTCGCCAGTGATTACCTCAACCCGAGAGGGCATGTCTGCAAGAGATTGTCTGCTTCGAGTTGACGTTACAATGATCTCATCAATTTCCTCATCTCGTTCTTCTTCATCATCGTCAGGCTAGCCGTACACGATTGGTTGGGCGATAAAAAAGAGAAACGCTCCCCGAACAAGATGGGTCAAGAAACTGTGCATAAAAAACTCCTGCTGATGTTACTGTTGTTCACTACGTCGAAAATTCCAGACTCAATTGTAGGAAGTGTCGTATTCGTCATTGTCGTATAAGGCGCGTTTCCCACCAAGGCAATAAACGAAACCACAATCATGGTTGAATAAATTGGCACAGATCCAGCCAAAGCGGGGCCGGCGAACTGGAGACCGATTGCGTCATCAATGCGGCTGCAGAACCCCAGCTCTCGAATCGCTGGAACCCGGTGCTGCGGGTATTGCTGTGGAACGCGGCTCACTCAGATATCGGATCGATGCTGTGATCTCGCCGCCTCTGTTCTTGCTACTGGCTGTACACGGGGAAACATATTAGCTATTATCGGAGCCTTATGACATGCCCTCGGTCTTAAGTGGATGAAAAACGAGTTGTAATGTTCAAATATTGGTTGCCTGTCTCATTAATAGCGCTGATTGCCCTGCAGTCGGTTGTCGTCGCCATGGCCGACAGCGACCAAGTTCACCAACTGGACGCCCAGCACCTTGAAGTCACCCTCGTTCAAGAAGATGATTCTGCCTATGAGAATTCGGGTTTAGAAAAGTTCGATCGATCATCCCCTTCAGATCCGCTTGACTGTGACCATTGCTGCCACTGTCATGGTGTGGCCTGCGCTGCACTGGTCAGCAATTATGTACACGATAACCTCCCCACGCCCATGCTGACTGCGGCTGCTTACGAATTCTTTTATCCTTCAGGCCCCACTGCTTCTCCGTTTCGTCCTCCCATAGCTTAATCCTGCTGCCTTCAATGGCGAGCTGAGTGCGCTCAGCCCGCATTGCATAAATCTATACGCAGGATTTTCCAATGATTTTCTTTTATAAGACATCGTCTATCGATGTGTCGGCGTGGATCGCTATCCTTTTGCGGCCACTACTCGTCTGTATCACTTTAATCTTTAGCCATGGCGCCCTGGCTGCCTCGGCTGCCAGCACGCTCACGCTTGAATCAGCCGTAGAGCGCACTCTGGCGCAGAATCCTCAGTTACAGGTCTTTGACTTTCGCAATGAGGCGCTTCAGGGACAGCTTGAAACCGCCTCCCTTAATCCGTCGCTCGAAGTTGGCGCCGATATCGAGAACATCGGCGGCACTGGCGATTTCAAAGGCATTGATGGCGCCGAGGTGACGGTTTCTCTCTCCTCCGTGCTCGAGCTTGGCGATAAGCGTGAGGCGAGAGTTGCCTCCATCGGCGCCAGACGGGGCCAGCTGGACGCAGAGCGCCAGGTTGATGCGCTGGATCTGTTAGGCGAGGTAACACGTCGATACGTCGACGCCCTGGCAGCACAGGAACGACTTGCATTGGCACAGGATGCAGACAGCCTCGCCCGCGAAACACTGCAGATCGTGCAAGATCGGGCAGCGGCCGGAGCCACGCCGGATGCTGAGGTTCTGCGCGCGCAAGCAGCGCTGTCTCAAGCCGAACTCCTGGTGTCTGCCGAACAGAATCAACTTCGCTACGCTCAAGTTGCATTGGCGGCCATGTGGGGTGAAACAAATCCCAACTTTGCGTCCGTGACGGGAGATCTTTATCAGATCGAACAAACGGTGGGCTTTGAGGAGCTCTTTGCGCGAGTCCAGCAGAACCCGTTCATTCAAGTATTTGCCAGTGAAGAGCGCTTACTCGAGGCTGAGGTGCGTCTGGCCAACACGCAGTCGGTAGCCGACCTGCGTTGGTCTGTGGGTGCCAGACGGCTCCAGGAGTCAGGCGACATGGGCCTGGTTGCCGGCTTCAGCATTCCGCTGTTCAGCGCGGAGCGCAATCAGGGCGCCGTGCGTTCGGCGCTTGCTGCACGCAACGAGGTAGAGGTACGACGGGAGGCTGCATTGCTCAGACTGCATACGCAGCTATTCAATGCTTTTCAGAACCGGCAGCAGGCACTTGTCACCATAGATACGTTGCAGGCTCGCACCATCCCTTTACTGACAGATGCACTCTCCGGGATACGAGCCGCCTATGAGAACGGGCGCTACAGCTATCTGGAGTGGGTGACTGCCCGGCAGGAACTCATCAGCGCGCGCGAGACCCTCATCGATGCAGCGACCGCTGCTCTGCGTTACGGCGCGGACATCGAGCAGTTAACGGCTGAGCCCTTGCTCTCTCCTCTTGCTGACCAGACTAACTAACAGGATTACATCATGAAATTGAATTTTCGATCGAACCCGCTATCAGCTGCGCTGATGCTGTTGTCGCTATTTTTCTGTTCAACGGGCGTTCTGGCCGCCGAAGCAGAGGACGAACACAGTGAAGCCGAAGAGGGTCATGCGGACAGTGTGGTAATTGAACCCGGCATGGCTCGGCAAGCGGGAATCACCACAGCAGTCGCTGGCCCGGGCGTTATACGTGAAGTTATTACAGTGTATGGCCGGACGATTATGGACCCTCAGGGGATAAGCCAGATCCGGGCGCGCTTCCCGGGGTTGGTCGTAGGTATCGAACCTGGCATTGGTGACACAGTGGCGGCTGGTGAAACGATCGCGGAGATTGAATCCAACGAGAGTTTGAACCGCTACCGCATTCAATCGCCAATAGATGGCGTAGTGACGTCGCGCAACGCGAACCCAGGAGAAACAACGGGGGATCAACCGCTGCTGACCATCGCCAACTATGAGCAGCTATGGGCTGAACTGGCTATCTTCCCACTTAACGCCCAGCGTATTGAGGCGGGACAGGAAGTGGTGCTGAAATCAGATGAGCAGGCAATCCAGAGCAGCATATCGCATATTGCACCCGGACTGAATGAGTCGCCAGCGGTTGTTGCGCGAGTACCTCTGGATAACAGTGATGGCCGCTGGAGCCCCGGCCTGCTGATGCAGGCGGATATCACTATCGGTCGAGCTGAAGTCTCGCTAGCCGTAGACAGCCGCGCCATTCAGACTTTTGAGGATAATCCGGTGGTCTTTGTACAAGAAGGTGATATCTACGAAAGTCGGCCCGTGGAACTCGGGCGAAAAGACGACGAGATGACTGAGATATTGAGCGGCCTCCAGCCAGGTGATCAGTACGTTGTAGAAAATAGTTTTTTAATCAAAGCCGACCTGGAAAAATCCAGCGTCGTAGACGACGACTGATCAGGAGTCAAACATGATTTCTTCAATATTGCGCCTCTCAATTGAGCGGCGGTGGCTGATACTGTCACTGGTTTTTGTGCTGATCGGAGCTGGAGTCTGGAGCTTTCAGCAACTGCCGATCGACGCTGTTCCCGACATCACCAATGTCCAGGTTCAAATCAACACGAATGCCCCGGGCTATTCGCCGTTAGAGTCGGAGCAACGAATTACCTATCCCGTGGAAACTGCCCTTGCGGGCTTGCCCAATCTGTCTTACACGCGTTCCATCTCTCGTTATGGGTTGTCTCAGGTAACGGCAGTCTTCGAGGAAGGCACCGATCTGTACTTCGCCCGCAATTTGATTAATGCGCGGCTTGGCACGATCAAAAGTACCTTGCCACCAGGGCTCGAGCCTGAGATGGGGCCGATCGCCACCGGACTGGGCGAAATCTTCATGTATACGGTCTCAGCCTTGCCGGGTGCTGTCCAAGCTAACGGCGAACCCTACGATCCTACTGCGCTGCGCGAGATTCAGGACTGGATTATCAAACCTCAACTGGCGCTCGTTCCAGGGGTTGCCGAGGTCAACAGTATCGGTGGTTACAACAAGCAGTACCACGTGACCCCATGGCCGGCACAATTGCTGGCCTATGAGTTGAGCATGGAAGATGTCGCTGCAGCGCTACGCGCGAACAACGACAATCGTGGAGCAGGATATGTAGAGCGCAATGGGCAGCAGCTATTGATTCGCTCACCCGGACAATTGCAGACAGTTGCAGACATTGAGCAGGTGGTCGTGGCGAATCGCAGCGGAGCACCAGTCCAGATTCGGGACATCGCCGAGGTATCGATCGGCAAGCAATTGCGCACCGGAGCGGCGACGCTTGACGGTCAGGAGACAGTGCTGGGGACCGCGATGATGTTGATGGGAGAGAATCCTCGCACCGTTGCACGCGCTGTTGCGCAGCGCCTGGAAACGGTTCAACAATCTCTGCCCGACGGAATCATCGCCGAAGCGGTGTACAATAGAACCACGCTGGTGGACAAGGCAATCGCCACTGTTGAAAAGAATCTGCTTGAAGGCGCACTCCTTGTAATTGTCGTGCTGTTCCTGCTGCTTGGCAATATACGAGCTGCCCTGATCACGGCCGCAGTGATTCCGCTCGCGATGTTAGCCACGCTTACCGGCATGGTGCGAACCGGCGTATCTGCCAACCTCATGAGCCTCGGTGCACTGGACTTTGGCCTGATCGTTGATGGTGCGGTGATCATTGTAGAGAATTGCATCAGACGCCTTTCGATGGCGCAACCCTCCTCTGGTGCGAAGCTGCAGCTGCGCCAACGTCTGGACGTGGTTTTTGAAGCCACGAATGAAGTGATCCGTCCCAGCCTGTTTGGCGTGTTCATTATCACCATCGTATATATTCCGCTATTCACGCTCACCGGTGTGGAAGGGAAGATGTTCCAGCCAATGGCGGCAACGGTCGTGATGGCACTGTTGTCTGCGTTGGTCCTGTCTGTGACTGTCGTGCCTGCTGCGATCGCAGTGTTCATGACCGGCAGAATCAGTGAGAAGGAGAGTCCGGTTATCGTAGGAGCAAAATCACTCTACAAGCCCCTGCTCACTGCAGCTCTCAAATTGCGCTGGCTGGTCGTAGCCGGTGCGACTGCTTTAGTTGTCGTATCGGCATGGCTCGCTACCACACTCGGCTCAGAATTCGTTCCTCAGCTCAATGAGGGGGACCTCACGGTTCAGGCTCTGCGCACTCCCGGAACAGGCCTGGAGCAATCTGTGGCAATGCAGGAAATGCTGGAGACCCGCATCAGTGAGTTCCCCCAGGTTGATACGGTGTTTGCCCGAATCGGCACGCCTGAAGTGGCAACCGATCCTATGCCGCCCAGCATCGCGGACACCTTTGTAATCCTGAAGCCAGTGGAGGAATGGCCCGATCCGAACCGGACAAAACAGGAGCTGGTCGTTGAGATGCAGGAAGCACTTGAGCAGCTGCCAGGCAATAATTACGAGTTCACCCAGCCTATCGAGATGCGGTTTAACGAGCTGATCTCTGGGGTGCGGGCGGATCTCGGAATCAAGGTCTTCGGGGATGATCTGGACCAACTGCTCGTGTCTGCCCAACGGATTCTGGGGGTAGTGGAAACTATTGACGGGGCTGAGGACGCCCGCATGGAGCAGGTAACCGGGTTGCCCATGCTGTCCATTCACCCGAAGCGTATGGCGATTGCGCGCTATGGTTTGAACGTGTCGGATGTGCAGGATTACGTCTCGATGGCCATGGGGGGAGAGTCCGCTGGTGTGATCTTCGAAGGGGACCGGCGGTTCGAATTAGTAGTGCGTTTACCTGAAACGCTGCGCAATGACATCGATAGCATGGGCGAGCTGCCTGTGCCCTTGCCGGGCGGCGGTTATGTTCCGCTAGCGGAGGTTGCCACTGTGGAGATAGCGCCTGCACCCAACCAGATCAGTCGCGAAAATGGTAAGCGCAGCATCGTCGTCACTGCGAACGTGCGGGACCGTGATCTGGGTTCTTTCGTGGCAGAGACTGAACAACGGGTACAGGATGAAGTCGATCTGCCTGCCGGATATTGGCTGGAGTATGGTGGCACCTTCGAGCAACTGGAGTCGGCCAGCCAGAGGCTTTCGATTGTCGTTCCGCTGACACTGTTCATGATTCTGGGTTTGTTGGTGATGGCATTAGGATCGTTCAAGGATGCGTTGATCATCTTCACTGGCGTCCCACTGGCTTTGACGGGCGGGGTGCTGGCGCTGTGGTTCAGAGACATGCCTCTATCCATTTCAGCAGGTGTTGGGTTCATTGCCTTGTCAGGCGTTGCGGTGCTGAACGGCTTGGTGATGCTGACGTTTATCCGCGATCTGGTACGCGAGCGGGGCGACCTTGTCGCGTCCATCATCGAGGGAGCTTTGATACGTCTGCGCCCGGTTCTTATGACAGCACTCGTTGCGAGTCTCGGTTTTGTGCCGATGGCACTGAACACGGGGATCGGTGCGGAGGTGCAGCGTCCACTGGCTACGGTGGTCATCGGAGGAATTATTTCTTCGACATTGCTGACTCTGTTGGTGCTGCCGGCACTCTACCGGATCGTCCATGGGCGCGAAAAGCGCGCCGTAAATAACTAAACCGACAGGAGGTCGAATGGACAACACCGGGAGATCGCAATATGAGTGAGGACGAACTCGAGATACGCACCCCAGGCCAGCGGAAAATCCTTTGGATAGTTCTTGGCCTTAATGTGGCGCTCGCAATGGCGTTTGCAGTGACCGGCCTGAGCGCCGATTCCAGCGCGCTGATTGCCAACGGACTCGACAACGCCTCCGACAGCATCGTTTACATCATCACGCTGCTGGCGCTTAGCCGTCCCCCGGTATGGAAGCGAGTTGCCGCTCGCGTTTCCGGGGGACTGCTGGTCCTCTTTGCCGCTGGCGTGTTGTTTGACGTGGTCCGCCGGTTCTTGGGCGATGCCGAACCGGTGGGTGTCACCATGATAGTGATGGCGGTGATTGCCGCGGCAGTGAACGCGCTGTGCGTCTGGCTGCTCAAGCGAATCCGGGACGCCGACGTGAATGTCCGTGCGGCAACGACCTTCAGCACCAACGACTTTGTCGCGAACGCCGGTGTGCTCATTGGTGGAAGTCTCGTGCTTTGGTCGGGCCGCGCATGGCCAGACCTCCTGGTCGGCCTGGCCGTGGCGGCTGTCGCCCTCAAGGGTGGGGTCAACATCCTGCGCGATGCGAACTGCGAGGTGGAAGGGCATAGCCGTTCCGCTCGTAGCCAGAAGCTCTAGTCACCCGTATTGCACACATTCGTTCAAGTGAACCAGACGGACCGGAACTACCCATGGCCAAGCAAAACTCAGACTCTACCCAGCTTAACCCCGAGCAGTTCGAGGGTACCTTTGCAGATTCCAGAAGCTGGGTGAGCTACTTCTCGATCCCAAAGATGGATTGCCCGTCCGAAGAGCAAATGATTCGCATGGCACTCGAAGATATTCCGGACGTACAGGGTCTGTCTTTCAACCTGCAGCAACGGTCAGTGCGGATTCTCCATCGCGGCGCAACCGAGCCGCTTTCGGAACGGCTGGCTCCCCTTGGTCTCGGGGCAAGGCTCGAGACCACGGAGCCGGCCAGTCCTGAGGAGGCTGCAGTCGATCCAGCCAGTCTAGCTGAAACGGCTGCCGAGGAAGCCGGAACCTTAAAGATCCTGCTCGGCATCAACGGGCTGATGTTTATCGTTGAGCTTACTGTGGGTTGGTGGGCGCAATCGACAGGCTTGATCGCCGACTCCCTGGACATGTTTGCCGATGCGGCTGTTTATGGCCTCGCGTTCTACGCCGTCGGCCGCGCTGCCGCCACAAAGTTACGCTCGGCCCGTCTCGCGGGATGGCTGCAGATGCTCCTCTCGCTCGGCGTTATCATGGAAGTGGTCAGACGTTTCATACTTGGCAGTGAACCCGAATCGGTGTTGATGATGGGCATGGCCTCTGTCGCGCTGATCGCCAATGTCGTTTGTCTCTTGTTGATATCACGCAATCGAGAAGGCGGGGTCCATATGAAAGCCAGTTGGATTTTCTCCACCAATGACGTCATAGCAAACTCAGGTGTGATTCTCGCGGGCGTGCTCGTGTACTGGACTGGCTCCCCTTATCCCGACTTGGTAATTGGGCTAGTTATAGGTTTGGTTGTCTTTAGTGGTGCGCGTAAGATCCTCAAGCTAAAAGGGTAATGTACTCACATCCTTCTGCGCAGCATGGGAAAAATCTGGGAACTGAGCAGACTTGCCGAGTCGATTACCCAGCAGCCCCGAGCAGCAGGCCCACTGGATGAATCGCTCCACCCTAGAGCGTCAGCAGGTATGGGTTTACCTGGGGGCGATTGCATCTGGCCTGGTAGGGCAGTACCTGGGCAGAGGCCAAAGAACTGTTCGACAAGCTCCTTTGGCCCACGTTTGCAATTCTTCTCTATGTCACGCAACTGTGCAGGTTCCCCTGCTGCAGTTGCATGACGCATACCGCTTACATCGCTCGTAGCGGCGGTGCTTATCGGAAACGTCATTGTTCTTCCTGGCGTAGTCTGGCTTCTGCTGCAGTGGCTTCCGCCTGATCCGGCTATCAGATTGGGCGTTCTGCTGGTTCTGCTGGTGCCCCGCACCGATTGGTTTATTACCTAGTGCCAGATTTATAAGAGCGAAGCCGTGCACGCCGTGGCGATCACTCCGCTGAATCTGATCTTGCAGCTTGTACTTCTCCGCTGTACATATCGATTATGTTGGACGGGAACCAGACTACTATTCTTCGTCCCCCAGTGCTTTGGCCGACCCTTGTTGTCATATTGGTTCCCCTGTTTGGCGCAGCTGCGACGGAATATTGGACAGAGGTAGCACCTGCACCCAAAGCGCTCGCGGAAACCATGGCATGGTGGCCGCCAGGCCATCTTGAAATAACACCAACTCGGCGTCACAAGATCTGCGACACAGTAAATATATTCGCAATACTCGGTGTGCCGATTGCATACAACCCTCCCCCAACTACGATTCAGCCTCATAAGGCTGATCCTGCGCCTGAAGTCCGAGCTTCAGAGCAAGGTACGAACCAGAGGATTCTATCTCGTCCTGCGGGGGTACCTCATTTGCTCGAACAACAAAAGTGCCGTCAGAGAAAAAACAAAGATAGCCCCATTCATAGGAATCAGTCTGGGAGCCCGGCAAAGGCATACCACCAAGCTCCTTTGAAACGAGGAAAACATCAGCTTGAACCCTCTGCGCTCTCATTATCTACTCCAAATTGAATACGATAGGAGTCCCCGAGTAATACATCTCACCAGGTTCCGCTTCCAAGCTGTAACCAATAAAGATCGAGACGCCTAGACCTGATATACCACTCCCACTAATAGAGAAGTTTTTCAGGATGTAAAGCTCATTGGCACCGTCCAAAGTTTGAACATCGGCCACAGCATGAAGGCCAGCAACAGTGCCGTCCCAGACGCCAAAGCCGCGCGAACCCCAAGCCAGATTCGTGCCATCAGACAGCGCTACGACAGCGTGCAGACGACCACCTTAGGCCGTAATGAGCCTCTTCAACAACAACCGTCCCCATTACGTCAATTATATCGTTTGCGCCGAACTGTGTTTGATACGACGCGCCGAAAGTCACTGAGGCCCCACCAGTGAAGATGGCAGAAGTCACCGCACCGGTGAGAGTGGCCGATTAAGGTAGCAACAGGGAACATGCATCAGGACGCCCATTGGCAATGTTGACCCCGCAGATATCATCAGGCGAAAGTCCCGTGACATCGAAATGCCGGTCTTTGGTATTAGAGACAATGGATCTCGGAAACTTGCTATGGCCCAAGCCCAAGGCGTGACCAATTTCGTGTTTCGAGGTGCGTCGGAAATCAGATATGACTTCATTAAAAGGCTTGCCATCAGACAATATAATGGGCTTCACCTTATAGTCCCCATCATAAATATCCCAATCGAATGCTGTCGTATACGGGATATCTGAGTAAATAATGGTGTTCATGTCTCGGCGCTGAACAATTGAAATTGCCCTGGTGTTGCTGGTGTACAGATGCGCTGTGCCGCAAGATCACCACTGAACCCAATACCCCCGTAACCATCATATAGAACGCCACAAGGATATCTAAAGTCTCGAACTGTTGATTTGAACGACTGACGAAACTGACCAGTCGTGGGCTGCCTCTTCGAAAGCCTCATTCCAGCTAATCCCGCTTGGTGCCAGGCCAGGGACATTAAGTCATGGACGCCCCCTCCACATCTGCGCTGTGACCGAACACCCACACGAAAGCCTTTGCTTCCTGAGGACAGACCGACACCAGAATAGCTGCAGAGATGCCTGCAACTATGCCTCTCATTGTGATTTTGTTCATGGACAAGTCGTTCCTGGTACAGATTCATCAGTCATGCCAGTAACAACCGGCCCGTATTGAGTATAGTAGTTGATGGCACCATCTGCCGCTGCAATCGCCGGCAGGCTCGCTCCAGCCAGTGGTTTATTGCGGCTGCAGCTGGTCGCGACCGGTCTCTCGCTGCCGCAGCAGTCGGTAGGCTGCGGGCAGCACCAGCAGCGATAGCAGCGGCGCGCTGAGCATGCCGCCAACCATGGGCACCGCGATGCGGCTCATGATCTCGGCGCCTGTGCCACTCCCCCACACGATGGGCAAGAGGCCGGCGATGATCGTTGCCACCGTCATGATCTTCGGGCGCACTCGCATTACCGCACCTTCGTCGATGGACTCCAGTAGCGCCTTCTCGCTGCGATCACCCGCATCAATGCGGACCTGCCAGGCTTGTTTCAGGTAGATCAGCATCAGAATCCCGAACTCCGCCGAGACACCCGCCAGAGCGATGAAGCCGACGCCAGTGGCGATGGAAAAGTTGTAGCCCATCAGATAGAGCAGCCATATACCGCCTGTAAGAGCAAATGGCAGTGTGAGCATGATGAGCAGTGCCTCGTCCAGGCGATTGAACGCCAGGACCAGCAGGATGAAGATGATCAACAGCGTGGCGGGGATCACCAGTTGCAAGCGTGCATTGGCGCGTTCCATGAACTCGAACTGGCCCGCATAGGTGAGACTGACCCCCTGTTGGGGCGTCAACTGCTGCGCAATCGCATTCTGCAGATCGGCGACGGTGGCGGCGAGATCGCGATCACGCACATCGATGTACACCCAGGTGTTGGGGCGGGCATTCTCGCTGCGCAACATCGGCGCGCCGTCTGTGACGGTGATGTCTGCCAGTGTGTCGAGGGTGATCTGCTGCGACGCGACGCCTTCACCATTATCCCGCGCGGTGTCAGTCACCGGAACAATGATGGGCAGAGCCTTCAATCTCTCCAGACTGTTGCGCCAGTCCTGTGGGTAGCGCAGGTTGATCGGAAAACGCTCCCGACCCGCCACGACTTCGCCGATGTTTTCGCCGCCGATCAAGCCCGAGATTACCTCCTGCACGTCGGCAATATTGAGCCCGTAGCGCGCTGCCACCGCACGATCGATATGGATGTCCACGTAGCGGCCACCGTTCAGGCGTTCGGCCAGAGCAGAGGAGACACCCGGCACTGTCTTCGCGATGCGTTCGACTTCCTGCGCCGCCGCATCGATGTGTTGCAGATTCTGGCCGGCCACTTTCACGCCAATCGGACTCTTGATACCCGTGGCAAGCATGTCGATGCGGTTGCGAATAGGTGGTATCCATAAATTGGCGAGACCTGGCACCTGCACTGCGCGATCCAGCTCCTCGATCAGCAGCGCCATCGTCATACCGGGGCGCCACTCCTCCTGCGGTCTGAACTGTACCGTGGTTTCGAACATCTCCAGTGGAGCGGGATCGGTTGCCGATTCGGCGCGGCCCGCCTTGCCGAACACGTGCAGCACTTCGGGCACGCTGCGGATCATGCGATCGGTCTGTTGCAGCAGCTCCGCCACTTTTTGCGCGGACAGACCCGGCAGGGCACTGGGCATGTAGAGCACGTCGCCCTCGTCCATCGGCGGCAGGAACTCTCCGCCGATGCGACTCACAGGCCAGGCACTGCTGAGAAAAACGATGAGCGCAATCAGCAGCGTACTCTTCGGATAGCGGATCGCGCCACCGAGCACCGGCCGATAGACGGCGATCAGTCCGCGGCTCAGGGGATTGCGTTTTTCATCGGGAATACGGCCGCGAATCC
>JACCEA011540146.1_pt1 | contig 17334 bp, 13 predicted proteins | sample 7449851 | NCBI WGS metagenome assembly JACCEA01 (sample SAMN15323453, study PRJNA562643) | freshwater metagenome | isolation source: river surface water | place: USA:Blue River Watershed | collected 2017-08-18
ACGCGCCCGCCATGCACGCCCGCGCCTGGCCCCATGTCGATCACATGGTCAGCCACACGGATCATGTCTTCATCGTGTTCGACCACCAGCACGCTGTTGCCGATGTCACGCAGGTGTTTGAGCGTGCCGATCAGGCGGTCGTTGTCGCGCTGGTGCAGGCCGATGCTGGGCTCATCGAGCACGTACATCACGCCCGTCAGGCCCGAGCCGATCTGGCTGGCCAGGCGGATGCGCTGCGCCTCGCCGCCGGAGAGGGTGTCGGCGCTGCGGTCCAGGCTCAGGTAGTTCAGGCCCACGTCGTTGAGGAACTTCAGGCGTGAAGCGATCTCGCGCACCACCTTGTCGGCGATGTCGGCTTTGGCGCCTGACAGTTTCAGACTCTGGAAGTAACTCTGTGCCTCGCCCAGCGTGACGTGGCTGATCTCGAAAATCGCGCGTGCCTGCGCGCCTTCGCCGATACGCACATGGCGTGCGTCGCGCTTGAGGCGGGTGCCATGGCAGCTGGTGCAGGACTGGGTGCTGCGGTAACGCGAGAGGTCTTCGCGCACCAGTTGCGAATCGGTCTCGCGGTAGCGCCGCGTCATGTTGGGAATGATCCCTTCGAACGGGTGCTTCTTGCTGACTTTTTTGCCCTGCGAAGCCCCCGACTCCATGATGTAGCTGAACTTGATTTCTTCTTCACCCGAGCCGTGCAGGATCACCTGTTGCACTTCGGGTGCGAGGTTCTCGAACGGAGCCTCAACGTCGAACTTGTAGTGCCGGGCCAGGCTTTCGAGCATGCTGAAGTAAAAGCCGTTGCGCCGGTCCCAGCCCTTGATGGCACCGCTGGCCAGGCTCAGGCTCGGGAAGGCCACCACCCGCTCGGGGTCGAAAAAATCCATGGTCCCGATGCCGTCGCAGCTCGGGCAGGCGCCTTGTGGCGAGTTGAACGAGAACACCCGCGGCTCCAGCTCGGCAATCGAATGGTTGCACACCGGGCAGGCAAAGCGGGCGTTGAACAGGTGTTCCTTGCCGCTGTCCATCTCCATGGCCAGGGCGCGTTGGTCGGCCAGGTTCAGCGCCGCTTCAAAGCTCTCCGCCAGGCGCTGGCGCAGGGCGTCTCGGGCCTTGGTGTCACCTTCGGCGCGGATCTTGAGCCGGTCGATGACGACGTCGATGTCATGCTTCTCGTTCTTCTTGAGCTCAGGCAGGTCTTCGGCCTCGAACACCTGACCGCCCACGCGAAAGCGCACATAACCCAGCGCCTGCATCTGCTCGAACACTTTTTCGAACTCGCCCTTTTTCTCGCGGGCGATCGGCGCCAGAACCATGAGTTTGGTGTCTTCGGGCAGCGCCATCACCGCGTCCACCATCTGGCTCACGGTCTGCGCCTGCAGCGGCAGGTCGTGGTCGGGGCAGTAAGGGGTGCCGGCGCGGGCGAACAGCAGGCGCAGGTAGTCGTGGATCTCGGTCACCGTGCCCACGGTGGAGCGCGGGTTGTGGCTGGTGGCCTTCTGTTCGATCGAGATGGCTGGCGACAGACCTTCGATCAGGTCCACATCGGGCTTGTCCATCAGCTGCAGAAACTGCCGCGCGTAGGCCGAGAGGCTTTCCACGTATCGACGCTGGCCTTCGGCATACAACGTGTCAAAAGCCAGGCTGGACTTACCCGAGCCCGACAGGCCGGTGATCACCACCAGTTTGTCGCGCGGGATGTCCAGGTCGATGTTCTTGAGGTTGTGGGTGCGTGCCCCGCGCACGCTGATGCGCCCCTGGCGCAGGGCCGAACCGAGGTAGCGGTCGGTGTCCAGGTCTCGGGTGTCGGAGGGGGTGTCAGGATTCACTTGGGGGCAGTCGGCGGCAAAACCCTCAATTATCGCGGCTGGCGCCATTTCAGGCACCTGTCCGGCCACTTCTGGGCAATTGGGGGACAATGGCGGCCTTGCTGGACTGTCCACACCGCGTTTTTCGTGTCTGATTCCGCTTCCACCTCCCTTTCTGCTGCCCCCACGGCCATGACGCCGACGGAGCGGCGCGCCAGCGCCTCGCTGGCCTCGATTTTTGCCCTGCGCATGCTGGGGCTGTTTCTGGTGCTGCCCGTGTTTGCGCTGGAGGCGCGCAAGTACCCCGGCGGGGACGACCCTGCGCTGCTGGGCCTGGCCATGGGCATCTATGGCCTCACGCAGGGGCTGCTGCAACTGCCATTTGGCATGGCGTCTGACCGTTTTGGCCGCAAGCGCGTGATCGTGCTGGGGCTGCTGGTGTTTGCTGCTGGCAGTTTCTGGGCAGCGGCAGCCACCGACCTGCATGGCCTGCTGCTGGGGCGCAGCCTGCAGGGTGCTGGCGCGGTGTCGGCCGCGGTGACCGCCCTGCTGGCCGATCTGACGCGCGACGAGGTGCGCACCAAGGCCATGGCGCTGGTGGGCGCCAGCATCGGCCTGATGTTCGCCCTGTCGCTGGTGTTGGCGCCTTTGCTGGCCGCCGCGGTGGGCTTGTCTGGCCTGTTTGGCATCACCGGCATCCTGGCGCTGCTGGGCGTGGCGGTCATCGTCTGGGGTGCGCCACCGGCACCGGCCATGCTGGCCGAAGCACGGCGGGGCCGTCTGACGGACGTGCTGCGCCATGCGGGGCTCATGCGCATGAACCTCGGCGTGTTTGTGTTGCACGCGGTGCAGCTGGCCATGTGGGTGGCGGTGCCGGCGCTGCTGGTGCAGGCCGGTTTGGTCAAGGACAGCCATTGGCAGGTGTACCTGCCGGCGGTGCTGGGCTCCTTTGTGCTGATGGGCGGCATGTTCGCGCTGGAGAGGCGCGGCCACCTCAAGAAAGTGTTTCTGGCGGCCATCCTGCTGATCGCCCTGGTGCAGGTTGGTTTTCTGGTGGTGGCCTCGGGCACACCGCGCCTGATGGCGCTGGCGGGCCTGCTGTTTGCCTTTTTCTGCGGCTTCAACATCCTCGAAGCCACCCAGCCCAGCCTGGTCTCGCGGCTGGCCCCAATGCAGGTGCGCGGCACCGCCATGGGGGTCTACAACACCCTGCAGTCGCTGGGCTTTTTTGTGGGTGGCTGGGCCGGCGGCGTGCTGCTCAAGTCCTGGGGCAGCCAGATGCTGTTCCTGTGCTGCGCGGCGGCCATGCTGCTGTGGTGGCTGGTGGCCCTGCCCATGCAGGCCCCCGGGCGGCAGGCGGTGGCAAAGACCGCATAATTGGGCATCCAAGGAGCAAAGTCACATGGCATCCGTCAACAAAGTCATCATCGTCGGCAATCTGGGTGCCGATCCCGAAACCCGCTACCTGCCTTCGGGCGATGCGGTCACCAGCATCCGTGTGGCCACCACCGACCGCTACAAGGACAAGCAGTCCGGCGAAATGCGCGAAGCCACCGAGTGGCACAGCATCAGCTTCTTCGGCAAGCTCGCCGAGATCGCTGGCCAGTACCTCAAGAAGGGCAGCCAGGTGTATGTTGAAGGCAGCCTGCGCACCCGCAAGTACACCGACAAGAACGGCGTCGAAAAGTACGCCACCGATATCCGTGCCGACACCATGCAGATGCTGGGCTCGCGCCAAGGCATGGGCGGCGAAGGCGGCGGTGGTGGTTATTCGCGAGGAGGCGAAGGCGGTGGCGGTGGTGGCTACAGCCGCCCGTCTGCACCGGCCCAGCGTCCGGCAGCAGCGCCTGCTGCTGCTTCCCGCCCGGCAGCGTCCAGCGGATTTGACGACATGGATGACGACATCCCGTTCTGACCGGGACTTTCCTGTATCGCACCAAGGCCCACCCCGTGTGGGCCTTTTTGTTGCGCCAGGGCCTGGCTGCAGCCAGGCCCATGGTGTTCAGCCTTCTGCAGTGCGGGCCTTGTCCATGAGGAAATCAATGCAGGTGCGCACTGCGCGGGTCTGGTGCCGGTTCGGCAAATACAGCAGGTACATGTTGGTGCCGAAGATGCTCAGGCGGTAGTCGTTGAGTGCCGTCAGCACCTGTCCGCTCGCGATCACATCGCGTACCACGTAATCGGGCACCAGCCCGATGCCCAGCCCCGCCAGAATGCCTTCGCGCAGGAAGGGGTAGTGGTCCGAAATCAGGGTGGGTGCGAGCATCACCTCTTCGCGCTCGCCCTGCCGGTAGCCGCGCAGTGACAGGTGTCTGCCCACCACATTGGCGGTGATCAGGGGCTGGGTGCGCAGCTGCGCCAGTTCGGTGGGCAAGCCATGCGCTGCAACATAGGCCTGCGAGGCGCACGCCAGGTAGCGCACGGTGCCGAACTCGCGCGCCACCATCTGCGGTGGCGGCTCGGGCAGGATGCGGATGGCGATGTCCACTTCATCGCGCAGGTTGTCGATCCGGTTTTCGAACACCACGTCCAGCACGATGCCCGGGTACAGACGCTTGAACTCGACCAGCCAGTCCGACATCACCATCTGCCCGTAGCCGCTGGGCACGCTCAGGCCCACACGCCCTTGCAGGCCCTGGCCGAGGTTGGTGATAGTTTCCTGCGCCGCCACGATCTCGTTGCGGATGGTGCGCCCGTGCTCGTACAGGCGCCAGCCCACCTCGGTGGGGTCGACGCGGCGTGTGGTGCGCCGCACCAGCTGCACGCCCACGGCTTTTTCCAGCTGGCTCAGGTGGTAGCTGACGTTGGCACGAGTCATCTTGAGCTTGCGCGCCGCCTGGCTGAGGTTGCCCGCGTCGATGATGTCCACCAGCAGGGTGAGGTAACTAAGGTCCAGACTCATATGTCAAATTTTATTTGACACTCTGTCAACGGTGGATGTAATTGTCAATCCAATCTTTCCAAAAGAGAATCCGGGCCAGCCATTCCCCCGATTCAGTCCTTTTGGAGTTTTGTGTGAGCCTTTCTGCCGCCCCCGCCGTTCGCACCCTGCGAGAAGGTGACATCCTGGTGGTCACCATCGACCACCCGCCGGTCAATGCCCTGAATGTGGACGTGCGCCGGGGCCTGCTGGAGGCCGTGCAACAGGCGCAGGCCGACGCCCAGGTGCGCGCCATGCTGATCGTGGGCGCTGGCCGGGCCTTCATTGCGGGCGCAGACATCCGCGAGTTTGGCAAACCACCGTTGCCGCCCAGCCTGCCCGAGGTGTGCAATGGCCTTGAGGCCTGCAGCAAGCCCGTCATCGCAGCCATCCACGGCCCGGCGCTGGGCGGTGGCCTGGAGATCGCCATGTCTGCGCACTACCGGCTGGCGCTGGGCGACGCCCGGCTGGGCTTGCCCGAAGTTCAGCTGGGCTTGCTGCCCGGCTCGGGCGGCACGCAGCGCGCGCCCCGCCTGATGGGCTTGCGCCCCGCCGTGGAACTGATGCTCAGCGGCCGCCACATGGGTGCCCAAGAGGCGCTGGGTGCCGGCCTGATCGATCGCCTGGCCGAAGGCAGTGACGTGCGCTGCGCCGGTCTGGCGTACGCCCGGGAGCTGTTGTCTGCCGGTGCTGGCGTGCGCCGAACCCGCGATCTGGACACCCTGTTCCGTGACAAGGCCGAATCGCTGGCCACGCTGGAGGCCCTGCGCAACGAGACCGCCAAAAAATCACGCGGTCTGTTTTCCCCGCTGAAAGTGATCGAAGCGGTGCAGGCCGGTCTGGACCTGCCCTTCGACGAAGCCCTGAAATTCGAGCGTCAGCTGTTCCTGCAATGCATCGACAGCCCGCAACGCGCGGGTCTGATCCACGCCTTCTTTGCCGAACGCGAAGTCGTCAAGGTGCCCGAAGCCCAGGCGGCCCGGCCGCGTGCCATCGCCTCGGTGGGCGTGGTGGGTGGCGGCACCATGGGCGCGGGCATTGCCGTGTCGGTGCTCGACGCCGGTTTGCCGGTGACCATGGTGGAACGCGATGACGCCTCCATCGCGCGTGGCCGCGCCCATGTGGAAAAGGTCTACGACGGCCTGGTGGCCAAGGGCCGCATGACGCCCGAGGCCAAGGCAGCCGTGATGGCGCGCTTTACCGGCAGCACGCGGTACGACGCGCTGGCTGCGGTGGATCTGGTGATCGAAGCCGTGTTCGAAGACCTGGCCGTCAAACAGGCGGTGTTTGCCGAGCTGGACCGCGTCTGCAAGAGTGGCGCGGTGCTGGCCACCAACACGTCTTACCTGGACATCGACGCCATTGCGGCGAGCACCTCGCGCCCGCAGGATGTGATCGGGCTGCATTTCTTCTCGCCCGCCAACATCATGAAGCTGCTGGAAATCGTCGTGCCCGCCCAGGTCAGCGCCGACGTGGTGGCCACCGCGTTTGAACTGGCCAAGAAGCTCAGGAAAGTGGCCGTGCGTGCCGGCGTGTGTGATGGCTTCATCGGCAACCGCATCCTGGCGGTGTACCGCGCAGCCGCTGACCACATGGTGGAAGACGGCGCCTCGCCCTACGAGATCGATGCGGCAGTGCGGGACTTCGGCTATCCCATGGGGCCCTTCCAGGTGTCGGATCTGGCCGGGGGCGACATCAGCTGGGCCACGCGCAAGCGCCGCGCTGCCACCCGCGACCCCAAGGCGCGCTATGTGCAGATCGCCGACCGCATTTGCGAACGTGGCTGGTTTGGCCAGAAGACCGGCCGCGGCTACTACCTGTACCCGCAAGGCGAGCGCACGGGCCAGCCTGACCCCGAGGTTCTGGCCATCATCGACGCCGAGCGCCAGCGCGCCAGTATCACCCCGCGCAGCTTCACCCCCGAGGAGATCATGCGCCGCTACATGGCGGCCATGGTCAACGAAGGCGCCAATGTGGTGGCGCAGGGCATTGCCCTGCGGCCGCTCGATGTGGATGTGACCTTTTTGTACGGCTACGGTTTCCCTCGCCACCGGGGCGGGCCGATGAAGTACGCCGACATGGTGGGCCTGGACAAGGTGCTCGACGACATCCGCGAATTCGCCAGGCAAGACCCGCTGTTCTGGAAGCCCTCGCCGCTGCTCGAACGCCTGGTGGCCGAGGGCCAAAACTTCGACAGCCTCAACCACCTCTGACCCACCCGTTTTCAGTTTTCAAGGAAAGGACACGCCATGCGTGAAGCCGTCATCGTCTCGACCGCCCGTACCCCCCTGGCCAAATCGCACAGGGGTGAATTCAACATCACCCCCGGCCCCACACTCGCCTCGTTCGCCGTCAAGGCGGCGGTGCAGCGCGCCGGCATCGACCCGGCCCTGATTGAGGACGCCATCCTCGGCTGCGGTTACCCCGAAGGCATCACCGGCCGCAACATCGCGCGCCAGGCCATCATCCGCAGCGAACTGCCGTTGTCGATTGCCGGCACCACGGTCAACCGCTTCTGCGCCTCGGGTCTGCAGGCCATTGCCATGGCCGCGGGACGCATCGTGCTCGATGGCGCGCCCGCCATGATCGCCGGTGGTGTGGAAAGCATCTCGGGCATCCGTTCGCGTGACGACGGCAACTCGGGCATGGACCCCTGGATCCTGGAGCGCAAGCCCGACCTGTACATGGCCATGATCGACACCGCCGACATCGTGGCACGACGCTACAACATCAGCCGGGAAGCCCAGGACCGCTTCTCGGTGGAGAGCCAGCGCAAGACGGCCGAGGCCCAGGCGGCCGGCCGCTTTGCCGACGAGATCGTGCCTTGCACCACGGTGATGGCCGTGACCGACAAGGAAACCGGTGCGGTGAGCCAGCGCGAAGTCACCGCCACGGTCGACAACTGCAATCGCCCCGGCACCAGTTACGAATCGCTGGCCAAGTTGCAGCCCGTCAAAGGCCCTGACCAGTTCATCACCGCCGGCAATGCCTCGCAACTGTCTGACGGTGCATCGGCCTGCGTGTTGATGGAAGCGGGCGAGGCTTCGCGTCTGGGCCTGCAGCCTTTGGGCGCTTTCCGTGGCATGGCGGTAGCCGGCTGCGAGCCTGACGAAATGGGCATCGGTCCGGTGTTTGCCGTGCCCAAGTTGCTGGCGCGCCATGGCCTCAAAGTCGATGACATCGACCTGTGGGAGCTCAACGAAGCCTTCGCCTCGCAATCCATCTATTGCCAGCAAAAGCTGGGCATCCCCGACGAGCGGCTGAACGTGAACGGTGGCGCCATTTCCGTGGGCCACCCTTTTGGCATGACCGGCGCGCGCCTGGCGGGGCATGTGCTGCTCGAAGGCCGTCGCCGCAAGGCCAGGTACGCCGTGGTCACCATGTGCATTGCCGGTGGCATGGGCGCTGCAGGCCTGTTTGAAATTTACTGAGAAACAACATGGACTTGAACTTCACCCCCGAAGAAGAGGCCTTTCGCGCCGAGGTGCAGGCCTTCCTGAAAGAGAGGCTGCCCCAGCGCATCGCCAGCAAGGTCAAGGCCGGCCAGCGCCTCTCCAAGGCCGACCAGGACGAGTGGCACGCCATCCTGAACGAGCGTGGCTGGTACGCCAACCACTGGCCCCAGGAATGGGGCGGCCCCGGCTGGGGCGCGGTGCAGAAATTCATTTTCGACAACGAGTGCGCGCTGGCCGGTGGGCCGCGCATCGTGCCCTTTGGCGTGAACATGCTCGGTCCTGTGCTCATCAAATACGGCAACGAAGCGCAAAAGCGTTACTGGCTGCCGCGCATCTTGAGTGGTGCGGACTGGTGGTGCCAGGGCTATTCCGAGCCGGGGGCTGGCTCCGATCTGGCGTCGGTCAAAACCACGGCCGTACGCCAGGGCGACCACTACATCGTCAACGGCCAGAAAACCTGGACCACCCAGGGCCAGCACGCCAACATGATCTTCTGCCTGGTGCGCACCGACCGCGACGCCAAGCCGCAGGAAGGCATCAGCTTCTTGCTGGTCGACATGAAGAGCCCTGGCGTGGAGCTGCGCCCGATCCGCACGCTCGACGGCGACCGCGAAGTCAACGAGGTCTTCTTCACCGATGTGAAAGTGCCGGTCGAGAACCTGGTGGGTGAGGAAAACAAGGGCTGGACCTGTGCCAAATACCTGCTGACCTACGAACGCACCGGCATTGCGGGCGTGGGTTTTTCGGTGGCCGCACTCGAAAAACTCAAGGTGGTGGCCAGCAAGGTGCACCGCAACGGCAAGCCGTTGGCGCAGGATCCGCAGTTTGCGGCGCGCGTGGCCAAGGTCGAGATCGACCTGGACAACATGAAAACCACCAACCTGCGCGTGATCGCGGCGGTGGCCGGTGGCGGCGTGCCGGGGGCCGAGAGTTCCATGCTCAAGATCCGTGGCACCGAGATCCGTCAGGAAATCCTGTCGCTGATCCGCCGCGCCATGGGCCCGTATGCCTTGCCCTTCATCGAGGCCGCGCAATACGAGGGTTATGCCGACGAGCCCGTGGGGCCCAAAGAAGCCGCCACGGCGGCCGCCAACTATTTCAATTACCGCAAGCTGTCGATCTTCGGCGGCTCCAATGAAATCCAGAAAAACATCATCTCCAAGATGATCCTGGGCCTGTGAGGTTGATGCGATGAATTTCGAACACACCGAAGACCGCCGCATGCTGGCGGACTCCCTCAACCGTTTCGTGGCCGAGCAATACGGCATCGAATTTCGCAACCACAACGCCTACGGCGAGCAGGGCTACGCGCCCGAGCGCTGGCAGCAGTTTGCCGAGCTGGGGGCCATCGGCGCCCTGTTTCCCGAAGCCGTGGGAGGCTTTGGCGGCGCCGGCTTTGACATCGCCGTCGTGTTCGAGTGCCTGGGCCGCGGCCTGGTGACCGAGCCTTTTTTGGGCGCGCTGGTGGTGGGGCGTGCCATTATCGCTGCCGGCACCGAGGCCCAAAAGGCCTGCATCGCCGAGCTGATCGATGGCAGCACCATCGCCGCGCTGGCGCACGACGAACCCGAAGGCCATTACGAACTCGAACGCGTGGCCACGCGCGCCGAACGTCAGGGCGAGGGCTGGGTGATCTCGGGCCGCAAGGCGGTGGTGGTGCACGGCCAGCACGCCAATTTGTTGCTGGTGTCTGCCCGCACTTCGGACGCGGTGGACAGTGCCGAAGGCCTGTCGCTGTTTCTGGTGCCGGGCGATGCTGCCGGACTGCAGTGCCGCAGTTACGGCCGCATCGACGGCGGCAGCGCCTGCGAACTGGTGCTCGACCAGGTGCGCGTGGACGCTGACGCTTTGCTCGGTGCCGAAGGCCAGGGCCTGCCGGTGCTGGAGCAGGCCGTGGGCTGTGGTGTGCTGGCGCTGTGTGCCGAGGCTGTGGGCGCCATGGATGTGGCCAAGCAAAGCACGCTGGAATACCTGCAGACGCGCAAGCAGTTCGGCAAACCGATCGGCAGCTTCCAGGCCCTGCAGCACCGCATGGCGGATGTGCTGCTCGAAGTGGAGCAGGCCCGCTCGGCCGTCATCAACGCTGCGGCCGCGCTGGATGCCGACCGCACCACCCGCGAACGCGCGTTGTCGGCCGCCAAGTTCACCATTGGCCGCATCGGCACGCTGGTGGCCGAAGAAAGCATCCAGCTGCACGGCGGCATCGGCATGACCTGGGAGCTGCCGCTCTCGCACTACGCCAAGCGCCTGGTCATGATCGACCACCAGTTCGGTGACGAAGACCATCACCTGGCCCGTTACATGGCCTTGAACGAAGAGAACTGACATCATGGACATGCCACTCGAAGGCGTGCGGGTCCTGGACCTGTCGCGCGTGTTTGCCGGACCGCTGTGCGGCCAGGTGCTGGCCGATTTCGGCGCCGAAGTCATCAAGGTGGAGCACCCCGGACGCGGCGACGACACTCGCGACTGGGGCATGCGCATCGGCAAGACGGAGACCACCTACTACAACAGCATGAACCGCAACAAGCGGTCCATCACGGTGGACCTGCAGACGGCCGAAGGCTGCAAGCTGATCCACGATTTGCTGCCGCAGTTCGACGTCGTCATCCAGAACTTCAAGACCGGCGGCGCCGACAAACTGGGCCTGGGTTATGCCCAGCTCAAGGCCATCAAGCCCGACCTGATTTATTGCTCGGTGGCCGGCTACAACAGCGCCGGGCCCGAGGCCAAACGCCCGGGTTACGACCTGGTGATCCAGGGCGAGGCCGGGCTCATGGCCATCAACGGTGAGGCCGGGCAGGACCCGCTCAAGTTCGGCGTGGCCGTGGTGGACATGATGACCGGCATGTACGCGGCCCAGGCCGTGCTCGCGGCGCTGTTCCGCCGTGAGCGCACCGGTACGGGCCGGCACATCGAAATGTCGCTGTACGACTGCGGCCTGATGGTGACCGGCTACTACGGCCTGGACGCCATGCTGCTCGGGCACGACCCCAAACGCTACGGCAACGCTCACCCGTCCATCGTGCCCTACGGCATGTTCGAGGCGGCAGATGGCCCGCTCATCATCGCTGTGGGCAACAACAGCCAGTTCGACAAGTTCTGTCGCGAGGTGATCCAGCGTCCCGACATCGTGGAAGACCCGCGCTACGCCACCAATGTGGAGCGCGCAAAGAATCGGTTCACACTGCTGCCCATGATGACGGCGCTCATCCGCACCTTCCCGCGCGATGTGCTGCTGCAGCGGCTGAGCACTGCGGGCATCCCCTGCGGCAAGGTGGCCGGTCTGCACGAAGCACTGACCAGCGAGCGCACCCGCCAGGGCGGCTTGCTGCAGGAGATGCCGCACCCTGTGGCCGGCAGCACACATGTGTTTGCACCACCCTACCGGCTCGATGGCGAGCGCCTGCCGATCCGCAAGGCCCCGCCCACCTTGGGCGAAGGCACGCGCGAGGTGCTGCAGAAATTGCTGCAGATGTCCGAGCAGGAGTTGCAGGCGCTGCAGGCAAAGGGCGTACTGACCTTGCCCGGCACGACCCCCAATTGACCCTCCTTTTTCAAAGAAGCAACCTCATGAAGCTTTTCCATTTCACACGCCGAGCCCTGCTGGGCGCACTGCTGCCGCTGCTGGCCCTCGGCGCTTTGGCCGACACCTGGCCGAGCAAGCCCATCAAACTCATCGTGCCCTTTCCCGCAGGCGGCCCGACCGACACCGCCTCTCGCATCCTCGGCCAAAAGCTGGCCGAGCGGCTCAAGCAAGCCGTGGTGGTGGAAAACCGCGCCGGTGCCTCCGGCTCGATTGCCGCCAAGCAGGTCATGGACAGCCCGGCCGATGGCTACACCCTGATGATGCTGGCCACGCCCACCTTGCTGGCGCCGCACATCTACAAAAAGACCGGCTACGACACGGTGAAGAACTTCACGCCGGTGGCCACGGTCTACGACCTGCCGATCGTGGTGGTGGTGAACCCCAGCCAGATGCCCACCGTGACCGATGTGCAGCGACTGATCACCTACGCCAAGGCGCAGCCCGGTCAGCTCAACTACACCAGCTCGGGGCCGGGCAGCTTTGGGCATCTGAGCATGGAGCTGCTCAAGGAATTGGGCCAGTTCGACATGCGCCATGTGCCCTACAAAGGCGGTGTGCCGGCCATCACCGACACCATCGGTGGCCAGGTCCCGGTGATGTACGCCGATCTGGTGGCTGCTTTGCCGCACATCCAGTCGGGCAAGCTGCGTGCGATCGCGGTCGGTTCGCCGCAGCGCGTGGCCATGCTGCCGCAGGTCAAGACCATTGCCGAGCAAGGCTTCAAGGGTTTTGACGCCGTGTCCTGGGGTGGCCTGCTGGCCCCCGTGGGTACGCCCAAAGAAGTGGTCGCCCGCATCGACAAGGAGGTGGGCGAGATCCTGGCCGACAAATCGGTGCAGGAAAAAATGCTGACCGCTGGTGCCATTGCGCACCACCAGAGCGCCGACCGCATGGCGGCACGACTCAAGAACGATTACGACAAATGGGGCCGCGTGATCCGCGACAAGGCCATTGGCATCGATTGAGCAGGACCAACGACATGACACTTTTTCAGACTTCTTTTTTCAATCGCCGCAGCCTTCTGGCGGCCGGTCTGGCCCTGAGCGCGGTGACCGCCTGGGCTCAGGGCTATCCCACCAAGCCCATCAAGCTGATCGTGCCCTATGCGGCCGGTGGCGCCACCGACATCACGGCGCGCACCCTGGGCGAGAAGCTCGCCACCCGCCTGGGCCAGCCCGTGCTGGTGGACAACCGTGGTGGCGCCGGCGGCGTCACCGGCACCGACCAGGCGCTCAAGTCACTGGCCGATGGCTACACCTTTCTGGTGTCGTTGGGCACGACCATGCTCATCAACCAATACCTGTACGAGAAGCTGCCCTACAACCCGCAAAAGGACCAGGCCCTGATGACGCAGATCGCGCTGGCGCCTGTGGTCTTGCTGGTCAACCCGCAGTTGCCCGTCAACACGGCGCCGGAGTTGCTGCAGCACATCGAGCGCAACAAGGGCAAGCTGGCTTACGGCTCCTGGGGTATGGGCTCGTACGCCCACCTGGCAGGCGCCTGGCTGTCGGACAACCTCAAGGCGGACATGAACCACGCCGCCTACAAGGGCGAGGCCCCGATGCTGCAGGACCTGGTGGGTGGTCAGATCCAGATGACCTTCGCCAGCCTGCAGTCGGCGCGCCCCTACATCGACTCCGGTCGTCTCAAGGTGCTCGCGGTCACTGGCACGCAGCGCATGCCCGCGCTGCCCAAGGTGGCGACGATGACCGAGCAGGGCATCAAGGACGAGGTGTTTCGCGTGACAGGCTGGGTGGGCATGAGTGCCCCGGCCAAAACCCCGGCCGACGTGCTGGCCCGCGTGGCCGCCGAGGTGCGCGCCATCATCGCGCAGCCCGATGTGCGCGAGCGCATCCAGCAGATGGGCTTCATTCCGGTGGGCAGCTCGCCCGAGGAATTCGGTGTTCAGTTCAAGAAGGATGCCCCGGTCTGGGAGCGTCTGGTCAAACTCTCCGGCGCCAAGCTCGACTGAGCGCCTCATCACAGCAAAGGTGAAATCATGAAGATTCTGGTTCCCGTCAAACGGGTGGTGGACTACAACGTCAAGGTCCGCGTCAAGAGCGACAACAGCGGTGTGGACATTGCCAACGTCAAGATGAGCATGAACCCGTTTGACGAGATTGCGGTGGAAGAAGCCGTGCGCCTGAAGGAAAAGGGTGTGGCGACCGAAGTGATCGCTGTCTCGTGTGGCGTTGCCCAGTGCCAGGAAACCCTGCGCACCGCGATGGCCATTGGCGCGGATCGTGGCATCCTGGTCGAGACCGCTGAAGAACTGCAGCCGCTGGCCGTGGCCAAACTGCTCAAGGCTTTGGTGGACAAGGAGCAACCGGGTCTGGTGATCCTGGGCAAGCAGGCGATTGACGACGACTGCAACCAGACCGGCCAGATGCTGGCCGCGCTGGCCGATCTGCCCCAGGCTACTTTTGCCTCCAAGATCGAAGTGGCGGACGGCAAAGCCAACGTAACGCGCGAAATCGACGGCGGTCTGGAAACCCTGTCGGTGTCCCTGCCGGCTGTGGTCACCACCGACCTGCGCCTGAACGAGCCGCGTTATGTGACGCTGCCCAACATCATGAAGGCCAAGAAAAAGCAGCTCGACACCTTCAAGCCCGAAGACCTCGGTGTGGACGTGACGCCGCGCATCAAGACCCTCAAGGTCATGGAGCCGGCCAAGCGCAGCGCCGGCATCAAGGTGCCCGATGTCGCCACGCTGGTGGACAAACTCAAGAATGTTGCCAAAGTGATCTGAGGAAGAAGAACATGACCGCACTCGTTATTGCCGAACACGACAACGCGTCCATCAAGGGCGCGACCCTGAACACCGTGACCGCTGCTGCTGCCTGCGGGGGTGAGGTGCATGTGCTGGTGGCTGGCCACAACGCCGCTGCCGCCGCACAAGCCGCATCCCAAATAGCCGGCGTGGCCAAAGTCATCCACGCTGACAGCGAAGCGCTGGCCCACGGCCTGGCCGAGAACGTGGCAGCGCAAGTGCTGGCCATCGCTTCCAACTACAGCCACATCCTGTTCCCGGCCACGGCTGGCGGCAAGAACGTGGCCCCGCGCGTGGCCGCCAAGCTGGACGTGGGTCAGATCAGCGACATCACCAAGGTTGACTCGCCCGATACCTTCGAGCGCCCGATCTACGCCGGCAACGCGATTGCCACCGTGCAAAGCCAGGACGCGACCAAAGTCATCACCGTGCGCACCACGGGCTTTGACGCCGCAGCCGCCACCGGTGGCGCAGCAAGCGTCGAAGCTGCAGCGGCCCAGGCCGACAGCGGCAAGAGCAGCTACGTGGGCAGCGAGATCGCCAAGAGCGACCGCCCCGAACTCACGGCGGCCAAGATCATCGTCTCCGGTGGCCGCGCGTTGGGCAGCAGCGAGAAGTTCAACGAAGTGATGACGCCGCTGGCCGACAAGCTGGGCGCCGCCATTGGCGCCAGCCGCGCTGCGGTGGATGCGGGCTACGCGGCCAACGACCTGCAAGTGGGCCAGACGGGCAAGATCGTGGCGCCGCAGCTGTACATTGCCGCCGGCATCTCGGGCGCGATCCAGCACCTGGCGGGCATGAAGGATTCGAAGGTGATCGTGGCGATCAACAAGGACCCCGAAGCGCCGATCTTCAGCGTGGCCGACTTCGGCCTCGAGGCTGATCTGTTTGCCGCTGTGCCTGAGTTGACCGGCGCGCTCTGAGTGCGTGACGCGACAGCGCGCGTCAGTCTTTTTGCCAGCGCGAGGGTGAAACGCCAAACTGCTGGCTGAACCACCTTGAAAACGCGCTGGTCTCCGCAAAGCCGACCATTTGCGCGACCTCGGTGATGCTGTGGGCACGTCCTTCGATCAGCCGCAGCGCCTGTTCTCGTCGCACATCATTGACCAGGGTCTGGAAGTTGGCGCCTTCCTGACCCAGCTGGCGTTGCAGCGTGCGCGCACTCAGGCCCAGTTGCTGGCCAACTTGTTCGATGCTGTGGCGTCCGCGCGGCATCAGCATGTGCACGGCCCGGTGCACCGCATGGCTGAGCTGCCGGGACTCGCCGCGGGGCTGCAGCTCCATGAAATCTCGTGCATATCGGGCCATGTTGGGATCGCTCAGGGGCGTGAGCTGGTCCAGCTCGTCTTTGCCCAGCACGATGCCATCTAAGTCCGAGCCGAATTCCAGATGGGGACCGAATACCCGCTGGTGGATGCCGGTGTGGGGCGGTGCGGCATGCACAAAGTGCACCCGCCGAGGCATCCAGTGCTGGCCCAAATGGTGACGGCACAGTGAGAGCAGGGCCGCCACGGCCAGCTCCATCGGCTGGCGTCCAGGGTGGGTACGTCCTGTGACCAGGGCGCACTGCAGCACAGTCACTTGCGGGTATTCCGTGATGTTGATGGCCACCGAGTCGCTCAACAGGTGGCGGTAGTTCTGGAGTTCGGCCAGGGTCTGGCGCAAAGTCGGCTGGTGTTGCAGCAGCAGGCTCAGCACACCGAAGTCCGACAGGCGCCACGTTTCTCCCATGAGCAGGCCCAGCGAACTGCTGTTGGCCGTTTTCGACGATGCATCGAGGATGTTGGCCAGGGACACTTCCGGCACCCGCAAATCGGGTGTGAGCAAGCAGCTGGGGTCCAGACCGACGTGCCGCAGCATGCCAACCGGGTCTATGCCCAGTCCGCTTGCAATGGCCGAGTATTTGGCCAGCGTGACGCTGCGTACCTGGATCGTCATGTCGTTGCTGCGCGTCGAGGCCGACGCGTGGGTGCCTCCTGCATGCAAGGGAAATCCCTAGGCCATTCCGGACCCGGGTGGCGCGATTGGTCAATTCATGGCGCTGCAGGTCAAGATCCATTTTTCCCGGGATAGAAAAATCACTCCTGCTTGCGCTGTGGGCTTGATCTCCATGCGCTTTTTTGATCATACAAGCAGGAGGCCAGATTGGCGAAGGTGATTCGATTTGACCGTGTGGGCGGTCCCGAGGTTCTGTACAGCGCTACCGCCGAGGTCGGGCGTCCCGGTCCGGGACAGGTGCGCCTGCGTCATGTGGCGGTAGGCCTGAATTATGCCGACACGTATTTCCGCGATGGCACTTACCCCATCCCGCTGCCCAACGGCATTGGGGTGGAGGCGGCGGGCATCGTCGAGGAGTTGGGCGAAGGCGTGACGCAGGTGGCCGTGGGCGACCGCGTGAGCTACACCGGTTTCACCAACACCCTGGGGGCCTACAGCACCGAACGCCTGGTGGACGCCGCGCCGCTGATCAAGCTGCCCGATGCGATCGGCCTGGAAACGGCTGCCGCCATGACCATGCGCGGCCTGACCTCGGCTTACCTGATGCGCCGCATCTGGGACTTCAAACCGGGCGACACCATCCTGCTGCACGCCGCCGCTGGTGGCGTGGGCCTGATCGTGTCGCAATGGGCCAAGCTGCTGGGCCTGACCGTGATCGGCACAGTCTCGACCGAAGCGAAAGCCGAACTGGCCCAAGCGCACGGCTGTGACCACACCATCAACTACAGCCATGAAGACGTGGCCAAACGGGCGCGCGAACTCACGGGCGGCGTGGGCGTGAACGTGGTGATCGACAGCGT
>JACCEA011540312.1_pt1 | contig 17329 bp, 10 predicted proteins | sample 7449851 | NCBI WGS metagenome assembly JACCEA01 (sample SAMN15323453, study PRJNA562643) | freshwater metagenome | isolation source: river surface water | place: USA:Blue River Watershed | collected 2017-08-18
CACGTCCAATACATCATCTCTCATCTTACTCTTTGATGAGAGAGATTATCGCAGACAGAATGTATCCACTTCACATAAGGCCTATCTCGATAAGATTGTAGTTGGGAATATGAATGCGGAACCAGTCGATTGTGTGCAAATCAGAGGTAAACACACTGTACAAGAAATGCTGCATACGAGAGCATTTGGCACTGGAATACCTGCCGGTGCTGGTAAGGAACCTGGTGTCGGTGGAGCAGGTGGAGAGCGAGTCGGAGGAGGACATGGACATCGTGGTGGTGGAGCAGGACCAAAAGCTGGTGAAGAGCGTGGATTGAATCAGAATGCTTGGGGTCCCACAGTCACCGGTCTAGAACCTTCCTATCGGTTAGGATGTTCGAATGAACTCCATCTCGATAGTGGATATCGTGTCTATTTCATCGATCCAGCGAATGTGAATACAACCGATAATCATAACCGTAAGAATAACAAGCCATTGATTATCTTTGCGTCCGTGCATTCGTTCCCTAAACCTGAATGGGCCGAGAAAGAGGATGAAGACGAATTATTCAAATCATGGAAACCATTTCGTCTCAATCGACGATATCCCACTAACTATGGATATGTGAAAATGACGAATTGGTATTCCTACTATATGTTGAGATTAGACATATTGGACTACTTTGACTATGCGTCTAAATTAGACAATGATGTCAGTTTTGTCTCGCCATTCCCTGATCTCAATTTACCTCATACAATGGCACAAGGGGAACATTTGATGTTAGTCACACAAAATGGATGGTATAACGATGATCCACGTATCTCACAAGGTGTACAACATTGTCTATTCTCATATGTTGTAGAAGAGTCTAAATACTGTCAAGCAGTCTATGACAAAGTCAAGAATTCACCCAATGGGAGTATGATGAAATTTCCCACTAGTTTTGCTGATTCTTTAGCATCCAGTGGTGGTAAGAATACACTCGTGTATCCTCATATAGAATTTGTACCAAGTGGATATAATGAATCAACATTCTTTAATACTAATTTTAATACAACCTTTCGTGCACATTTTCTTGTTTATTGGTTAGGTCTATACACTGCACCAGAGACAGTTCATATGGCAAAGTATTGGAACTTTTGGCATCCACGCGGTATGTGGGACTTTCGTTGGGGTGATCAACAATGGTGGCCACGTCCTATTGCCTACTTTGGTTCAGGTAATTTAGATAAAGAGATCTTTCATTATGATTTGATTAATACTGATAATGAGAAATATGTTGTGCATAAACAATGGCCGAGATGGGGGACTATACCAAAAACTAATTATTATAATAATACACATGGATCTACTAAGAAGGATAGAGATGAATTGTATAAAATAGCTTCTAAGCCATTTATCTACTAGTAGGAAGTTTCTTTTGTGTGTTGTATTTTGTGGGTAAAGTTGTTGGGTAAACAGGTTTGTGTAAATTTAGATTTATGATATTTTGCTATCTAGTAGCACTCATAATATTGATAGTAGCAATTGTTAGCTAATGAATGGTTGTACATATATAATAACTTAATATTAACATGTATCTAATGATTAACTTCCTACATAGCTGCGAAATATATCATATTCATTCATCAGAATCTCTACTACTAGAATAAAGATTAACAATCGTTTCATCGTCAGTTTCTTCCGAATTATTGCTGGAAATCGATCCATCCATATCTTCGACATCATCATAATAATTACGTAATGCAATTGTTTCATGATATTTGAAGGTTACAAATTCCTGAAATTCATTCGGATCACATACAGCAATATTCGTTATATATTCAAATCGATTGACATCACATTCATGTCTTGGTTTAATATGCTTAATACATTCAAACATCTCCTTTGTAAAACATTCAATAGCAATCTTACAATATGTCATTTGAATATTATAAACTTCTACCTGTTGGTCGGTGGCTTCCACAAATCGTAAAGCAAGCGTTGGATAATTATTATTGAAACGATAAGTATTATCTCTCGATAGAAGTAAATGATTGTTCTCATTATCGGTATCATGTCGATTGTTCTTTAATTGAGTCCTACACGCTGGTATTTGATTAAAACATGGGGCATCAACATTTTCCCACAACAGTGGTTGCATGGAAGGCAAAAGGTCAACACAATCATTGGCTTGAAAGGTACATACTGAATCATTTTCTTGCATGGAATCGTTAGGAACATATTCCGAATATTGAATGATTGGCAGGTTACTGTCTGGTGGCTCTTTCAGGATGACCTCGTGAAAATCCAATTGTGAATCTTCATCCAGACTTTTGGCATAGAAAGCGATAAAAGGGTGAGGAGAAAGTAATGACTGATAATACAAATGAATACGAAGATTGTTATTCTCATCATATTTAATTGATGTTTTATCGGCATTAGAATGCACTGCTTTCAATCTTGAAGCTACTTCAAATACTAAACGACGTAATTGATCTATATTATTACAAGTTATTGTACATTCATACGAATGCCATGCTGATACACAGGTTAGAAATAGGATGGATAATAACTAAAAGATGTTCTTACGTTTTGAATATGGCTTGTATGAAACATCCGCTGGCGATTGTTCTAGAACATGATCGTCTGAATGATCATCAAAGAATTCAGATGGGACAGAATCTTCATACAAATTGGAATACCGATGATCTGCAATCGCTTTTGTTAGTGATTCATTCAATTGAATGATCAGTTTTCTTGTTGTTGTGATATAGTCTAATTGTATATCTGTAGCTAATGTGATTGGATGTGCTTCTAAAAACGAGGATAACTCCTGCTCTAAAGAGTCGATTCGTTGTTGAAGTATCTTTATGTCAATGGTTGGCAACATTGTGTTTGGTTGTGATTATTCATTGATTTGTGATTGTTGAGTGGGGTACCCAGACTCTAAGGGCATAGTATTACCATATTAACATCAAGTAATTTGATTTTTCACCAGCCATCAGCACCGTCGTGATCATCGTCATCATATGGGCAAAAAGTCCGGTAAGGCAGTCTCCTCGGAGAATACTCCGAAGTGCAGGCTAAAGAAGCTGGTTCCAAGAGGGGGAACCAGTGACGATGGTAGTAGAAAGCCCAAAACGGGCAAACGTGGAGCACCCTTGCGTACGTCTTTGAGAAATGGCGTAAAGGCTCCGTTGAGAAGTCAGAGTCAAACTCGGCCTATCGAACATCTCAGCATCAGTGACACGGTAGTGGATGCCGATAACGAAGGTGATGGAGCGTCATTCTCTTCTTCACCGGTGGTATCACCATCGACTCCTGGTAGGCGTCCTAGAGATGTTGGCGCTTTGTCACCGCCACTGGAGTTTGCTGATCTTTCGGGAGCAGGAGCCACCAATACGAGGGCTAAGGTGGCTCAAAGGGCTTCATCAGTCCATGATTCTCCCATCATTGACCTGTCCACTGTGGATGAGGTGTCTTTAACGGATACTTTTGGGGGGCTTCTCGGCTGCGGCAGTGGAGAGTCGCATTCGAGCAGGAGCCAGGGTGGTAATTTAAGGGGGGATGAGCAGCTGCCTTTGTTGGGGCAGGTACTTGTTGAGGATGTTGATTCCGATTCGGATGCCTCATCGTCGGTGGGATCCCAATCTGATTCATTTACTACTCCCCTGGATATTGGAAAGGTCAAACTCTTTCGTCTCTTCTACGATGGAAGTTTTAAAAAGTCTCTGGGGGGTGGATGGGCGTATAATGTGGTTGAGGTTGTGGGGGTATCTACGGACCACCTCTTTTCAAAGACACCAATGTTCTCCACGGTCAATCGGGTTAAGGCCAACGCTAACCTTCTAGATGTGGGGTCAGTTATAATTGAAGGCAAGGGTCCAGTGCAGTTGCGTGACGAATCTCATTTCCTACACACAGGTGTAGAGAAGGTGACTAATGTTTCGGCGGAACTTTCTGCTTTGAGTCTGGGTCTGCGGGCTTTTCATCGTTTGGTGCTAAACAGGGTTGCAGAAGGGGATAGACAACATATTATGTTACAAATTGTGGGTGACAATATCTATTCTTTAATGGCAGCGGCAGGTTTGTCAGCTGTCCGAGAAAAGAAGATTAAGTGGGCGGTTGAGTATGTTAGGCGTACCTTGCATGCGATACAACAATTGATTGGCGGTATTCATATGTTGCATGTCTTAAGTCATGGGAAAAAGGGGGGTTTCGCGGTCCGTTTCAATAAGAAGGTAGACGAGGAGGCCTTTAAAGGTATATCGATAGAGGATGATAACCCTCTTTTGAAAGCAGATGCATTGTGTTTGCAACCGCTAGACTTTTCATTGGGTGAGAGCGCTATAGATGTGCATGGCATCTATAAAAATTTGTTCTCCTGTAAAGATGGATCGGCGGTGTCGTTTCTGGCAAACATCCGACCTCGACCCACTGAATTGAAGGAGGCGGCTAAGTTCTCCAAAAAGGGTGTTTTTATGAAGGGTGAGGTATATTTAGCGGAAGTCGTGTCTGCCACTTTGTTAGCGGAACAAGCCATTAAGTGCCGATGGGTGCAACACCGCAACAGACAAGATATTCACCTAATTCGTTCTGATGGTAAGGTGGTCAAGTTTCCTTTAAACACGAAACTAGTAGATATTCCTTTGGAGTGTCTGGGGGGTGTATTCGCAGCAATGGCTCGAACTGATACTTATGTACCGTTCCCATTGCGAAATTTGGTGGCTAGTGCTTACAACACGGTGTTGCGTGCGGTAGTCCGCGCAGTTGAAGACTCGAATGGGTCGGAAGTTGAAGTCTGTTTGGCATTTAAGAAATTCTTTCTAATGGGTATTCTCATGCATTCAGAACGGGGTCGTCACAGCCGTCATATCGTGGAAGCGAGGATTGCTTCTATTTTACAGGATGACTGGTCTAAGTTTTGTCTGAACGATTTTCGGTTACGCTCGGTTATGCAGGGTTCATCTAACTCGGAGAATGTGGGGGATGATCATGCTACACAAAAGTTACAATTGCGGGAGGATGACATATTGCAGAAAAAGGTAGTTGAATGTGTTAAAGCAGGCGAAATAGGGAATGGCGCACACCGACTTCTATCTTCGGCCAAACCAGCGGAGGTTGTCCCTGAGGTTATTGATAAATTAAGGTCTCTTTTTGTGTCACCAGTTGAAACACCTGTGCAGTTAGAGTCGTCGGAAGTTTCGCAGTTGGTGCAATCTCAACAAGGTTCGGTTTCTGTCTCGGTTACTGAAAGCCAACCCTTGTGGGTCCCAATCTTGGAATCGGATTACGAGATGTTTGCAATAGATGAACATCGTGTTCACTCTCTGTTGCGAAAGTTGTCAAGAATGGTTGCCCCTGGTCTTGATGGTATACGATACAACCATCTAAGGAACTTAGTTAGTTCAGATGAAGCTGGTGATCCAGTTCGATATGGCTTCCTGGAGTTACTGACAAAGCTTATTAACGTGTATCTCTCTGGTCGTCTTCCAACAGGTCTTAATGCTTTCATTGCAAGTGCCGAAATTTTTCCGCTTTCAAAGAAAAACGGTGGTATTCGTCCTATCATGCTCATCAATTCATTCAGAAAATTGGCGGCTTTGTGTGTAGTGGAGCAATTTGGGTCTGACATGAACATGCAGTATTTTCGTAATCTTCAACTTGGGATTTGTCGTAAATTCGGCATGGAATCTATAATCCATTGTATGTCCGCGTTGTTGCGTGATAGATCTTCGTTGGATTTCATGTTTGCCGATTTTCAAAACGCTTTCAACTTGGTGAAACGTGAAAAGGTTTTAGCGGCAGTGAACCGCGAAGGAATTAATTTGTACAAAAATTTCTTCAAGGCTATTTATGGTCACGATTCTTCGGCTTGGGTATTTTCTACTGAGGGGGTTACAGAAATTGCTTCTAAATTGGGCGTTCATCAAGGGGATCCTTTGGGTTGTATAGCATTTGCTCTTGCGGTTCATGAGTTGTTCGAAGAGGTTGAAGCTTTGGCGACTGATGGATGCGATGATGACACTCTGGGTTCCGTTAAGGCATATATTGATGATCTGTCGGTTGGAGCTTCTTTCGATCGTATGATGAAAATCATTCAGCACATTATGGTTAAAGGCAATGACTATGGTGTTGTCTTTAATAAAGAAAAGACAGTGATTCTCATTGGCAAATGTTCTTCTTTTGATGTAGCGCTTGCCAGACAAAAGTGGTATACTGACCAAGGTTTTTTGGTGTCCAATGTCATAATCCACCCTTGCAACGTTGCTGAAGATCAAAAACTTCGCCAAGAGGAGCTCTATGGTTGTATTTGTTTGGGTGCTCCCATTGGGTGTGATCGTTATGTTAGTATGTGGTTGTCCAATAAACTCGAGTCACTTCGGTTCGAAAGTCAGGTCCTTGCTGATTTTGCTGGGCCCATGCAGTGCAAAATGTTAATGTTGAGATTTTCTTTCGCTCAAAAAATTAATCACCTTCTGCGTTGTTTGCCTCCGTCATTAACGAATGATTTCGCCAAAAATTTTGATGCGCTTAAAATTTCTGTTTTCTCAAAAATTTTAGGGATTGATAGCCGAAAGCTCAACACCTTGCAACAAGCCCAAATTCTCACTCACATAAGAGACGGTGGCTTTGGATTAGGTAATTCTGCTGCAACAGCTCCTGCCGCTTATGTTGCATCTGTGACAACTTCCTTAGCTTCCCTCTCTCGGACTCTCAAACACTATGAATCAACCTTGTCCGTTCCTTGGGTTAACACTCAATTCGCGACAGAAACTGATATCTGTTTGACTCGTGGGTTGACAAACCGGAAATTCAGTCGAAAGATAAGGAAGTTTATTGCTGTTGGATGTCTCTTTATGTTGAGGCTATTGTTTGCCTTAAGGACTTATCTAATGTTGCACCTCGCTTAACAAATTTGTTTATCAGTGGTGAAGTGGCTGACGTCAAGTTACAACGTGTTCTTAACAAACCGTACCGTACAAAACATTTTGTTTATATGAAAACTTGTTGGCCCAGAAATGTGGATTTGCAACGCTACAAAAGTTGCGTTGGTAATCGTGAAGACTCTTCTGCGTGGTTGGAAGCAATACCGATAGGTGTTTCAGCCTTTTCTGATGAGGAGTATAGGATTATTTCCTTCTTACGCATTGGTATGTGTTTTCCTGAGATTATTCGTACAGCTCAGCTCCGTTCAGGTCGCAACAGCCACACTTGTTTTCAATGCTCCAACAACGCTAGTTCTGAAAGGGTGAATTTTGATGATTTGGGATATCACTTTGCACACGGCTGTAGATGTGGTAGCGGGCAAACCCATACGCACAATATGGTTAGAGACGAAATTTATCGCATTCTCAAGTCAGCTGGTAAGTTTGTTGAACGTGAAGTTACTTTACAACCTCTACCAATCTTAGATTCCTCTTCGCCACCCCCTCCTCTTTTGGAAAGCATGGCTATGTTAAGTCCTGTCTCGGCTCTGCTCCCCACGGAGCCCACCTTAGGAGTAAACGCAGCCTCTGAAGATGCAAGAGTGGACGCTGAAATGGAAGAACTCAATCAAGTAATTAAAGAAGCCTCCCGTTCTGATCCTTCTGCACGAAGAGCCGATATTGTTATTTACGACTCGACTCTCACTTGTGTTGAGGTATCTGTGACAAATCCATGTCAAGGTATTGATATTGCCGCTCCTGCTGTTGCCCTCGATAAGAACACTAGCAATTCTGCTGAAAATAGAACTGTTACTAAACGTTCCAAGTACACCACAAACCGTATTACTGATGAATCTCAGCGTTATTTGTTACCTTTCGTGGTTGAGTTTTTTGGAAGGTTAAACCCTATGGCTTACAAGTTCCTTCGTGACTTGTCCTTCTCGTGCCCTCAAGGTGGTAAAGGCGAACCCGGTGTTCAGCTCAGGACGGTGTGGTTTCGTTCATTATCTTGTACGCTTCAACGGATGCATGCTATTAATTTTAAACGCAATCTTGCCTTCGCTCAAGGAGATTTAAAGTCAACAAAAGTGCCTTTGTCTGATATTATTGAAGACTGTACACATGTTAATGCTGGTGCTTTTAGTTACTTTAGTTCTCGTGAAAGCGATTAGTGGCTTTATAGGTAGTTTTACATATTTCGGTTAAATTAACTTCGTGTATCCACGGCAAAAAAAAAAAAAAAAACTGGAATGGATATAGAGGATGGGAGCCAAAAGAGCAGAACCGCAGTTTGAACTATGTAACCTCGTAAAGATGCTTTTGCAGGTTGCTATGGGGATTCAACTAATACAAGCAGTATCAAGCGCTGGGGCGTACATCTGATAGGATAGTAATATAAATTTGGAAAGGTTAATTGATATTTTATTTCGATGATTGTCTTGATCGTAATGGTGCTTGGGCGACGACCTGGTTCACTTGTGTAATCGCTGTCCTTCTGGTAAGAGGCTATCGTTCGACCAGCCGGACAAAATATCCAGATGTTGCATGAATGGGTTCATCAATTGCTGATTATGATTTTAAAGATGGCATTGATAGTGGATTGCGGCGAAGACTCCTGACGAAACTCTCTCCCCACCGTACCAATCACCGCCGGCAGAGCAAATATTTCCATACGAACGCATTCCTGTCAACCCCACCACGGAATCCCACACTCTTGACTTAGGTGATGGTAATGAATGTATTTTTTATGGTTGTTTTATGCACACAAGCGCGACACGCGAAATGATGTGTTACGATATTGCTATCAGGATCCAAAATGCTGCTGGAGTGCAGAGGCGTATTTTTAATCATCCAGTGAATGCACTAATTTTCATAGCGCTTTTAATAATTTTGAGCTAGTCGTTTTAGGATTGAAGTTTTTGTTGTTGATTTGATCCAGTGGTGAAATTGGGTCTTGATCGAGGAATCGTATGGTCAAAAGCTTCTTTCCGGTATGCTGAAAGGTGTACATGTACTTATCTCTTTTAGTGTATGTTGAAAAAAGACAAAATGAGTGTACAAAGTTGACGCTCTTTTAATAGTAAACGCTCTTTTCAAGGAAATTATGTATCCCATGGAGAAAGCATAGGAACAAAAAAATCGTGATCATCTACCAACTTTCTGAACTCATAATCATAGCACTTTGCCAACTTTTCACCAGCAGGAACGTAGTTTGTATTCATAAGGATGCAAACATCTTTATCCGGTCTTGCAAGCTATCAACCAACTGTATGGTCCAAACTCAAATCTTCTTGTTGGACAGTTTGTGCGGATAGCAACACAAATTCAGCTTCCAGAGCCATGTGAAACGAATTACCAACTACGATACAATACTATATTTGTGATTTGATGCACTTTGGAATTTTACCTATTGGTACACACAGTTCCCGCTGCCCCCGCTAAGCAGGCAATTCTAGATCTGCAGGTTATCGTATCATCAGAAAATGCAAAATACATCGCTCCGTGCCCATCAGATCCACCACGAAAATTTTTTGAATGATTTGCGATTCGAACATTCGTCGTACAATACCGTCGTGCACGCAAAAAAAGGCACAGCTGTCTTTTTCTTACTTTCGCATCACATTTCTATACATCTAATAGAATAATAGTAGCTTTAATGTAGGTTTAACGTCTTCGCGCACATTGATTTCCGGCCAAGCATCTTTTCTTTCCATACCTTCGATCATCATAATCTTTTATGATTTTCAATCTCCGTGCAGCGCCTTTGCGGTGATTATTTGAGTCTTGTCTCTCTGATAATACTCCAGAATGCTATCTGCTTATAATTCCTTGTCAAAGACTTATTCGCGCATTCATGCGCTGAATCACTTAGCTTGCATCGCCTCGTGGGACTCCAGTTGCAATATGCCACCGAAGGGTGCTGAAGCAAGAGGAAATGCCATGGCAGAAGTTTCATTGATCGTTCACGCCTTGAAATCTGACAAAAGTATGAAGGGGCTGATCCAACAAGCCGAAGCGGATGCTCAAAGCGGAGAGCTGAGTGCGCACGAAATGGCTAATCTTCGTGAGATTCGCTACGACTGGCTCTATACCAATGGCCTCCCAGAAGATCTCGTGGAGAAAAAGTCTCTTCTTGGAAGCAGATGTGAACATGCTTGGAGAACTCAACGTGCTGCCAACGATTGGGAAGGATTCCTTGTCAACTTTAAGCCTGTAGTACAAGCATCGATTGAAGAGGCAAAGATCCTGCAAGCACAACTTGGCTCAGCAACTCCTTACGATGCATTGATGGGCAAATATGAACCAGGTCAAGATAGTGCTACTATTCGGAAACTCTTTGATCAAATTCGTCCAGAGATCACTTCAATGATCAAGGAAGCTGTTGCCAAACAATCTAAAGAGACGGTAATTCAACCAGTTGGGCCATTTCCTATCGAGAAACAAAAGGCACTCGGTCTTGAAATCATGTCTTTATTAGGTTTTGACTTTGATGCTGGTCGTCTTGATGTGAGTAAACATCCATTTTGTGGAGGAGTTCCTGAGGATGTTCGTATCACTACTCGATACAATGAAGAAGACTTCATGGAGAGTCTTATGGGTGTCATTCATGAAACTGGGCATGCTCGTTACGAACAAAATTTACCACGTGAATGGGTTTCACAACCAGTTGGTAAAGCACGTTCAATGGGTATTCATGAATCACAAAGTCTGTTCTTTGAAATGCAAATAGGACGTAGTCGTGAATTTATTGAATTAATTCAACCATTAATAATTAAACACTTTGGTTCACAAGATGCTTTTACAAGTATAGAAAATTTACAACAATTATATACACGTGTGAAAGCAGATTATATACGTGTTGATGCTGATGAATTAACTTATCCATTACATGTAATATTACGTTTTGAGATTGAAGAAGCATTAATGAATGGTACAATGCAACCTGAAGATATTCCACAAGTATGGCAAGAAAAAATGTTGAATTATCTTGGTATTGATACAACAAACAATTATCGTAATGGTTGTTTACAAGATATTCATTGGACTGATGGTTCATTTGGTTATTTTCCTACTTATACGTTAGGTGCAATGTATGCGGCACAATATGCTCATTATTTGAAAGGTAAGTTATCACCTTCTGTATTCTCTAATATGTTACAATCAGGAGATTTTCATGAGATTTTTGCATGGTTGAAAGAGAATATTTGGTCACAAGGTAGTTTATTGACTACTGAAGAGTTGTTGATTAAAGCTACGGGTGAACCATTGAATCCAGCTTATTATCTTCAACACCTTCGTACCAGATACTTGTCTTAATTAAGCAATGATTGATAATTAAATAATTGATATAATTTTTGCAAGTGATATGTTGATTCTGTTCGTCGTATATAGAGTTACTTTATCATTTACTAACTATTTTCGCTGATTAAATTAGAGATTGAAATTGTACTATTTTTGGCTCAACTTGTTTGTATGTTAATCGACAAGTTAATACAGCCTGTATATTTAATAACCCTCTTATAGTGAAATTATACCTTCGCTGATTCATTGATGCGGTCTTTTGGAACTTTTTTTGCGTTTTAGCATTAACTAGGACTGTGGGTTTGGTCACAAGTTGCGAAGTCGGCCGAAGACAGACTTTTACTGCGAGACCTCCGCGTTTCATGCTGTAGCCACTTCACAATATGTAAATTATAACAGAAAAATTCAAAAATCTCTCGCACTAGTTACAACAATATAAATGCATGTTGATACACATTGAGATGTAACCTGTCATCAAATGATTCCTACTGTTCTTTTGGCTGGCGCCGCCTGCGCGCGCCCGTGGAAAATAATAATTCCAATGCCCAATCTTGCCCAACTCATTTCTTAGTGTTGCGATCAGACACCTTGTAGTGTCAGTGATAGAAGAATGAAGCTTAAAGCCACAAAATTGAAGAAGACCACAGCAGTCATCCTTAGCCTATCTACTATTTTTGATGGTTGTTTGATGAAATCTGCAATCCCAGTCGAACTTCGCTCTATCATTCACGATTATTTGATCACCCCTTTGAAGAATAATAACATTCATGATGCAGTACATATGTGGATATCCGATACTCAACATCATCTCGCGCATCTACGATTCGGTCATATATCAGAATGGGATACGTCACAAGTCACAAATATGAATTATCTGTTCAAAGATTGCAAAACATTCAATGAAGATCTTAGTCGATGGGATGTGAGTCAAGTAAAGTCTATGGTAAGCATGTTTCATAATGCTCATGCCTTCAACAAACCACTCCACAAATGGAACGTTAGTAAAGTAACCGATATGAGTAATATGTTTCGGAATTGTCGTACATTCAATCAACCATTGAATGGTTGGAAAGTACAACAAGTCACAAATATGTCAAGTATGTTTGATGGTGCTTTAAGATTTAATCAACCAATCAACCAATGGAATGTGAGTAATGTAACAAATATGTCTAACATGTTTCATGATGCCATCACATTCAATCAACAATTGAACAATTGGAAAGTTGATAATGTCACTGATATGAATGGAATGTTTCGAAATACATCAAGTTTCAATCGTTCATTATCAAATTGGAACGTAGAGAAAGCAACAAAAATGCATGGAATGTTTGAAAGGGCATCAAGTTTTAATCAACCGATTGGCATGTGGAACGTAAGTCATGTCGACGATATGGCTGCCATGTTTCAAAGTGCTTCAATGTTCAATCAACCACTCAATACATGGAATGTACAACGCGTAACTACTATGGAGGCAATGTTCTATCAAGCATTCAGTTTTAATCAACCATTACAGAATTGGAATACAGTCAGTGTTAGGAATATGACAAGAATATTTTGTTATGCATTAGAATTCAATCAACCATTAGATATGTGGAATGTTGCCAACGTTAGAGCGAAAGAAAATATGTTTGAAGGTACAAAGCAATTTAGACAATTAGCGTGTCAATGGTAAAGATAGGATATCTGGCATAAAAAGGATTTTGTATTATGTATGTTGGTATAATTAGATTGATAAGATTAGTTTGATTAACTATTATATATATATAACTTTTGTACTATTTGTTCATTACAATCACTATTGATTATAGCTATTTGATATTAATAATATAACCTCCACTCTAACCTCCACTCTATATTACATATTCCAACCATCACCAACATTCAATACACCACTATTATTAGCATTCAATCTATCATGTAGTTTACCAGCACTAGCTAATACAAATCCTAAAAACAATGGATTAGGTTCTTTAGGTCTACTAGTAAACTCTGGATGGGCCTGACATGCTATAAAGAATGGATGTGACGGTATTTCAGCAATTTCCATACGTACCTGATCAATATCAATACCAGAGAACTTCAATCCACCTTCTGACTCTAACCGAGAAACATAATCAGGATTGACTTCATAGCGATGACGATGGCGTTCCGTTATCTCCTTCTTCCCACCATAGAGTTTATATGCCAATGAATGTTCATGTAGTCTACAGATACGACTACCTAACCTCATTGTACCACCCATAGTATCCTTAGAACCTTCTGGCATAAAGATAACTACAGGATTGGAAGTAGTAGGACTAAACTCAGCACTATTGGCATCTGATAGATGTAATCTATCTCTTGCTACACAAATTACCGCAGTCTGTAATCCAAGGCATATACCAAAGTATGGTTTGCCTTCATTGAGACAAAACCTCGCACATGCTATCTTACCTTCAACACCACGATCACCAAATCCACCTGGTACGAGTATACCATCCATACCACGCAATTTGTTGAGAACATTCTCATTGGTAGCAGGATCTTCCAACTCTGTCGCTTCAAACCATTCAATGGTGAGATGGACATTAGCTTCTAATGCAGCATGTTGTAGTGCTTTGATCACAGAGAGATATGAATCTGATAGTCCAGTATACTTCCCAACAATCGCAATCCTCACAATCTTATCATTGACACTCTTAGGAACACTCACGAGCAGTCTCTCTGCACGATCAGCCAATGCCATCCATGCTGTCAAATCAGCAGGGATAGATACATCCAGACCAAGTCTCTTCAATACAAACTCTCCACAATGTTGTTCATGCAGCAACATAGGAACACGATAGCTGTTCTTTACATCATGCAAAGAGATCACATGTTCCTTAGATGTTTGACAGAACAATGACAACTTCTTACGAACATCTTCTTCTAATGGCGATTCAGAGCGACAAAAAAGAAAATCAGGTTTTATACCAGCTTCACGTAATAATTTCACTGAGTGTTGACATGGTTTGGTCTTCTGTTCACCTACCACTCCCAACATAGGAACAAAACCAACATGTATGTTACACACATTCTCTACACCAATACGATATTGAAATTGCTGTATTGCTTCAAGATATACAGCAGATTCAATATCACCAACTGTACCTCCAAGTTCAATCAATACAATCAATTCCTTCTGTGTGATATTACTGGCAGTGAGAGAAGTGTTCCGCTGTTCCGCTTCCTTCGCAACACGCAAGATCCAATCTTGCACTGCATCGGTAACATGTGGAACCATTTGAACAGTTTTACCAAGATATCCACCTTGACGTTCTTTGGCAATAACAGAAGAATAGATCTTACCAGATGTGATATTGTGATCCTTAGTCAGCTTGACATCTAAGAACCGCTCATAGTTGCCAAGGTCCAAGTCACCTTCTCCGCCATCTTCAAGGACAAACACTTCACCATGTTCATATGGAGACATCGTACCTGCATCAATATTCAAGTATGGATCAATCTTGATAGCTGTAACTGGATAGCCATATGCTTTCAAGACAACACCCAAAGAAGAGATTGCAGTACCTTTACCAAGACCTGATACTGTTCCACCAGATACAATAACAAACTTCATTTTCAAGATCGAAACAAAGAGAAAACAACGAAATTATGGTACACGGTTTTGATTGACAATTCGGAATTGAATTGTGCGAATGGAAAGGCTCTCCACAATTTGTCTCTGCAGAGATTCAAAGGAGATGAATGGTGTTGCGAATGTGGTTCTGCGTCCTAGCTTTCAGATTCCTAGGTTTAACGCACACATGGACTCAAATCCCTAATTTAGTGGTAAATTTAGATATATTTTTGGCATTCTTTTTGTGTGGTTGGGGCATGTTGAACTTTAAGAATTGAGAAACTCAACAAATCATGTAAAATAGTCTAAAATATGGTTTGTGCGTAGGGAAAACTCGATATTTGTTAATGGCAGTTTTGATTGAATGGAATGAGGAGTCACAATATTTCAATTAATTCCATGAACTAATAACCAAGAAGATGTTGGCATTGACTCTTTTGCTTTCTTTCACTTCGGTGATTGCTGCTGCACAACACAAGTTACACGACGAGCCAGTCGTTGGTCTCTGTGACACCTCTGTTAAGTCTCTTTCTGGATACTTCCAAGTGTCTGAACAAGAGAATATTGAGAAGAACTATTTCTTTTGGTTCTTTGAATCCCGTAACAGACCACGTACCGATCCTCTGATGATCTGGCTCACTGGTGGTCCAGGATGCTCATCCCAGCTCGCTCTTCTCTCTGAGAACGGTCCTTGCGCTCCTACTGCTGATGGTCTCAATACCGTCAACAACCCATACTCATGGAATAGTAACGCCAACATCATGTGGGTTGATCAACCAGCTGGTGTTGGTTACTCCTATGGTGCTAAGGTCGATCACAATCAGACCATGGTAGCTGAGGACATGTACCACTTCGTACAATCTTTCCTCACTGCTCATCCAGAATACCAAAAGAATGAGTTCTTCGTCTTTGGTGAATCCTATGGTGGCCACTATGCTCCTGCTGTTACTAACCGTATCTTCCAAGGCAACATGAAGCGTGAAGGTCTTCACGTCAACCTCAAGGGTGTAGGTGTTGGCAATGGATTGACTGACCCAGTCATCCAATACCAATACTACCCTGCTATGGCCATGAACAACTCTTACGGCATCAAGACCGTCTCCGAAGAGTCTTATGCCAAGATGGTTGATCGCTTACCTGCCTGTGAACTCATGGGCAAGGCCTGCCAATTGAACGTTGATGCTTGTGAGTATGCCTACACCTACTGCAACTTGGTAGAGACCACTCCATACTACAACACTGGCCTCAATCCTTATGACATTCGCAAACCATGCGAAGGCGATCTATGCTATAACTTCACCAACATCGATACCTTCTTGAACTTACCATCTACACGTGAAGCCCTTCATGTATCGGATAAGGTTAAGAAGTGGGAATCATGTGATACTGCTGTGAATGTTATGTTCGCACAAGATTGGATGAGAGACTATCAACAAGTAAGTACTACCTCTAGCAATGTATTGCGTATACTAACTCTTTATTTACTCCATAGAAACTCATTCCAATGTTGGAAGCTGGTATTCGCGTGTTGATCTATGCTGGTGATGTCGATTTCATTTGCAATTGGATGGGTAACAAGGCCTGGACAATGGATTTGAAGTGGTCAGGTAAGGAAGACTTCACTGCTGCTGGTGACCACGCTTGGTCCTACACTAACGATCAGAATGCTGCTATCAATGGTGGTATGGCTCGTACTGGCCATGCCAAGCATGGTGATGGTTCATTGACCTTCTTACAAGTCTATGAAGCTGGTCATATGGTTCCTATGGATCAACCACAAGCTGCTTTGGCATTGTTGAATACTTTCCTTGCTAATAAGGCTTTCTATTAAGCGTTTTAATTAAGCGTTGTTTCATAGATATGGTAGTTTGTTTGATTTATTGTTAGTTAGTATTATTGTTGTGTTCATATGTATTGCTATGTATGACATAAAGTATACAATGTATGGGATAGTGATAATCTTTGCTAAAAACAATGGTTATCACAATATCCACTGCTATAAAAGCAAGAGAGTGTCTGTTAGCATTCACACTCTCTCAGTTTTCATTTAAAGCCTTTTTTATGGGAAGTTTTTGGTTAACAAAATAAAAAATCTTAAAACGATATTTGATAAATGATATGTTATTAACTTACTGATAGTATTATTTTTTCATCATGTTCATTCAAATGAAATACAATCTATATGCATTCAATATTACATTACCCTACATGGTACTGTACACTAAACTACCTATTCACATGGCACAACAGCAATGTCCTTCTTGGTAACCTTGGTTATTCTTTTTTGTCAACTACAAAACTATTCATGGGTAAGGCATTTCATACACCTACTTAATCAAGCGTCTGTTCCTACTGAGCCCGACTTACTATTAAAACTACTTATTCAACTAACACATATCATCATTTTTGGATACACTAACACGATAAAACTGAAAATGTCTATTGAAATAAAAATTATTTAAGTAAGTCTTGTTGGTGGGTTGTTCTAGTCCTTTGATAATCATAACGAAATACAAAAATAAAAGCATACAAAATTTC
>JACCEA012010084.1_pt1 | contig 17325 bp, 11 predicted proteins | sample 7449851 | NCBI WGS metagenome assembly JACCEA01 (sample SAMN15323453, study PRJNA562643) | freshwater metagenome | isolation source: river surface water | place: USA:Blue River Watershed | collected 2017-08-18
AATGATCTAATATAAAGTGCTTCGCCTTTATATCTTTTCTTTAATGCATCAGGCACAACAGAAGCATCAATTTTATCTAAGATGATATTACAACGAGCAATCCCTTTATAAGAATCAGACCATGCAGATGATAATTCATTTGCCGTTGTGATTTCTTTAAATAATTCAACATCGCAAAGTGATTGTGCAATGCCGTTACAACCTCCACCATTCAATGTATTATCTGATCTCATTTCATTTAATAATAAATATGTTTTACCATATGTACCATTTAATTGAAGTGCATCATATAGACCATTCACCGCTACGGCAAAATCTGCTTCAGTTTTATAGGCAGACTGTATATTTCTCTCAGAAATAGGAGATAACTCTGTAAATTCTTTACTACATGACGAACTTACAAGAATTAATAAGGCGTATAAAATATATTTTTTCATATTCGTTTATTTATTCTTTTAATTAAAATGTAAGGTTAAATCCTACTAAGAAAGTTCTAGAGATTGGATAAGCTCCATAATCTTCTCCAGGAACAAGGTTATTTGTTGCTTGTTGTTGTACTTCTGGATTAAAACCTAAATAATTTGACCATATGAATAAATTTGTTCCAGTTACATAGACTCTAGCTTTCTTAGAAAGTCCTTTGATAGGAAATTCATAGCCTAATGTTACATTTCTTAATCTAACATAAGAACCGTCTTCAACTTGGAAAGAAGATGGTCTCATATTAAAACCATGCAGTCCAGAGTTACTATCTCCTCTTGGAATTTTACCATTACCTGGTTGTTCTGGAGACACCCATCTGTCTCTATAAGCTGCATAAGAGTTGAAATTAGCTTCACCATTGAAAAGGTGTCTTTGGGTCAAATTTAAAATTTCTCTGCCCTCTACTCCTTGAACGAAGATGCTTAAATCAAAATTGGCATATCTAAATTTATTCGTGATACCATAAGTAAAATCAGGCATGTAGTTTCCAAGTGTGGTTCTGTCTAGTGGCGTGATTTGACCATCGCCATTCACATCTTTAAACTGAAGGTCACCAGGCCTTGCGCCACCTGCACCTACTAATAAATCTTTTGGAGCAGCCTTTATTTGATCCATTGTTTGATAGACCCCAACCACTTGATAGCCATAATAACTACCTACCGGATCTCCAATTCTTGTGATATGTCTAATGTCACCAGCGCTACCAACACTCAAAATAGGATCCCCGGTTGAACCAAGTTTTAATACTTTGTTTCTATTGGCACTGATATTGAAATCTGTTGACCATTGAAACTTACCAACCGTGTTTCTTGTATTTAAAGTAAACTCAACCCCTTTGTTTTCAACTTCACCCACATTGGTTAAAGCAGTTGTGAAACCAGCAGAGGAAGCAATATTCACATTCAATAATAAGTCAGAAGTAATACTGTTATAATAGTCAAATCCTCCATAAATACGATCATTGAATAAACCAAAGTCCAAACCAATGTCTAATTGTTTTTTAGACTCCCAACTTAATTGATCATTATTTAAAGTAGATCTACCAATGCCGCTTACCAAGGCATTACCAAATACATAATTTGCATTGTTCAATAAACCAATAGCTCCATAATTAGGGATTTGGAAGTTACCAGTGTAACCATAACTTGCTCTTAATTTTAATTCATTGATAGATTCAATATTTGCCATAAATGATTCTTGGTCAATTCTCCAACCAGCAGACACAGAAGGGAATATACCTGTTTGATTACCAGTTCCAAATCTTGATGATTTGTCAGATCTAATTAATGCAGACAATAAATACTTGTCTTTATATGAATAGTTCGCTCTTGCTAAAGCAGAAACTAAAGTCCATTGCTCTTTCACAGCAGATCCACCAGTTACAATACCACCACTAATTGTTTTTACTTGGTCATCTGGGAAACTATTTGCTTGTATAAATTGCAAATCGTTGTTTTGCTTTTGTGCAGTATAACCTCCAAGTAATGTCAATGTATGATCATTAAATGTTTTAGAATAATCTAAAGTATTTTCCCAAATCCAATTTAAACCTTGTGAAGTACTAGATTTTGCAAATGGATCAGGCTTAGTTGCACCTCTATATAATAAGCTCACCCCTTTATAATAAGACTGTTGGTAATTATCAAGATCAATACCGATATAAGTCTTAAATGCTAAATCAGGTAAGATATTGTACTTAAGATAACTATTTCCAAAAATTCTAAGGTTACGGATATTCTCTTTAATTGCTTGCATAGTTGCCAATGGATTATTAGCAGTGGTCATATAAGCACCAAGTTGATTTTGGTTATCAGACTGATTGATACTTCCATCAGCCAAATAAGGTTTAACTACAGGAGAGTGCACCATTGCATCGTAAATAATTCCTGGAGGCAAGGCGAAATAAGGTCCATTAGCTGGCAAACGATTGTTGTCAGTAAAAGCAATATTTACACTAGACCCAATTTGCAATTTAGATGAAATTTCATCTACCACATTTGCTCTAAATGTATAACGATCAAATTTAGAACCTTTAATCGTACCCTCTTCTGTATAGTATCCAGCTGAAGTATAATAAGTCATATTATCTTTTCCACCACTTACAGATAAATTATAATTAGAAACCATACCTCTTGAAAGGACTAATCCTAACCAATCCGTATTCGTACCATCCCAATTCACATATTTTTCAGGAATTAAAAAACTCGCAGTCGTCGTAGGTCTTCCTGCATTTGTATTAGGATTGTAAATCGGATTGTATGTTTTACTTGCAGGATTGGTAGGATCGTTGGTTTGTAAATAGTTATTATTTCTTGCTTCTTTGGTATACTGAATCAATTCTTCTGATTTCATTAACTCAGGTAAATTCATTGCTTCATTAACACCCGTATAAGCATTGAAAGAAACTTGTTTTCTATTTTTTATGCCTTTTTTAGTTGTAACCATAATCACCCCATTTGATCCTCTTGATCCATAAATACCTGCCGCAGACGCATCTTTTAATACTTCAATAGATTGTATATCATTAGGATTGATCGTCGTGAACGGATTAATTTTTGGTACCGTATAAGCCTCTGTTCTTTGTCCAATATTTTGTTGTAAACCAGAATTACTTGAAATAGGTAAACCATCAATTACATATAATGGATCATTTCCAGCAGAGATAGATGCAGAACCTCTGATTCTGATCACTGGTGCCGATCCAGGTTCGCCAGAAGGAACAGAAACTTCCAAACCAGCAACTCTACCTTGAATCGCATTCTCAAAACTACTAACAGCAATCTCTTTTAATTGAGACTCATTGATACTGGCAATTGCACCTGTAACTTCTTTTCTTTTTTGTTTACCATAACCTACTACTACAACTTCATCTAAAGCTTTTGAATTTGCCTTTAATACCACATTTAATTCACTTGATTTACTTGCTAAAACTTCTTTATTCAAGTAACCAACGTAACTAAAAACTAAAGTATTATTAACAGTAGCTAACTTAATTTGATATCTACCTTTATCATCTGTCATTGTATTAAAAGATGTACCCTTAACAGATACATTCACCCCTTTTAGTGCTTGACCATCTTCAGAAGCAGTCACAACTCCAGTGATAATAGTATCAGCTATAGCAGCCGATGAAGCTAAATAACTAATGTTTGTTCTATTTGAGATGACAATATTTTTATCATCTATGAATTTCCATGTAACTGGGAGGCCATCTAATATTTTGTTCAAAATGACTTCGACATAAGCATCTTTGAACTGTGCTGTCACCTCTTTGTTTGCAGGCAATACATCATTACTATAAAAAAAGCGATAACTCGACTGTTTTTCAATCATTTTAAAAACAGTGTGAATATCAGCTCTTTCCGAATCCAATGAAATCTTTTGTTGCGCAAAATTTTTCGCTGAAAGCTGAATAGAAATGATGATTAATAAAAATCCAATTTTAATTCCTCTTGCAAGGGAGGAAAGAAATTTTGAAATTGGAAAAGATTCTTTTTTTTCCATAGGTTTTCTTTTATTGGTTATTGATTAGCTACTTAAATCCATTGTTAAATAATATTATTTTCATCTACTTTGTAATTAAATTAGCAACTCCTATGAATTACTTCCTCTTTACTCAATTACAATATTTTTATCATCAATTTTATAATTAATATTTTTAGAATACTTGATTAACTGAAATACTTTTTCTAAGCTTACATTTTCAAATACGCCTGTGTATCTGTATTTTTTTACTTTTTCGTCTTTGAAACTAATATTTATTGCATATTTTCTTTCTAATTCAACTGCAATTTTTTCGAGAGGCTGATTCACAAAAACCATTTTATCATTTAACCAAGATGTTTCAGCAACTAAGCTGTCATGTCTCAAATAGGTGATCGAAGTCAATACGACTTTATTGTCTGTAGTATTTGTCACCTTTGTAGCAGCAGCTAACTCATCTTGCTCTTTCGCAATAATTAACTTTTCCGTTGGCTTTAAAATAATGATATCGTCAGGTCTTGATTTAAGTGACACTTCTATCTTGCCATTAATTAAGGAGGTTTCTAACTCTTTGTCTTGGGGATAATTGCGGACATTAAAAGAAGTACCAAGCACTTTAATATTGATCTTTCCAGTATGAATAATAAATGGCCTTGAGCTATCATGTGCTACATCAAAATACGCTTCACCTAAAAGTGTCACTTCTCTATTCTTGCCAGCAGTAAAGTTGTCATAGGTTAATCTGCTATCCGTATTTAAACGAACGATGGTGCCATCTGGTAGTTTTATGGAAGACTTTGAGCCTCTCTTGGTAACCACTTCGTTTACAAAACTGTTATTAACTTGCCTTGTCACACTTTTATCCAAGCGTAATGAGTAATTAATAATGAAGACGGTAAATATCCCAGCCGCAATGCCAATAAAAGCAAGTTTTCTTTTTGAAAAAATAGACGCTTTTTCTTCCTGAGGTGCTACATCTTGTTCATTTACCTCATCAAACATACCTGCTAATTGCATTTTTACATAATGAGTGGCATATGCTTGATCTGCTTTAGAGGCAGCTTCCTTATCACAATAAACAGGCTCGATCATTTGATCGTATAAGAACTGTAAAGAAGGATTGATTTTCAACATATTAGAAATCTCTGCCAACTGAGATTCAGTGGCATCACCTGAAAGCTTTAAGCTTAACAAGTCAAAAAAGTATTGTTCAGTTTGTTTATTCATTATGATACACTACTAAGACTAAATTATTGACCCTTGCCGTGAAGACAAACCCCATTAATTTATACTTGTTTATGATGATCGTCTATTTTAAAAATTGCTGAAGATCCATTCTGATTTTCCTTAGGGCAATCCTCATATGTGTTTCAATCGTATTTTGAGAGATTTCGAGGACTTTTGAGACCTCTTTATAACTAAGCCCTTCCTCTTTGATTAACCTAAAGACCATTTGACACTTCAATGGTAAGGAAGCAATCACTTTATTGACCCTTTGGGTTACTTCGGAAAAAATATAAAGTTGTTCTGGATTGTCCCCACTGCAAGGACTAAACTCTTCGTTATCAATAGATTCATTTAAGGATTGTTGGTGTTTTTTAGAAGCTAGATAAGTAAAACAAGCATTTTTAACAGATGTGATTAGGAATAATTTCAAATGTTGGATTTGAGAAAGCTTGTTCCCCATCTCCCATACTTTTAACATGATGTCTGAAACTATTTCTTCACTAACAGATTTATCCTGTAAAATATTAAATGAAAATCGATACAATATTGGATGGAAGTAAAGGAATAGCCGCTTATAGGACTGCTCGTCTCTATAATAAGCAACTTTGCTTTGATGGTAGAGTAATTCTTGTGAGGATAGTTTCAAAATGTTATTAATTTAAATTAAACACCTACAACTCTCTTAAAGACCTCCATATCAATGGACTTTTCATGTTTTGAAATAACCACCGTAGCCACTGCGTTACCAATAAAATTGGTGACGGACCTTGCTTCACTCATAAAACGATCTACTCCAATGAGTAAGGCAAGTCCTTCAAGGGGGATGACTTTAATCGCAGCTAAAGTAGAAGCTAAAACAATAAACCCACTTCCAGTCACACCGGCAGCCCCTTTACTTGTAATTAATAAAATACCAAAAATGGTTAATTGTTGTGAAATAGAAAATTCAACATCAAATACTTGTGCTAAAAATATGATGGCCATACTTAAATAAATGGAAGTGCCATCTAAGTTAAAACTATACCCAGTTGGGATAATTAATCCTACTACAGATTTTTCGCATCCAGCATGTTCTAGTTTTTCCATGACAGAAGGTAATACAGCTTCGCTACTACTTGCGCCTATCACAATAAATATTTCTTCCTTCAGGTATTTTAATAATTTAATCAAACTAAAACCATAGTAGCGCATGATGCCATTTAGAATTAAAAAAATAAAAATTAAAACTGTGATATAAAATGTGAGCATGAACTTTCCTAAAATCAATAAACTTCCAATTCCAAATTTACCCATTGTGTATGCCATACCGCCAAAAGCGCCAATAGGACTCAGTTTCATGACAATGTGTAAAATATTAAATAAGGCTTTATTAATGACGCCAAATGTATTGATAATACCCTCGTTGCCTTTCTTAATCATCATTAAGCCAACGGCGAAAAAAATACTGAAAAATAAAATCTGAATGATATCTCCTTTTGCAAATGCACCAATGATATTATCAGGAACGATATGTGTGAAAAAGTCAACCCAATTCATTTCTTTACCTTGATCAACATAGGCAGCTACTTTTTCTTTATTCGTATTTGCTAAAACGACCCCCTTACCAGGCTTGATAAAGGTGCCCACCACTAAACCAATCAATAAAGCAATGGTAGATACGATCTCGAAGTAAAGAATCCCTTTGCCTCCAACCCTGCCTACTTTCTTCATGTTGCCAGCACCAGTAATCCCTAAAACAACTGTGAAAAATATAATCGGCGCAATGACCATTTTTATTAAGCTAATAAAAACATCACTGATTATTTTACCTGTTTGAAAAAATGCAGGAAATAAAAGGCCTACAACAATGCCTAAAATAATACCTATTAAAACCTGTACATATAATATCTTCAAGTATTTCATGTATTAAACTTACAAGTAAAAAGTTCAAAAAAAGAAATAAAATGGATAAATGATATTTTGGGGGATTATTTCTTTATAGAAAGTGCATAAAAAATAGTTATTTACTTCACGGCAAAAAATTAGGTACTAAGCTTTTGCCTTAAATCCTAGTTTAGCAGGCGTAATTGGCAAATCCCTTACTCTTTTCCCAGTGGCATTGAACACGGCATTGGTGACGGCAGCTGCAAAACCAATTAAAGCAATTTCACCTATCCCCTTTGCACCAATCGAATTCATATTCACATCTGGCTTATCTACAAACCATACATCAGTTGGTGGTATTTGAGAATGCAATGGCACATGGTATGCACCAAAACTTGCATTGATGATTTGTCCAGTTACATGGTCCATTTCTAATTGTTCTGTCAATGCCATGCCAATCCCTCCCACTACGCCACCAATCATTTGGCTTCTTGCAGTTTTAGGACTAATTATTTTTCCAGCATCCCCCGTGGTGACTACTTGTAAAATTTTAACGGTACCATCCTTAGGGTTCACCGCTACTTTTACAAAATGAGAAGAAAAAGAATTACTCGTAAACTTTAATTGCTCTGCAGTTTTGCCTGAAGACGCAATGGTCAAATCAATTTGTTTGTCGGGAATTAATTCTAACAAATCAACTATATCAATTTTTGTAGATGAATAGGCAATAGACAGCACCATTTCATTTTTAACTTCTAATAACTCAGATCTTAAATTTGAAAAAGCAGGTACATATTGAATAGCCAATTCTTTTAATTTTTGTTTTAAAGTCGTACAAGCCAAATCCACCGCAGATCCTACGGTAGAGGTTGTGCCTGATCCTCCTTGTGAAGGGCCTGGAGGTAAATCAGAGTCTCCTAATTTGAATTTTATTTTTTCAATTGGCATCTGCATTGCAGCTGCAGCAATTTTAGTCATCGAAGTTGTAGTGCCTGGGCCCATATCACTCACTGCACATTCTAAAGTTAATTTGCCCTCCTTATTTAATAAAGCACGAACAGAAGCACTACCCTTACCTGCACCAAATACACCATTCGCCATGCCATAGCCAATCAACCAACCATTTTCTTTTAATGCTCCAGGTGTGGAAGGACGATTTTTCCAACCAATTTTTTGTTGACCATAGGTATAACAATCTTTTAAATTGATGTCAGAGAATGGCATTTTATTTTCAGGATTCACCGTTGTAAAGTTTTTTAACCTTAATTCAACTGGATCCATTTTTAATTGATAAGACAACTCATCTATAGCAGACTCTAAACCATAAGAACCAGTAGCTTCACCAGGACCTCTCATCCAAACTGGTGTACTCATATCTAGTGGTAGCATACTGTATTTTGTATCTACGTTATCACTTGCATATAAAAATTTAGAGACGTTCACAATCCCCTCTCTAAAATCTTCATAACGAGAAGTGCCACTAATGGCCTCGTGTGTGATACCAATAAAACGACCTGTTGCATCTGCACCAATCCCAATTTTTTGCCAAGACTGTGGGCGGTAGCCCACTAAAGAAAACATTTGTGGACGGGTTAGTACAATTTTCACTGGGCGATTTAATTTTTTTGCAGCAATCACAGCAGCTGGCACATTGGCCCAGCTTCTTAAACCACTACCAAATCCGCCACCTACATTTTCTGCGATCACTCTTACGTTTTTATCTTGTAAACCAAAAGTACGTGCAATGGTTGTTTGAGTACTTTTTGGCCCTTGTGTTTTATCATAAAGTGTTACTTTATCTTCTCCTTCCCAAAATGCAATGGTAGCATGCATTTCCATTGGCAGATGTACTTCGGCAGGTATCGCATATTCTGCTTCAACAAAAAAAGGTGCTGTTTTAAATGCATTTTCTGTACCTCTTTTATAGTTTACTGTCCCTTTTAATTTTGAAGGGTCTTTTCTTGCCAGATCAAAATTTGTTTCAAAAGCTTGTGACTCATATTCTGCGCGTACTAAACGAATTGCAGCGTTTGCATTTTCTAAACTATCCGCCACAATCAAAGCAATAGGTTGACCAAAAAAGCGCACTTGATTATCATACAATACTTTATGTCCACGCCATTCAAACACATTTTTAGGACGCTCTGCTGCGTTGGTTAAATAACCAGGTACTATTGGACAGTTTGCATAGTAAATCACATCTAAGATACCAGTTGCCGCCAATGCTTTTGATGTATCAATATTCTTGATGGTCCCTTTTGCTATGGTGCTTGTTACGAATACGCCATATGCCATATTCGGTAATTTGTACTCTGCAGTATATTTTGCTTTCCCTGTAACTTTATCAGCGCCGTCAACTCTTTCGTCAGCAAAATTTATTTGAGAAAGATGCTTCTTGGATAAATGCGTATTGTTCATAAAAGAAAATTAAAAGGATTAAATTTTAGCACCAGATTTTGCTACTTCTACTATAGCGTCTACAATATTTTGATAAGCACCACATCTGCAAATATTCGTATCCATATATGCCTGAATACTTGCCCTGCTTGTTGCCTTGCCTTCTCTAACGCAAGTCACTGCAGACATGATTTGTCCCGATGTGCAATAGCCACATTGAAAAGCATCATGCTTTAAAAATGCAGCCTGCATTGGATGTAACTGATCTCCTTTTGCTAGTCCTTCTATTGTGGTGATTTGATTATTCTGATGATTCAATGCCAATTGCGTACATGATTTTAAACGCTTGCCATTTACATGAATGGTACAAGCACCACATTGACCCATCTCACACCCTTTTTTAGTGCCTGTATATCCAATTTCTTCCCTTAATAAATTGAGCATGGTTGTCCTTGCATCAATCTCAAATGCAACTGGTTTGCCGTTTAAGATAAACTTTAATTTTTCTTTTGCAATAGGCGTCGGCACTAAGCTGTCAGCAGCAAAAGTCTTCACTAAAACAGATGGGGTTAAATATAGTGCAGCAACAGCGGCTGATTTTTTAAAAAAGCCCCTTCTTGCACCATCAAATTGACAAGGATTCATATACATCGATTTGATGTAATTTACCAAAAAAGGTATTTAAGTCAAAATCAATTTTACTAAAAATGGCCAGTGGTTTAATCAGGCATCAATGATGCTAATTTTGCAGCAAGCTCAGCATGTAATCTTTCACTATTGCCAAGAATACGCATTACAAACTTACCATTTTGATCTACTAAAAACTTAGTAGGATAGCCATTGATATCATATTCCTTTACAATATCCTTTATCGCTGGATCGTACAAGATCTGTGGCCAAGTAAGCCCATCTTCCTTAACAGCTTTACGCCAAGCGATGTCTTGCTTTTTTTTGTCTCTATTGCTATTGGCAATCTCATTAGATATACCAATGATTTCAAATCCTTTTGATTTGTATTGATTATACAATTCCTTTAATGCTGGATGACTAATTCTGCAAGGCACACACCAGCTTCCCCAGAAATCAATTAAAACAACTTTCCCTTTATATGCATTTACATCCACCATCGTTCCATCAATCCCAATTTGAGCAAAAGGAATCACAGGCTTACCAGTTGCGGTACTTTTATTGCTTTCGATTTTTAATATTAAAGCTTTACCCGTATTCGAATTTTTTTGTTCTTCAGTTAATGCATAAAATTTTGTTTCAGATTCATTGATTGGCAAAATCAAGAATAAGGATTGCAATACTAATAAACTAGTAAAAGTGGCAGGATTGTCATTCAAAAATTGAATGCGCATTGCCTGATTCTTCTTTTTTAAATATTGTAAGCGCTGCGTAATATCATAATTACCAATGGTATCGTTTAAATTTCTTTTTTTATTTTGAAGCTGTTGTAAAGCCCAATTTTCTTTTGCATCTTCTAAGTCTGCCGTTCGAATACTATTGTATAATTGAACTTCGGGATGTTTACTTTTAACTGTGCCTGTAAAAATTTGTTTAGCATCCGCTTCAATCTCTATATCTGTATTGGTCAATAAAAATGTAAGTGCAGGAGGGGCCATAACTGCTTTCCCTATTCTAAGATAAAGGCTTGTATCCATCACTTCTACCCTAACTAGTTGCGGGTCTATTGTACTCCCCTTCCATACTACTAAATCGGTATCTATTTTAGTAAGGGTATCAATCACATATTTACCATTTCTCTGAATATTGGCTTTAATTTGATGATCCCCCAATCCTTTAATACGCATTGTAACAGTAAATCCGTCTTGTGCATAGGATAACAAGGGCAAAAGAAAGATGATACCAATTAATATTTTTTTCATGCTATTGATTAAGCTTATTTAGAAAATGGTTTAGTATGTTAAATATATGATTTTATACTTATAAAAGATAAGCTAGGAAACGAAAAACGCCTCCTAATAAACACATACCACTAAATTGGATTAACTATATTTTGTTTGCCATTTTTTGAACCGGTGTATCTGGCTTTGCATAATCATAACGATCAATTAATTCGGTCTTATAATAGGCGTCTAACCCATTGCTACTAATGCTTCCCGCTTGGTCAAGATGTAAAAAACCATCTGATGTTGGCTTCAGAGAAGGGTCAATTAACACTTTTTCTAATTGCCCAATCACTAAATAAGTGGCGTTTAACGCAATAGGTATGATCTCTTTTAAGGAAAGCAGGTACTTAATCGTACTTTCTTTCACGAAGGGTACATTGATACCATCCAAGTACTCTTCGGTCAATCCTACTTCTGTAAACTCATTGACTTCATCGGGATATTTAGCACTTGTTTGATGTGCTTTTTCTACAAATGAAGGATGGATATGGTTCACTGTATAAAGACCATTTGCTTTGATATTCGCCAATGTATGTGGCGCAGCAGCTATTGGACGATTGATATAACCGATCAATGCAGGATCAGAGCCAATATGTACAATGCTGCTAAACATACCTAAATTAGGCACACCCTGTGCATTGATCGTACCAATTAAACTGGCTGACTTAAAACCAGTTAAGCTATTGATAAAATTAGCTCTATAAAATCTTTCCCATGACTGCCATTCGGCAGGACTAAATTGTTGCATAAACAAATAACAAGTGAAAGATGAATAAGTTTGCTTTCTATTTAAAGGAATATAATTTGATGGAGTTTAGCGCTATCTTTTCTTTGGATTTTATTTCCCATTTTGTATAGGGATGTACAGGGAAAAACAAAGTCGTCATCACAGTACGTCCGCCATCTGCAAATAATTCGATCGAAGTTTTATCCAATAAAATAGATAAGTCCATATTCGTTGCAAATGAAAGCCTTGGTGCTACTGCTACTGCCGCAAAGCCGTCATTAAAATTGGAGACACCTGCTTTGGTTCTGTCAATATAAAATAGTTTTTTATCAGCATGATACCCAACAACTAATTTTTCATTAAACGTATTTGAAAGGATGATTTCAAAATCTACTGCTTTCATTTCCTTTAAATCGATATGATTTGGAATTACATTTTCTTTGGACATGATTTCAGAAAAAGCCTTCTTCATTTCCTTAACAGGACTAGACACTAAAAGGAAATCATTTGAATTTGCGTTTTTATTATTCTGTTCTATCAAACTCAATTCCCTAGGCACCGTCATGGCGCTTCTCCATTTTTCTGTAGGCACTACATTCGCGTAATTCCAATTACTCATCCAACCAATTAAAATATTTCTATCCTCCACATTTGAAAAACTAACCCCCGCGTAATTGTCAGGACCATAATCCATCCATTTAATATCGTTAGAATAAGGTTTGAATGTATGGCCATCAAAATCTCCTACCATATACTGGGTGGCAGAGCCACCATTAGGTCCCCCTGGATTCATACTCACTAATAAAACCCAGATTATTTTTCCATTCAAATTAAAATGCAATAAATCTGGACATTCCCAAACGCCGCCGTGTGCAAATGCATTTTTACCTAATTCGGATTCCTTAGTCCAGTTGATTAAATTAGGTGCACTATAAAATTCAACATGATCCGCAACAGCTAAGCTCATGATCCATTTTTGTGTAGGCGCATGCCAGATCACTTTAGGATCTCTAAAATCTTTTATATTCGGAGTTTTAAGCACAGGGTTACCTGCATATTTGGTCCATGTTTTTCCTTCGTCTAAACTATATGCAATAGATTGATTCTGGAAATCGGTCCTACCCGCTTTTTCACCCGGCATATAATGTTGTGTATATATAGCCACTAAGGGCGCAATTCCACTGCGTCCTAAACCACTGGTATTGTTTTTATCCAATACAGCAGAACCAGAAAAAATCATCCCGATCGAATCTGGATACAACGCGATGGGTTGTTCTTTCCATTGCACCAAATCGCTACTTGTAGCATGCCCCCAATGCATAGGACCCCATACTGTACTATCAGGATAATGCTGAAAAAATAAATGGTATTGACCATTTAAAAAAATCATCCCATTGGGATCATTCATCCAACCTTGCTTTGGCGTAAAATGAAAACTAGGTCTATACAAAGATTCATTGGTAAGTTTCGCATTAGTTTCAACTTGACTTTGAGCACTAGCATGTGCTATAAAAAAAGAAAGGAAGAAGAAGATGCGATAAAAATGCATTGGATATTGTTTAATTAGATGAAACCTTTAATTGTTGCAGCAATTGAATCATGTCTTCTTCCTTCTTAAGATTTAATTTACTAGTATTGATCAATGCATCTATCTGAGCGGCATAATCAGGTAAACCTTTTTTTATTGCTTTTAAAGAAAGTGTGCTGCCCAATGAAATCATTTTTTTTGATGCTTTATCATAGATATAAAATAAATCGTCCAAAACATATTCCTTGAGCGGCGCTCCGCCATATACAGCAGATTCTTTAATGCGTTTACTTGTATATTTTAATAATTGAAAATTATCCCCCTTCCCCAGTACTTCGTAAAAAGTTGCGGGAGTATTGTCATCTACACTCGGAAATAAACACATGAACTGTTTTGAAATATTGTTTTTTTCCTTGTCTAAACTATATAAAGTAAACTCTTTTGCTTGTTGGTTTACTACATACAAACCATTTTTTTGAGTATAATATAATTTATGATCAACGTATGAATAGTTTAAATTAGAATCAACCGATTCCATTCCGTTTACAAAAACAATTTTACCTTGGCCAAATTTTTCAAAAACATAGGGTGTGCCTTGCACGCCTGCAGCACCAGCTGGTAATATACGACCGTTTGCGTCAGTAAATTGTACAGTCGGAACAGCATTACCAGAGATTTGAGCAAAGATTGGAAGTGTCGCACAAGAAAAAATGAAGATGAAAAGATGCTTTTTCATAAGTAAGATTGAATGATAATTGATTCGTTGATAGAAGCAAGATAAAAAAAAGGGTGCACTCAATAGCATTGAGGCACCCTTTTTTTATTTAGGTAGATTGACTAGTTCGTATAACCTGGGTTTTGAACCATCAAAGGATTCGCTTGAATCTCTGAGTTAGGGATTGGTAATAGGAATCTAAAATTACCAGACTCTAATGTCGTTTTATTGTTTTGTGCATCTACTGCTAAACGAATAATTGGCAAGTTTCTTCTCTTAGCATCAAAGAAACGGTGTCCTTCGTAAGCTAATTCTTTGAAACGCTCATTCATAATTGCAGTGATTAGATCGCCTTTAGAAGAAAAGCTAGCATTCGTATAGCCATTAATTCTAGCAGCTCTTAATGTATTCAAATCAGCTGCAGCACCTGTTAAATCATTTGTTTCTGCTCTCGCTTCTGCACGAATCAAATACATCTCAGCAGTTCTAAATACCTTACCATCTGCTATCAATTCAGTTGGTGTAGCATAAGCCGTACCAGCATATTTGTTGATCATAATTGCAGCAATTGATCTCGCAGCATTTGCTTTAAGTAATGGCTCTTCAAAGAAGTAAGACGAATAACGAATATCATTTACTTGGTCATAGCTATCTAATAAAGCTTGAGATGGTCTCCAAGTAATTGTACCAATAGTTGTAGCATTAGCAGATGTACCTCTGTACAAAGCTCCGATTCTACCACCAGCAGTTGTTGTTCTGACTAACTTAAACGCCACTTCGCTATTGTTTGCATCCTTCCAAATTAATGGGAAGTTTGTTCTAGAAGCTAATGGTAATGCAGTGATGTATTCAGTTGCAAAAGTAGCAGCATTTGCATAGTCTTTCATATACAAAGCAACTCTTGCTTGTAATCCAGTAACTGCTTGTCTTGAAGCTCTAGCAATATCCGCATTGGTAGCAGGTACAAGTGCTTTAGCAGCAACTAAGTCGGCATTTAATTTAGCCATATAAGGTGCAACTGTGATTCTTGCTTGAGGCAATAAATCAGGTGTTTCCATATAAGCTAATGCCAATGCACTACCGTCAGAAGTATTGCTGTAGAATTGATATAAACCAAAATGACAGAAAGCTCTTAAAAATAATGCTTCCCCTCTGATTCTGCTTTTTAAGGCTTCTTCAGTTGCGTTAGCAGCTTTTGCATTTGGCAAAGCAGCTAAAACCCTGTTTACTCTATCTATTGTTCTGTAATACATAGGAAATGCAGTAAAGTTATCTCTGATAGAGATATCTGTAGAACCATATTGCCATTCGTGCACAGTTGCAGCATTGTAAAACTCAGCTACTCTTACCTCGTCAGCAAAAACGCTGTTTAATAAGATGCCCATTTCTACGTTCATTGTTGCGTAAGCACCGATAATGCCCGACTCAACGTTTGCAACGGTCTTCAAAGCGACGTCTCCGCCGATGAAGTCGGTCTCTTTAACATCTATCACCTTATTGCAAGAAGCAAAAAGGGATAACATTAAAAATGAACCTATAACCAATTTATTTTTTCTCATTTTATTCATTTTTCAGTTGATTAGAAATTAATGTCTAAACCTAATGTAAACATGCTAGGGTTAGGATATTCACTCAAACTAATATTGTTACTGTCTTCAGGATCAAGACCAGTCCAAGGACTCCATATTGCTAAGTTTTGACCTTGTAAGTATAATCTTCCACCTGTAAACAATGGCTTACCATTTGGTCCTTTAAGTGCAGGAAGTTGATAAGCAACCACTAAGTTTCTAAAGCGAACGAATCTTGCATCTTCAATATCGTCAGAAGTAAATCCTCTATCAACGCCAGATCTTTGGTATCTTTTAACATCACCTGGAGCAGTCCATTGGTTATCAATTAACTCTCTAGAACCTCTAACAGCAGACTGGTAACCAGGAATACCTCTTGTAACCCAGCTCTTGATGTTATTGTATCTTTGAACTTCAAATTGATAAGAGAATAAGCCAGAAATAGAGAAGGCTTTGTAACGAATTTCAAAATCAACACCACCTTGGTGTCTTGGTAAGTAGTTACCAAACTTATCAAATTGACCTGCTTTCGCTTGGTCATTTGTTACAGAACCATCTGGTGCTTCGTAACGAGGATTACCAGTGGCAGGATCTACACCTAAGTAATTAAGTGTGTAGTGTGTACCATAAGACAAACCTTTTCTGATCACGAATGTACCTAAGAAGAATTCATTCACTGCACCTAGGTTTTCAATTGTATTCTTATTGTAAGAATGGTTTAAACCAAGTGTTACACCGAAATCACGATTTCTAATCACATCTACTTTTGCATTCAATTCCAAACCTTTGTTTGACATTCTACCAGCATTAATATACAAGCTAGAGAATCCAGTTGTACCAGATAATGGTTGGTTTACGAATAAATCTAAAGTTTGTTCATCGTATGCATCTAAGTTGAAACGAGCACGACCATTCCAAACACTAAAGTCGATACCGATATTTGATTTTTGTACTCTCTCAATTTTTAAATTAGGGTTACCCGGACCAGTAGGTGCTAAACCTGTAAGGGTTGAACCAGCATACTGAGTGGTACCGAAACTAGGCACCTGAGGACCTTGGTAGTTGGTAACAGATTGTAATCCTGCACCATAAGAAGATGTTTGGATTGAACCAATATTTGGAATAATACCAAATGACAATCTCAATTTCAAGTCAGAGAAAATAGTTTGCTTGCTCAAGAAACGCTCTTGTAAAGCATTCCATGTAAAACCAGCAGACCAAGAAGTTACTTCTCTGTTTTCTTCGTTCACAATTCTTGAAGTACCATCACGACGAATATTTGCGTTCAAAGAGTACTTGTTGTCATAAGTATATTTTGTTGTAGCAAAGTAAGAACGGATACCGAATCCAGATTTTGCACTAGATGCATTCTGAGGATAAGTTGCTGCACCGTTGGTTGGCAAAGGACCAGCACCTTGACC